>Ga0114949_10000229_pt1 | contig 27558 bp, 27 predicted proteins | sample N074metaG_FD_83505 | JGI IMG/M metagenome (GOLD analysis project Ga0114949, IMG submission 83505) | Deep subsurface microbial communities from Kermadec Trench to uncover new lineages of life (NeLLi) - N074 metaG | ecosystem: Environmental > Aquatic > Marine > Ocean trench > Sediment | place...
CACCCGGCAAGCCCGTAACGAGCAACACCCGCCGAACCCACTGACTCGGCTGACGCAGCTGTTCGAGCTGCGTCAGGCGGCCGCCGCGCTCGAAGAAACTGTCATTCGCCTGGATAAACGGATTGTGTGTTAACCCCAGAAAACCGCGCTCCCGCTCAGCCATCACAGAGCCCGTCGCCTGCCGCCAGCGTAGCAGCCAACGCAGACGAATCGATATCCTCAGTCACCAGTGCTTTTCCTATGCTCGCAGCCAGAACCAGGCGCAATGTACCATCCACGACCTTCTTGTCCATGCTCATCGCCCGCAGCATCTCGCCAGCGTCGCGCTGCGGCGCGCTCACTGGAAGGCCGAAAGCAGCAACCAGAGCTTTGATCTGCTGCGCCTCTTCGAGCGTCATCTGCGCCTGCCGTAGCGCCAGATCCGCCGCCATCACCATACCAATGGCGATCGCTTCGCCGTGGAGATACTCGGTGTAGCCAGTCAGCGCCTCGAGCGCATGACCGAACGTATGGCCAAAATTCAATATGGCGCGTACGCCCGTTTCCAACTCGTCCTCAGCGACTACTTTCGCCTTGATCTGGCAGGAGCGCTCCACCGCATGGGTGAGCGCGGCGACGTCTCTATTGAGTAGTGCGGCAACGTTGTCTTCGAGCCAGTTGAAAAACACCCGGTCGCGGATCACTCCGTATTTCAGAACTTCGGCGAAACCGGCACGCAGTTCACGATCGGGCAGCGTCGCGAGTGTGTCGATATCAGCGATCACAGCTCTGGGTTGATGAAACGCGCCGATCAAGTTCTTGCCGGTTGGATGATTGACTGCCGTCTTGCCGCCGACTGATGAGTCAACCTGAGCGAGCAGGGTCGTTGGCACCTGCAGGAAGCTCACACCGCGCTGATAGGTTGCCGCGACAAATCCGGTGAGATCGCCCACGACTCCACCACCAAGCGCCAGCAGAGTTGTCGTGCGGTTGTGCCGATGATCAATGAGGAAATCCATCAGTCGGGAATAGTTCGCCAGCGACTTTTCAGCTTCTCCGTCCGGCAAGCTGAAGACGTCAACCTGGAGGGATTCACCGTCCAGAGCGTCGAGCAGCGTTGGTAACCACAGCGGCTTGACCACGTCGTTCGTCACGACAGCAACCTGCCGGCCAACCCCCCCACTGACAAGATGACGCACGAGACACGTGCCGGCATTCAGCAAACCTGCACCGACATGGATAGGGTAACTGCGATCCTCGAGCGCAACTTCAATGGTTCGCACTGTAGTCATATATTGGTTTCCAGCTCAGACAATTCCGTCATCCCTTAAGCGCTGCTCTATTACTTTAGCTAACGGCCTGGCACCCTGCCGGTCGGTCACAAAGCGGTAGTCGGCGATCTCAGCATACAGCGGTGCACGATCCCGCTGCAGACGCTCCAACGTTTCTCTGTGATCCCCCTGCGCCAGCAGCGGTCGCTTTTTGTCTTTTTGTGTTCTTTCCACCAGTCGTTCCAGAGGGCTGTCGAGATGAATGACCACGCCTCGAGCGGCGAGCATGTTCCGATTAGCGGCCCGCAACACCATGCCGCCGCCCATGGCGATGACCACGCCCTGCAGCTCCGTCAATTCCTCCAGGACATGCTGCTCGCGATCTCTGAATCCCTGTTCGCCTTCGACATCGAATATCCAGGCGGTGGCCGCACCCGCGCGTTCTTCTATGACCTTGTCGGTATCGTAGAACTCATACCCGAGACCCTGCGCAAGCAGTCGCCCCACGGTGCTTTTGCCGACAGCCATGAGGCCAATCAGATAGATGTTTTGTCTGTTCATAAATAAAACGCGCCGCGCAACAAAAACGGCGCCGCACGGCGCCGTTTAGTGTAAGCCAAGGGTGATCCAACCCCTAATATTTAACCACTATCCCCAGATGGACAGCCCGTGGTTAGTTTACAGCGTAGACAAATCATCCTGGATGATTCGCGGCGTGATGAATATCAGGAGTTCCTGCTTGTCGTTTCTTTCGAGCGTGCGGCGGAACAATCTTCCAATATAAGGCAGATCTCCGAGGAACGGCGTCTTCGTGACCGAGATGTTCTTATCGGTCTGAAAAATACCGCCAAGTACCAGGGTCTGGCCGTCGTTCACCAACACCGTGGTTTCGATTTCATTCGTGTTGATCGACGGCACACCATTGAACACCTGGCCAACAGTATCCTGCTTGACGTTGAGTTCCATGATGATGCGATTATCCGGCGTGATCTGTGGCGTCACTTCCAAGGAGAGCACGGCATCCTTGAATGATGTCGATGTCGCACCACTACTGGTGGCTTCCTGATACGGAATCTCCACCCCGGATTCGATCGTCGCGGTCGATTTATCCGCCGTGATGACCTTCGGTCGGGCAACCACTTCTGCATGACCTTCTGAAGCGAGTGCGGAGAGTTCGAGATCCAGGAGATAGCCTTCACCGGTGATGCCAATGCCAAAGCTCGTCGTGCCCGGGCCCGATACTCCAAGATCGACAATCAGATTAGCGGGTGACGTGATATCACCCGTGCCGTTTATGACAACGTCCTGTAATTCCGTCAACGTCTCCAGCGAGCCACCATACTTGAGGAAAGAGGGACCGTTGCTCTTCACTGCACCACCACCCCAACGAATGCCGAGCTCCCGGGAAAAAGTGTCACTCGCCGTCACAATTCTCGCTTCGATGAGCACCTGGCGCACCGGAATATCGAGTTGTGCGATCACACGACGGAACTCTTCCAGACGGTCTGCCGTATCTGACAGAATGATGGAATTCGTGCGCTCATCGACGATCACGCTACCGCGGTCCGAAAGCATGGATTGATCGCTACCGGTATTGTTGAACAGCTCAAACAATTCCGTCGCACTCGCGTACCGAATCTGAATAAATTCCGTTCGGATGGGCGCGAGTTCTGAAATCTGTTTCTGATTTTCCAGTTCGAGCTTTTCGCGTGCTGCTATCTCCGCTGCTGGCGCGACCAGAAGCACGTTGCCAACCTGGCGCTTGTCGAGACCTTTGGTCTTCAATATCAATTCGAGAGCCTGATCCCAGGGCACGTTCTTCAGCCGTAGAGTGATCCGACCGCTGACCGTGTCACTGGCCACCAGGTTCAGGTCGGTGAAGTCCGCGATGAGCTGAAGCACCGAGCGTACCTCGATGTCCTGAAAATTGAGTGAGAGTTTCTCACCCGTGAATTTAAACATGTCCTCACGCCGCTCGATCTCGCTTTCGGTCAGAGGATTTACATTGATCGACAGTATGTTGTCGGCCTGATAGGCCAGGTAGTCATAGTTACCTATAGCCGTAATCAGGAAGGTCGTGTGATTACCTTCCTGCAATGCATCGACGATTTGTACGGGTGTTGCGAAGTCAGTTACATCCAACCGTCGGCGTAATTCATCCGGCAACTCGGTATTGCGTATTTCAACTCTTATTCTACCGCCGTCGCTGGCAACGTTGACGGGCGCTTTCGGATTCGAGAGCGTCACGATAAGTTGGCCACCACCATCTTCGCTGCGACGGAAATCGATATCGGTAACTTGTGAGACAGCCACGCCTTGCGCGGCCCCGCTTCGATCAGATGTGGCAATTTCCCGCCTCGCTGGTACACCGGCCGCTCCGCCGGCACCAATCATCAGATACAACGTATTGCCCTGAATCTCGGTCTCATAGCCAACCAGTTCAATCAGATTGATGATGGCTCGCGTGCGGTCTTTGGTGGAGATGATCGAAACCCGCCGTACGTTGCCAATTCCCAGATCGTGGTGTTTTTCTGCGAGCGAACTCGATACGCCGGGCATATCCAGCACGATTCGAGCGGGTTGCTCGATCGTATAACCCGTAGGTTGCGGAGGCGTGCCATCGAAGTGCAAGCGGATTTCCGTTCTGTCACCCGGGAGGGATGAAAACTCGATTGATTGGATGGTGCTCGCCGCCCAGATGGGAGCCACAAGTGTCATTGCCGCGAGGACCACAACTCCCTTTACCCATCCGTTGATGCTGCGAAACTTGATAGACCTGATCATTGTTTTCATCCTCTGTTTCTACCCAGACTTACGGTGCGGGAACGCTCTACCCAACCACCGGTGCCGTCCGGGACTATTTCGATGAGTTCGATCGAGGCCTCACCGATTGTTTGAATCTGTCCGTGATCCGTGCCCATGTAATCTCCTCTCTGAACGCGGTGTACACCGCCTTCTCGATCCTTGATCAGGGCATACATGGCAGTGCCCTGCGCCAGCGTACCGACCATCGCCAGATTGCCGATCGTGAATTGCTCGAGAAACTGCCTGACCCGATTGAAATTCGGGGTCACCTGGACGCCGCCCGGTTTCCGCTCCACCCGCTTGAGCACCACCGGGGGCTCAAAGGGACTTCGCATATTGCTTGCCTGATAGGCAAACGGCGCAACCTGCTCAAACGGCGGCAAGGGCTCGATGCGACCTTTCGGCCGGCCATCTACCTCATCCATGAACGCCTGCAGGTCGCTGAAATCTCGTTCTCCAGAACAACCGAACAGGGCCCCGCCGAGCAATACGATCACAAGGTGCTTGTGAATTGTGCGCATCACCCTTCCTCTTCCAGATATCGATAGGTTTTCGCCAGAATCGTCATTTTCAGATTTTGTCTGGAATCCTGTGGCACGATTTTGAAGTCGTGCAGCGTGACGATTCGAGATAGGTTGGCGACGCCACTGACGAATGAGCCAATCTTGTGATAATTACCTTCTACCACGATGTCCATCGGCAACTCGACGTAGAACTCTGTCTGACGTTCGTTTTGCAGATCGATACTTTCAATGTTCAGTTCGTTGTCCACCGCAGTTCTCGTGATGTCTTCAAGCAGCCCCGGAACTTCGGTGTCACTGGGTAGTTGCCGCAACAAAGCACCAAAAGTTGCTTTCATCTCTTCGCGCTGGCGCCGGTAGGCATCGAGGTTCGCCGCCTGCCTGGACTTGCTTTCGTAGTCTTCTCTCAGATTGACCTCTTCGACTTCGACCTTATCAAGCATCGTCTGCTTGTCAGTAAGGTGGACGTAGTAGCCGCCGCCCAGGACCGCGACAAAGAGAATCGTCATCAAAATGACTTTGACCGGAGTGGGCCACGAGCCGATGTTGTTGACATCGAGGTCGTTGAAATCGAAATTCTGTAGTTGCTCGATTGTATCCTGCAGCGCCATCTCTAATCTCCCTCTGACTCGTCGGCATTGGGGTTGACCTGCACAAACGTCAGATCGAACGTGCTTGCTTGCGAGCCGTAAGAGGTATTCTTGGTATCTTCTTTGATGCTGCGAAGATTCGGCGCAGAGAACCAATCTGAGTTATCGAGATTGCGCATCAGCGCCGAAATACGGTTGTTGGATTCCGCGCTGCCTTCCACTTTGAACGACTTACCTTTGAATTCCAGCGATCGGTAGTGCACGCCCTTGGAAAGCGTGCGAACTATTTCGTCAAAAACTCGTACGATCACCGGGCGGTTGCCCTGCAGGTCCTGTATCACCTGCATCCGCGCGAGCAGCTCTTTTTTCTCTTTCTGCAGCGCCTGGATCTCGACGATTTTTGCATCCAGTGCAGCAATCTTCGTCTTCAGGAACTGGTTACGGCCGTTCTGGTTGTCTATCGAGCTATCGAGCATCCAGCCACCGACGAATACCAGGATGCCACCAAGCACCAACATGGCAACCAGATTGGTCAGAAATTCCTTTTTCTTGCGTTCGCGTTCCCACTCGCGCCAGGGTAGTAAGTTGATGCGCGCCATCAGTCGAAACTCCTCATGGCCAGGCCGCAGGCTATCATCATTGCTGGAGCATCATTGGCCAGAGCGTTGGCGTTCACCCTGCTGGACAACGCCATGTCACTGAACGGATTCGCAATGATAGTCGGCGTACCCAACTTGTTTTCGATCATTTCCGCCATGCCATCGATGGAAGCGGTACCGCCAGCAAGGACGATGTAATCAACATCGTCGTACTGGCTGGATGAGAAGAAGAATTGCAGGGATCGGGTGACCTGCTGCAACACAGCGTCCTTGAACGGCTGTAGAACTTCCTGTTCATAGTCATCAGGCAGACCGCCCTGCTTTTTCGCAAGTCCGGCCTCTTCGAAAGAAAGGCTGTAACGTCGTTGAATTTCCTCAGTCAGCTGTTTGCCGCCGAAGAGTTGTTCTCGGGTGTAGACAGATTTGTCATCCGCAAGCACGGAGAGTGTCGTCATCGTGGCACCGATGTCGATGATCGCAACGACCAGATCGTCGGCGTTATTGCCGAGCTGCGGCTTGAGCAGCTCGAATGCGCGCTTCATGGCATGCGCTTCGATGTCCACCACCGACGGTTTGATCGCGCCGAGGTCGAGCGCGGCTTCACGCATTTCGACATTTTCCTTGCGGCATGCGGCGAGCAGGACTTCGACCTGATCAGGATTGCGTTCAGACAACCCCTGCACCTCGAAATCGATTGCGACTTCATCGAGCGGGTAGGGGATGTACTGATCGGCCTCGACGATGATTTGATTTTCCATCTCTTCGTCGCCGAGCTGAGCGTCCATTTCAATGGTCTTGGTAATGACCGCAGAACCTGCCACCGCAACCGCAGCCTGTCTGGCTGTGCTCTTGGAGCGGCTGACTACTCGCTTTATCGCTTCACCTACCCCTTCCACATCGCTAATATTCTTTTCAACGACGGCATTGGGTGGTAATGGCTCGACCGCGTAGGATTCCACGCGATAGCGATCATTGGTCTTTGAAAGCTCAAGTAACTTGACAGAAGTTGAGCTTATATCTAATCCAAGCAGAATGTTGGACTTCTTACTTAAGAAACCAAGCACGGTATAATTTCCTTACTATAGCGGGCACTTACGTCCTATTCATGCAACTAAACATTAAATACCAGGATTGCTACATCCGCAATCCGTTCCCTGTATCTCTGCCGCGGTCATGACACAGATGTCCAGACGCGTCACCGTGCATATTATGTGGCTCGCACTCTCCGGTTTATGTGCCGCAGTACTCAGTCTTGCAGGCACGTACCTGTATTTGGACCCGCAACTGCCCGCTGCGGAGACCTATCGCCACGTCCGTCTCGAAACGCCGCTGCGTGTGTACACGGCCGATGAGCGTCTGATTGCAGAATTTGGTGAAAGGCGTCTCATTCCGGTCACCCTGGCCGAGGTGCCGTCGCTGTTCATCAGCGCCCTGCTCGATACCGAGGACAAGCGTTTTTACGAGCACGGCGGCGTCGATTTCATCACGCTCGTGACTTCCAGCATCGACCTCCTGACGAATTTTGGCGAGATCGGTCGCGGTGGCTCTACGATCACGATGCAGCTGCCGCGCAACCTGGGTACCTTTTCCCTGGATCAACTCTTCATCCGTAAGTTCAAGGAAATTCTCCTTGCGCTCAAAATCGAGCAGGAATTGAGCAAAGATGAAATTCTAGAGCTCTACATCAACGTTGTACCATTCGGCAAACGCGCATATGGGGCGCAGGCTGCCGCCCTCACCTACTACGGCAAAACCCTGCAAAACCTCGACTTGCCGCAGCTTGCCATGCTCGCGGGCATCCCACAGGCGCCGTCTGCGGGCAATCCGGTCAACGGCCCGGGGCGTGCGCTGAAAAGACGCAACCTCGTGCTGAGCCGCATGCGCGAACAGGGCTCCATCGATGACGCAGCCTACGCAACCGCTACCGCAACGCCCATCAGCGCGAAAGTTTATTCCCGGGCGCTGGATGTACCCGCCGCCTTTCCGGCGGAGTGGGTCCGCAGGCAACTCATAAACCGCCTGCCCGATCTCTACACCGGGGGCTATGAGGTCTACACAACACTCATTGCCGATGCTCAGGCCGCCTCTGGTGTTGCGCTGCGCAACGGGCTTTTGAGCTACGACCGGCGCCACGGCTATCGCGGCGCCGAGGGTGCCATCGAGTTCGATGCCGATAACCCACTTACCGTCGAGCGGATTGAGACGGTCCTGCAGAATTACGCGCTGTACGCCGATCTGCAGGCCGCCGTCATTGTCGAAGTCACCGAAGATCTCGCACTAGCCCAGCTCAGCGACGGCGAACGGGCGCTGCTGGACATGGATTCCCTGCGTTGGGCACGCACCTTCATCGACGTCGATACCCGCGGACCCGCGGTTCAGAAAGCGGCAGACGCCGTGACCGTCGGCGATATTGTCCGCGTGCAACAAACCGGTACCCGGCTACCCGATGCCGTCGCACCAGGCACGCCCGGCGATTCGCAGGCTGTGGTTGCGCTGACCGGTGTCATTCCCGCGGTCGAAGCGCCGCTCGCTCCTGTGCCAATCAAAACCTGGCGGCTGGCGCAATTGCCCGAGATCCAGGGGGCGCTCGTGTCACTCGATCCCGCGACTGGTGCGGTGATCGCAATGGCCGGTGGTTTCGACTTCGGCATGAGCCAGTACAATCATGCGCTGCAGGCGGCCCGTCAGCCGGGATCCGGTTTCAAACCCTTCGTCTACTCATCCGCTCTCCACCATGGTCTGACGCCCGCCAGCATTTTCATGGACGCCCCACTGGTCTTCGATGATCAGAATCTGGAGGCCGAGTATCGACCGGACAACGACAACAACTCCTACAACGGCCCCACCCGCCTGCGCGAAGCCTTCTATCGATCGATCAACCTTGTTTCCATGCGGGTTCTGCTGAAAGTCGGTGCCGGCAGGGTGCTGGACTATGTGCGCCGTTTCGGCTTCGACACGAGTACGTTTCCACGCAACACCCAGCTCGCCATCGGCGGCGGCACAATGGCGGTCACGCCGCTGGATATGGCAGTCGCCTATGCAGTGCTGGCGAACGGCGGTTGGCGAATCGAGCCGAATATCATCGAACGGGTGGTCGATATCAACGGTGAGACCATCTTCAAGCCGCGCCATCCTGTGGTGTGTGACCCGTGCGATGAGGCGGAATCCGCGACCGATCTTGCGGAGGATTTTGCGGATCATGAACCGGCCAATCTCGAGGAACTGCTGGCAGCACAGCCGCCAGCGGCAGGTGAACTGCAGGCGGTTGAACCGCCCGTTCTGCCGGCAACGCGGGTGATCGATGAGCGCAACGCCTACATCATGCACACGATGCTGCAGGATGTGATCCGCAAGGGCACAGGACGACGCGCGCGCAGTCTCGAACGGCGCGATATCGCGGGCAAAACCGGCACCACGAACGATGCCGCCGACACCTGGTTCAACGGCTACAACCCCGACGTGGTCACCACTGTCTGGGTCGGTTTTCCCAATCATCGGCCGCTGGGCGCGCGGGAATACGGTTCCAACACACCGCTGCCGATCTGGATCGAATACATGCAGACCGCATTGGCCGACAAACCTCAACGTTTTCCCGATCAGCCGACCGGCGTGGTGACCATGAAGATTGATCCGGTAAGCGGCGAGCTGGCCGCAACCCGTCAGAACGACGCCATTTTCGAGATTTTCCTCGCCGAGTATGCGCCGCGCCATAAGTCACCTGACCGGCTCGGCGACAGCCACGGCGAAGAAGAGATAAAGCCGGTAGATATCTTCTAGGCGGCCTGCGGCTACTGAACGATTTTCACGCGGTCACCAGCGCGTGGCTCACCGTTGGGGTGGTGACCGTTGATCACCCGCAGTGTTTCTTCCGGATAGGACTTCAGTGAGACCTTCCGGGCGAGCGAGGCATAGGTATCCGACGGTTTTGCGACGATGACGGTGATCCGCTGATCATTGGCGATCCGCAGATCGTCCGCCGTCATGGCGCGGAACGACTCCACCGTCTGGCGCCACTCTTCGGCGAACACCTCAGGGTCGCCAACCGGACCCAGTTCACCCTTGAACAAATACACACCGGAATCTTTGTAGATCACGGCAATTTTACGCATCTGGGCAGTCCCGTCGGCAATCTCCACCGTTCCGATGAAGGCTGAGAAGCCATTGATTTCGAGTTCTTCGCCATCGACCACGTCGTCGCGCTTGAGGGTTTCGGTGACATATTGCGCGGGGGTCTGTTCCGACTTCGGCGGATTGAGCCGACGCACCGTGACGAACGAATCGTTCGCTCCCGGCGCCTTGCCGATGATCTCCGCGGGAGAATTACTCACATCCCAGCCGTCGGGGAAGGTCACCACCACCCGCAGCGAGCCATGATAGTACGACGTGCCTTTGATCAGACCGGTCGCCGCTTCATCGCCATAAACCAGGCCGTCGATCATCTCCCAGAAGTCCCGCTCCGGATCGGTTGTTTCCTCCGGTAGAAGGTGCTGCGACTTCATTACGGCATCGTGCAGTCGTTTGTCGTTGCGCGGATGGGAGGAGAACAAACCATGGTAGACGCTCGGCTCCTTGAGCACGTTCTTGGAGAACAGCGAGTGATCCTTGAGCACATGAATCACGTCGATCATCGACAGTGGGTTATATCCCGCAAGGGCCAGGAACTCTCCACCATACTCGTCCGCTTCGAGTTCGAACTCCCGACCGTACCCCGACAGCAGCGTCGCGGTCGCCGTATTGGTGAGGTCGGCAATCGCGCCGGTACCGGCGAGAATCGAGCCGATGAATCCGGCGATATCGCCGAACAATTTCGTCCGCTTGTTCCGCTTGGCATGCCGTCCCACCACATGACCAATTTCATGGCCGATAACACCCGCCAGTTCATCCTCGGAACGCAGATAAGAAATCAACCCGCGGTTCACGAAAATGTACCCATCCGGCAAGGCCATGGCATTGACGGCGGGGTTGTCGAGTACGTAGAAGTGATACTCCTTGCCGGCATCCGGGGTGACCCGCAACAAACGCTGACCGATCTGGTCGACGTATTTCTGCCATTCCTCGTCAGGGTAGAGCTGATCGTTATCGATCATCTCCTGATAGACTTTTTCACCCGGCCCTGCAGACCAGGCAAACGGTATGCTGGCGAGCAGGAGCAGGACCAGGAGTGGGCCGCCCAGCAGCGTGCCATTGTGTCTCGATCCAGCGGATGTTTTGCGGGTCATCGAAATTCTCGAATCTTCCTGTGAGCCCATGCTTTCCTCACACGCGGGAGCATTCTAGCGCACCCGCAACCACGCGCGAAGGACAGGGAATTAGACCCCCGATTTTCAGGGGGTTCAGCTGAATATAGGCTGAATCGGAAGATGATTGGCGATGCCCGCAATGGGCGATTCACGCGTCGCGCGTCGGCTCAGCCCTGCCTGGTGCCGGAGCGGTTACCGAATCGCTTGCGGAAGCGTTCGACGCGACCACCGGCATCAAGGATCTTCTGTTTCCCCGTGTAAAAGGGATGGCAGGCCGAACAGACTTCCAGGTGGATGTCTGCTGCCAACGTCGAACGGGTTTCTATGACGTTGCCGCAGCTGCAGGTCGCCTTGATCGCTTGGTACGCTGGATGGATGTCCGCTTTCATTGCCCGTCTCAAGCAGGTTTCTCGAAGGGCGCGCAGTTTAGTCAGATGCCACGGAGATAGCAAGATCACACACCCTCACACCCGATGACCATACTGCCTGTCCCGTAATTCCCGCCTCCCAAAAGAGTGCCTGTCCTGTATTTGCGTTCCCCGTGCTTGCGGTCCCGGTCGTCGCGCCAGTGCTGGACCCTGCAAAGACACGCCGTGAATACATCCCTGTAGGCTCGTGCCGCAGGCTGTTCGCTGCAGCGAACAGCTTAGCGATTCGCGAAGCGCGAATCGCCGGCATCCCTGCCGCAGACGGTCTTTACAGGGTCCAGCACTGCCCCGACGCCCTACGATAATCAGACCTGCGAGATGGCCTATCCGCAGGGTTAAGCCGTTGTCGACTGCATTCAAAATAGTGCCTGGTCCCCTACCTGCGTAATCTGCGAATCCGAAGCTGGGAAGCAGCGGGGGCGGGGAGGGCTTGTGCGCACGGTGAACGCCCAACCGAGTAAGCGAATTGACCGTCCGCGGGCAAGTTCGCGAAGCGAGGGAATCGCGGAGCGATTGGGCGTCGGGCGAACGGGCCCTCCCCGCCCCCGCTGCTGGTCCTGATGCTGATGCTCGAAATCGTGCCTGTCCCGTACTTGACAGAACCTGAGCATCAATCCCGCGGTACGATCCCACCTACCCCGCGGGATTCCTTTATCCGGCATCACTTGTCACCCGTAACAAGCACCACCCAGCATCGCAGGAGCTAGAATGCTCGGCTTATATGAGTAGTCACCCGCCACCTCAGCGCGTCGCCCGCATCGCTGTGCCGCTCCCGCTGTACCAGCAATTCGACTATTGCGTACCCGACGAGTTGCCGCTGCCGGTGGTCGGTGCCCGGGTCGCCGTGCAATTCGGCCGGCAGAAGCTGGTCGGCGTCTGCACGGCACTCAATCCGGCGGACGCACACACCAATCTCAAACCACTCAGTAGAATTCTCGACACCGAAAATCTGTTTGGTGCTGAGCTGTGGGCGCTCGGGGCGTGGCTCGCCGACTACTACCAGCACCCGCTCGGCGAAGTGTTGGCAACCCTAATGCCGGCGGCGGCGCGCAAGAGCGAACCGGTGAAAATTCGCCGCAGCGAAGTCTGGCAGGTCACTGCCGGTGAATTTCCGCTCACGCGGGCACCGAAACAGGCCGCACTGTTGCAATGGATGCGCGATCAGGGCGGCTCGGCTACCGCCGCACAACTGCGCGCGAATGCGTTTACCCGGTCACACATCCGCTCGCTTGCCGCTAAAGGAGCCATCACCCGTGCGAGTGATCTTCTCGAAGCGCCCGCCGTCGGTGGCAGACGAGCACGCGCGGTGGCTGCCGGGCCGCAGTTGAACGACGAACAGCAAAAAGCACTCGATCAGCTTACCAGCCTGCCGGCCGGCTTCGCGCCAGTGCTGCTCGATGGCATCACCGGCAGCGGCAAAACCGAGGTCTATCTACGATTCATCGAAGTCGTACTCGCCCGGGGCGGGCAGGTGTTGGTACTCGTACCGGAGATCGCACTCACCCCGCAGACCCTGCAACGCTTCGAGGCACGCTTCGGCACCGCCAGCACCGTGCATTCCAATCTCAGCAACGCCGCCCGCCTGCAGACGTGGCTGCGCTGTCGCAACGGCGAGATCGACATTCTCATCGGCACCCGTTCAGCCGTGCTCACACCATTTGCCAATCTGGGGCTAATCGTCGTCGACGAGGAGCATGATTCCTCTTTCAAACAGACGGACGGATTGCGCTACTCCGCGCGCGATGTGGCCGTGAAGCGGGCACAACAACTCGACATTCCGCTCCTGCTCGGCAGCGCTACTCCTTCGTTCGAATCTTTGTACAACGCTCGCAACGGCCGCTACACCACGCTGCACCTCAGCAAACGTGCCGGAGGCGCGAACCCGCCGACCTTCCATCTGATCGACATTCGCGGCCGGCGCCTGGACGATGGTATCAGCGCAGACCTGACACGGATCATCCAACGCCATCTGCAGGCCGACGGCCAGACTCTGGTGTTCCTGAACCGGCGCGGTTTCGCGCCAACGTTGCTGTGTTCGCGCTGCGGCTGGCAGGCAGACTGCAGCCACTGCGATCGTCGCCTCACCATGCACCGGCAACCCGCAGCGCTCATCTGTCATCACTGCGGCCGGCGCCAGGCGCTGATGGAGAGATGTCCAAATTGTGATCATGCAGGCCTTACCGCCGTTGGGGTCGGCACTCAGCGTACTGAAGAGGGGCTCGCACGGCAGTTCCCCGACTTCCCGATACTCAGAATCGATCGCGACACGACGCGCAGCCAACGCCGCATGGAGGAACACTTCGCAACGATCCGAACCGGTGAACCCGCGATACTGATCGGCACGCAGATGCTCGCTAAAGGCCATCATTTTCCGGACGTCACTCTGGTCGCCGTGATCAACGCCGACGGCGGATTCCTGAGTCCCGATTTCCGCGCACCCGAGCGCACCGCACAACTCATCGTGCAGGTTGCCGGCCGCGCCGGCCGCGCGCAACGGCCGGGGGAGGTTTATATTCAGACCTACCAACCGGAAAACCCTCTGCTTGTAGCGTTACTCGAACATGGCTACGCAGGATTTGCCGAACGGGAACTCGAAATCCGCGCCAGGGCCGAACTCCCGCCCTATCGACCGATCGCGCTGATCCGGGCCGAAGCCACTGCAGTCGGCGCCGCCCAGCAGTGGCTTACGCGGGTCAAAGCCCAGCTGGCCGAGCCACTGCAACTGTTCGGTCCGGCACCAGCGATCATTGCCCGCGTGGCCGATCGCTGGCGCTTTCAGTTACTGGTGATCGGCGAAAACCGCAGCCTCCTGCATCGCGGCCTGAAGGTACTCATGCAACTGAGCGATGCACCGCGAGGAGTACGCTGGTCCGTCGACATCGATCCCTACGATACGTTCTGATGAGAATCCCGCTGTCCGGCTGTCGCCCGACTGCGACGCTCAGCGGCCTGTTGCTGGAGCCGATGGTTGCCTATCATTGCCGGTTATGGCCAGAGACTATGCACAGCGGCAGAAATCGCAGAGATCGAAATCGCAGAATCGCCGAAAAAAACGACAGCCGACGCGACGCCGGGCGAGCAACAAGGTCAACGCGGGCTTCAACGCACCCAGTTTTTCAGCGGGCGTAATATTCGGCGCGGTGCTCGTGCTGGTCGGCTCCTACGCACCGGAAATATTCGACGAATCGGTCACGACCATCCGCGCAGTCCAGACTGAAGCCGTGGGGGATGTCACGTTCGAGTTTGACCAGTTGCTGAAGAATGATGTTGTCGTGACGGATCCGGACGCCTACCGCACGGAGTTCGAACCGGCCGGCGAAAATGCCGGGTCGGCTAAAGAATTCCTCCTGCAGGCAGCGGCTTTTCGCAGCAGTGAAGACGCTGAACGATTGCGGGCAAACCTGCTGATGCTCAATCTGCCTGCCACGACGGGCCGTGTGGATATCGCCTCCGGCACCTGGTATCGGGTGACTGTCGGCCCTTTCGACTCACGGGTCAAAGCGGACCGGGCCCTGACCCGCTTGCGCGAAAACAACCTTTCCGCCCTCCTCGTCAAACGCGACTGAACACCGGTTTCTTCTGAGCCCAGCCGTCCTCGTGCTGCACCGGCACACAACGGCCGGCCGCGTGGCGTCATGCAGTGACACAGGTGCAGCCGGTTAAAGCCAGGACCGGCGCCGTCTTCTGCCACCCCGTCCCACCCGACTCAGGGGAACCGTTGAAAAGCAGCGGTTTCATCCCCACTATGACCCATCGGATGACTCATCGCCCTGCAGGAACATGTGTTAATGGAACAATTTCACGGCACCACGATCGTCTGCGTACGCAGTGACGATCAGGTCGCTCTCGGTGGGGATGGCCAGGTGTCGCTTGGTCAGACGATCATGAAGGGCAACGCCCGCAAAGTCCGCCGGTTGCATGGCGACAAAATACTGGCAGGATTTGCCGGCGGCACGGCGGATGCGTTCACCCTTTTCGAGCGCTTCGAGGGAGCACTGGAAAAGTATCACGGCAATCTAACGCGCGCCGCCGTGGAACTTGCAAAAGACTGGCGTTCGGATCGCGCACTCAGGCGCCTGGAGGCCATGCTGTTGGTGGCAGACACCACCGCTTCGCTGCTGGTCAGCGGCACGGGTGACGTGATCGAACCCGAGTCCGGAGTCCTCGCCATAGGGTCCGGCGGACCTTACGCACAGGCTGCCGCCAGAGCACTTGCCGAGAATACCGAACTCGGAGCGCGCGACGTCGTCGATAAGGCACTGGCCATCGCAGCCGACATTTGCGTGTACACCAACCACCAGAGAACCATCGAGGTACTCGATCTCAAATGACGTTAATGAGCCCACGAGAAATCGTTCATGAACTCGACCGACACATCATCGGTCAGGATGCAGCCAAACGCGCTGTGGCAATTGCTCTGCGCAACCGCTGGCGGCGCATGCAGCTGAGTGAAGAAATGCGTGAAGAGATCACGCCAAAAAACATACTCATGATCGGGCCTACCGGTGTTGGTAAAACCGAAATCGCCAGGCGCCTGGCCAAACTGGCCGGCGCCCCGTTCATCAAAGTCGAGGCCACCAAGTTCACCGAAGTCGGCTATGTCGGCCGTGACGTCGAATCGATCATCCGCGACCTTGCAGACGTTGCGATAAAAAATCTTCGGGAAGATCAGATCTCTCAAGTTCAACATCGCGCGGACGACCTGGCTGAAGAAAAAATACTCGATGCGCTGTTGCCGGAACCAAGACAGGTGGGGTTCAACGCAGACACCCGCGATGACGCCAAACCAGCAACTGATTCCAGCACTCGGCAGATGTTCCGCAAGAAGTTGCGTGAAGGTGACCTCGATGACAAGGAGATCGACATCGAATTGAGTTCGGCCCCGATCGGCGTGGAAATTATGGCGCCGCCTGGCATGGAAGAGATGACGAATCAGCTGCAAAGCATGTTCAGCAACATCGGGGGCGGTAAGAAGCGCAGTGTCCGCCTGAAGATAAAAGAGGCGCTGAAGAAAATCCGGGAAGAGGAAGCAGGCAAGCTCATCAACGAAGACGAGATTAAAGCCAAAGCGATCGAGGCAGTTGAACAGACCGGCATTGTCTTTCTCGACGAACTCGACAAGGTTGCCAAACGCAGCGAGGGGGTGGGAGTGGATGTTTCCCGAGAAGGGGTGCAACGCGACCTCCTGCCGCTGATTGAAGGCTGCACGGTGTCCACCAAATACGGCATGGTGAAAACAGACCACATTTTGTTCATCGCCTCCGGCGCCTTTCATATGGCGAAGCCTTCGGACCTCATCCCCGAGTTACAGGGTCGGTTGCCGATCAGAGTGGAACTGGCAGCATTGAGCGCAGAGGACTTCAACCGAATTCTGACTGAACCGAACGCATCACTGACAGAGCAGTATCAGGCGCTACTCGCCACAGAAGACCTGACGATCTCATTCACCAAAGACGGCCTCAAGCGCATTGCAGAACTCGCCTGGCAGGTCAACGAGGGAACCGAGAACATCGGTGCACGACGCCTGCACACCGTGATGGAGCGCCTGCTGGAGCAACTGTCGTTCCAGGCGGGTGACGAAAGCGGCAAGAGCGTTGTCATCGATCAGGCATATGTCGATGAGCAGTTGGCAGAACTGGTGAAAGACCAGGACCTTTCCCGTTACATTCTTTAACGCCGCCAACGGCGCGTGCGCGGAGTAACACAAGATGCGTCCCGACAAAATCGTCTATCACAAGCGCTCCAAAGCGCTCGAGCTGACATTCGACTCGCGCTCGGTAACCATTCCCGCCGAACTCCTCAGGATCTATTCGCCGTCCGCCGAAGTGCGCGGCCACAGCGAAAAAGAACGCAAGCTGCAAACCGGTAAAAAGCATGTCTCGATCAAAGCGATTGAGCCCGTCGGTAACTACGCGATTCGCATCGTGTTCGATGACGGCCACGACTCCGGACTTTACGCCTGGGATTTTTTGAGCGATCTCGCAGAGAACCAGGAACGCTACTGGCACGACTACTCCGTTGAACTCAAAGCCGCCAATGCATCGCGCCTACCCACCATTCCCGTCGGCAACTGGACGCCAAAAAAAGACGCTTGAGGTGGTCGCGCGGATTGGCCTTGTGACGCGGCAGGCAAGGCGTAAACTGATCTGTCCCACTTTTCACTCGCTATCCAGGCAGCAGGCATGAGTCCGGTTGATTTCGGTTATCGTAAAGTAAGCCCCACGGAAAAGACCCAGCTCGTCGAGGGTGTGTTTGCAAGTGTGGCCGTTCGCTATGACCTGATGAACGACCTGATGTCATTCGGCGCTCACCGGCTGTTCAAGCGCATGACGATCGAGATGTCCAATGTGCGAGAAGGCCACCGGGTGCTCGACCTCGCCGGTGGCACCGGCGATCTGGCGGCACTTTTCGCGCCGATTGTCGGACCGACGGGCACGGTGGTACTCACTGACATCAATTCCGCAATGCTGAGCGTCGGCCGTGACCGGTTGCTGAACAAGGGCCTTACCCAGATCCAGGTGTGCCAGGCCAACGGCGAACAGTTGCCGTTTCCAGACGCTGCGTTCGACTGCATCAGCATCGGTTTCGGATTGAGAAATTTCACGGACAAGACCAGGGCCCTGCGCGAACTCAACCGGCTGCTCAAACCCGCCGGCATCCTGCTGATTCTCGAATTTTCCAAGCCGGAAAATCCGCTGGTCGAAGCAGGCTACCGCGCCTTCCAAGCGCTTTGGCCGGCAATGGGCAAGCTGTTGGTGAATGATTCGGCCAGTTACCAGTACCTCGTTGAATCGATTCGCGTGCATCCGGGTCAGGAAGCATTAAAGCTGATGCTGCAGGACGCCGGTTTTAGCGATGTGGAATATCACAATCTGATTTCCGGCGTGGCTGCTATTCATCGAGGTGTGAAACCGTGAGTGGGCTGGACGCCGTGCTGGTGGATCTGTTGACCACGTTGAGCAACGCAAGTCTCGATCTGGATCCGCTGGCAAAGGCCAGACTCAGCGCGCTTGAAGGAACTCGCGTGCAGTTCGAAATCAAGCTACCGACGCCAGTGGATGATAAAAATCTGCTGCTGCGCATTGCCGACAGCCGACTCGAATTCTCGCCCGGTCCCGACGAACCGACCGGCGAAGCCGCTCCGCATGGCGCAAACGGCCAACCCCATGCCATCGTCCGAGGCTCGATTCCGAGTGTGCTGGCGTGGCTGACCGGCTCCGGCACTGGCAGCGACACTCTTACCTTCGAAGGCGACGAGGCAGTCCTTGCGGAACTGTCCGGCATCCTCACGAACTACCAACCGGACCTGGCCGAACCGCTGAGCCGGCTGCTGGGAGGCGACGCCGCAGAAAGCCTGATCAGCGCGGCAGAAATGGCGCTCGCAACCTTCAGATCGATGCTCGAAAGCGCAAGCAGTGCTGCCCAGCACAGCGCCGGGCGAAGTTTCGTCAGCACGCCCAAGCTCGACACATTGCTGACGGGACTCGACGCACTGCAGCTGCGGACGGACCGCCTGGCGGCGAAAGTCCGCGCTGCGGAGGCCGCCCGCACCGCGGAGCGCTCAAGCGAACGGGCGGAGGATCTGCAGTGAGGTCGTTGCGGCGCGCTGCTCGCATCTTGTGGACAGTCAGCCGCTATCGTCTGGATACGCTATTTGCGCCATTTACACCCGCGAAGTTTCGCTGGCTGTTGCGCCTGTCGCCCCTGCGGCTGCTACCCAAGGGCAACCTCGCGGAAGGCTTGCGCCTCAGACTGGCCCTGCAGGACCTTGGGCCGGTCTTCATTAAATTCGGTCAGATGCTCTCTACCCGGCGCGATCTCATTCCGCTTGCGATCGCCGACGAGCTCGCCGGGCTGCAGGACGCCGTGCCACCGTTTCCCAGCGTACAGGCGCGAGCAATCGTCGAAGCCGCACTCGGCAAACCGCCGGACGCAGTGTTCGCGAGCTTCAGCGACGACCCCATGGCTTCGGCATCGGTTGCACAGGTACACGCCGCGACACTGCCCGATGGCACAGAGGTTGTCGTCAAGATCGTCCGCCCGGATATTGCCACTGTGATTGAAGAGGACATCGCGGTCCTCACCATGCTCGCAACCTGGCTCGAAGAGCATGTTGCCGAGACGCGGCGCCTCCACCTGGTGCAAGTCATCACCGATTATGAACGGACCATCTTCAACGAACTCGATATGCGCAAGGAAGCGGCGAACACCGAGCAGTTGCGGCAGAACTTCGCGGGATCGCCGCTACTGTACGTACCCAGGGTTTATCAGGATTTCTGCAGCGATAACGTGTTGTGTCTCGAACGCATCTACGGTGTCCCAATCAGCAACATCGAAGAGTTGCACCGCCGCGGGACCAACATGCGCCTCCTGGCCGAGCGTGGTGTGGAAACATTTTTCACGCAGGTTTTCGTCGACAATTTTTTCCATGCGGACATGCACCCCGGGAATGTTTTCGTCAACGTCGACGATCCGGAAAATCCATCCTACATCGCTGTCGATTGCGCGATCATCGGCACACTCAGCCGGCAGGACCAGGACTATCTGGCGCGCAACCTCCTGGCCTTCTTCAATCGCGATTATGCCCAGGTGTCGCGCCTGCATCTGGAATCCGGCTGGATTCCAGAAGAGACAGACCCCCAGGCATTCGAGCGGGTAATCAAAGAAGTCTGCGAGCCCATCTTCGCCAAACCCCTCAACGAGATTTCGTTTGGCCAGTTCCTGGTCCAGCTGTTTCAGACCGCCCGGCAGTTCGACATGGAGGTGCAGCCACAACTCGTACTGCTGCAGAAAACGCTTTTGTACATCGAAGGACTCGGCCGGGAGTTGTATCCGGAACTGGATCTGTGGGAGACCGCCAAGCCATTCATGGAATCCTGGATGACCGACCATGTCGGTCCAGCCGCTGCACTGCGGGAGTTTGCCGAGCACGCACCCGAACTCCTTGCACAACTGCCGCAACTGCCCTCGGCGGTGCTCAACGCCAACATCAAGCTGAAAAGTCTGGAACGATCATTCAGCAGACACTCCCAGGAACTCGCCGCGCTGGAAAAACGGTTGGACTCCCTGACCCGGGCGGGTAGAGTTCGCCGCGCTTCGGGGGCGGGGCTGTTGATTCTCGCCACGGTGTTGCTGTGGAACCCGCTGGCCCAGTCCTTTAATTCCGGCGAACAGATTGGCGCAATTGCAGGCTTGCTGAGCGCCGTGCTCGGCACGCTGTTGCTGATCAGAGCCTGACGCCCCACACGGCCAGACGATTACCACGAGACGTTATGGATATCATCGAAAAACTCACGAGCACGCTCGAAAGCCGCCGCGATGCCGACCCGGCGACGTCTTACGTGGCGTCTCTGTATGCAAAGGGACTGAATAAAATTCTCGAGAAAATCGGCGAAGAGTCCACCGAGGTGATTCTTGCGGCAAAGGAAGTCGAAAACGGCGCAGACAAAGCAACACTCGTGCACGAAGTCGCAGATCTGTGGTTTCACAGCATGGTTGCACTGGTGCACTTGAACGTGGACCCCCGGGAGGTCCTGCGGGCGCTCGAGGATCGCTGCGGAGTGTCGGGCCACGATGAAAAACGCGCGCGAGCGCGCAAACCCGGGAATTGACGCCGGAACAGACTCACACCCAAGCGGGACACTAACGCCTATAATAGGCCCGCAATTACGGAGATAGCTCATGTTTGGTGGATTTGGACTTACGGAACTGCTGGTCGTGCTGGCCATCGTGCTTCTCATATTCGGTCCCAAGCGGTTAAAAAACCTGGGCGCCGATCTTGGATCGGCTATCAAAGGCTTCCGCACTGCGGTAACCGACGAAGACAAGCCCGAGGCGCCGGTTGATCCGAAAATAATCGAAGGCGAGGTCGACGCCGAATCGACAGCTCAGGAATCGACAACTCAGGAATCGACAAACAAACAAAACAGCAATGTTTGAAATCGGCTTTCCGGAACTGATGCTGATCGCCGTCGTCGGCCTTCTCGTCATTGGTCCCGAACGCCTGCCGGAAGCTTTGCGCACACTCGGTCTCTGGTTTGGCCGAATGCGACGCAGCTTTACGGCGGTGAAAGCGGAAATCGAAAAAGAAATCGGCATGGATGAAGTGCGTAGACAACTGCACAACGAAGCGATCATGGATGAGATGAAACGAATCGAACGCCAGGTTCGCAGCACCGTTGACGACGCTCAGGCATCGCTGAACGAAGGCATCCAGGCTGCAGACAACAGCATTACCCCGCCGACCAACCCGGCAGACACGGCAACCGACACAGCCACAGATACCACCACCGATACGTCGGTAGATGCCTCCGCAGATACATCCGCAGACGCGTCCGCCGACACCACCGGCCAATCTCACTCCCAGGACAAAGCGCACAATGGCTGACGCCCTGCCTGATAAAGCCGGGGCGAACCATGACGAACTGGTCGACAGCTCCGAACAACCCTTTCTCGATCATGTAATCGAGCTGCGTCGGCGAATCCTGCATGGGTTGCTTGCGGTTCTCGTGCTGTTCTTCCCCATCTACTACTTCGCCAACGATCTCTATCGCTTTGTCGCAGCGCCACTCATGGCTCACCTGCCAAACGATGGCAACATGATTGCAACTGAGGTCGCATCACCATTTCTGACCCCGTTCAAACTCGCGATCTTTGCCGCAATATTTCTCGGAATGCCGTACCTGCTGCACCAGATCTGGGGCTTTGTAGCCCCCGGACTCTACAAGCACGAAAAACGATTCGCGATGCCTCTGCTTTTTTCGAGCATTGTGTTGTTCTACGCGGGAGTCGCTTTCTCCTATTACCTGGTATTTCCTCTGGTGTTCCAGTTTCTAGCTGGCATTACTCCGGAGGGCGTTACCATGATGACGGACATTAACCGCTATCTCGACTTCGTCCTGAAGATGTTCTTCGCGTTTGGTTTCGCATTCGAAATTCCGGTTGCGACTCTGCTTCTCGCCTGGACCGGAATTGCCTCTGCGAAGAGCATGGCTGACAAACGACCGTACGTGATCGTGGGGTGCTTTATTTTCGCCATGCTGCTAACGCCGCCGGATGTGATTTCACAACTGATGCTCGCGATTCCCACCTGGATTCTTTTCGAAATCGGAATATTTTTCGCACGGATAGTCGAACGGCGCAACGAAGAAGTCATGTAACACCACGCCGCATGCCATGCGCAATCGTGGGAGTGTTAAGTACCTCAGGCAGGGGTCTCAAGCAGGAAAGTCACCGGACCGTCGTTTACCAGCGCCACTTTCATGTCTGCACCGAAACGGCCCCCCTGCACGGCGCCATGGCGGCCGCTGTAGCGGGCACTCAACGTGCTCAAAAACTGCTCATAAAGCAACTGCGCCTGTTCAGGTGGTGCTGCGCTGCTGAAGCCAGGCCGTCTGCCGCGACGAGTGTCCGCGGCGAGAGTGAATTGCGAGACGACCAACACCGCACCCGCCACATCCTGCACCGACAGATTCATCAAGCCAGCAGCGTCCGCGAACACGCGCAGACCGAGCACCTTATCGACAAGGTAGTCGACTTTTGCGCGATCGTCGGCGGGAAAGATTCCCAGAAAAACCACGAGGCCCTGCTCGATGCGAGCAATCGTTTCCGTGTCGACCGCGACACTCGCCTGGCTCACCCGCTGCAGTAGTGCGCGCATAGTTCTCTTAAGAAGCCTGGGCGGACAGCGCTCGCTTACGTTCGTGTTCTTTCAGGAATATTTTGCGGATGCGGATTGTCTGTGGCGTAACTTCCACCAGTTCATCGTCATCAATGAATTCAAGCGCCTGTTCCAACGTCATCTTCAGAGCAGGGGTCAATATGACGTTCTCATCGCTGCCGGCGGCGCGAATATTGGTGAGTTTCTTTTCCTTCAGCGGATTCACCGTCAGATCGTTTTCCCTGCTGTGGATCCCAACTACCATGCCTTCATAGATCAGATCGTTGGGTGCGACCATCATGCGGCCGCGATTCTGCAGGTTGAACAGCGCATAGGCGACCGCCTTGCCCTCGGTAAGCGAGACCAGCACACCGCTCGCTCGGCGGCCGACCTCGGCTTCGGTCTTCTTGCCGTAGCCGGCTGCTGCATAGGTGAGGATGCCGGTTCCCGAAGTGAGGGAGAGAAACAACGAGCGGTAGCCCATCAGACCGCGAGTGGGAATGCGAAACCGCAGACGTAGCCGACCCCGGCCATCCGGAATCATGTCTTCGAGCTCGCCGCGCCTCTCACCCAGGGTTTCCATAACCTTGCCCTGGTGGGCTTCTTCGATGTCCGCAGTGACGAGCTCATAGGGCTCGAGAATAGTGCCGTCCTGCTCTTTGGTGATCACCTGTGGCCTGGAGACCGCCAGCTCGTAACCTTCCCGGCGCATGGTTTCAATCAGCACCGACAAGTGCAGCTCGCCGCGCCCGGAAACTTCGAAGCGATCCGGATCAGCCGTTTCGCGCACACTCAGGGCAACGTTATGCGAAGCCTCACGCAGCAGACGCTCCTTCAACTGGCGGCTCGTCAGATAGTCGCCTTCGCGCCCGGCGAACGGCGAAGTATTCACACAGAACAGCATCGTGAGCGTCGGTTCATCCACGCTCAGTAATGGCAAAGCCTCGACTTTCTCTGGCGCGCAGATCGTCTCGGAGATGCCGATGTTGCCCACTCCGGTTACGCAAACGATATCTCCTGCAGACGCACGCTCGAGCTCGATCCGCTCGAGCCCGCGATAGCCGAGCACGGTAAGCACTCTCGCCTTACGCGGCTTGCCCTCACAATCGACGACGATCACCGGGGTATTGCGCTCCACCACACCACGGGCAATGCGCCCCACACCCATCACGCCAACATAGCTGGAATAGTCCAGAGCGCTGATCTGCATCTGCAGCGGACCCGCCTCGTCCACGTTCGGCGGTGGGACATGGTCTATGATCATATCGAGCAACGGCACCATGTCCGCGCTCAGGGAATCGGGTTCGAGTCCGGACTGGCCAAACAGCGCCGAGGCATATACGCAAGGGAAGTCGAGCTGCTCTTCGCTCGCCCCGAGGTTGTCGAAGAGGTCGAATACTGCGTCGACCACTCGATGGGGCTGCGCACCATCGCGGTCCACCTTGTTGACCACGAGGATAGGGTTCAAGCCAGCCGCAAAGGCTTTCTGCGTCACATACCGGGTTTGCGGCATGGGCCCTTCAACTGCGTCGACGAGCAGCAGAACCGAGTCTACCATCGACAGAATGCGTTCGACCTCACCGCCAAAATCGGCGTGACCCGGGGTATCCACGACATTGATGCGATAGCCGCGATATTCAATCGCCGTGTTTTTGGACAATATCGTGATGCCACGCTCTCTTTCGAGCTCATTGCTGTCCATGACCCGATCGATTTTGGAATCCGCCAGCCCAAGGGCGCCCGTCTGCTGCAGCAAACGATCGACCAGGGTGGTCTTGCCGTGATCGACGTGGGCAATAATTGCGACATTGCGAAGCTGAATTTGGGACACTAGACTGCGCGGCCGGACAAAAAGGTGCGCAAGTATGCCCAAACAGCACAAAGCTGTCGCGTTGATTTCAGGCGGATTGGATTCCATGTTGGCGGCCAAGGTCATCCTGGATCAGGGTGTCGCTGTGGAAGGCGTCAACTTCTTTACCGGTTTCTGCGTCGAGGGTCATACCCACGCGATTCGCGAAAAGCACCGGGTCCGGCCCAAACGCAACAACGCGCTGTGGGTCGCCGAGCAGCTCGGCATCAAGCTCCACATCATCGACGTCATCGATGAATACAAAGACGTCCTGCTCAATCCCAAACACGGTTATGGCGCCAATCTCAATCCGTGCCTGGATTGCAAGGTATTCATGGTCGGCAAAGCCGTTGAGCTGTGTGCCGGCAGCACGACCGGGCTCTTGGATGAACACGACTTCGACTTCATCATCACCGGTGAAGTCGTCGGCCAGCGACCAAAAAGCCAACGCCGTGAAACCATGCCACTCATCGCCCGCGAATCCGGCGCCGACGACCGGCTGTTGCGCCCGTTGTGCGCAAAACACCTGCCGGAAACTCTGCCGGAACGCGAAGGCTGGGTGGATCGCAGCAAACTCTTCGACTTTCACGGCCGCAACCGCAAACCGCAGATTGAACTGGCGCAGAAGCTCGGTTTCAGCGACTGGGCGCAGCCCGCCGGGGGTTGCTGCTTTCTCACCGACGCGAAGTATTCCGCCAAACTCAGCGATCTGTGGCGGGCGCACGGCACCCGCGACTACGAACTCGACGACATCATGCTGCTGAAGGTCGGCCGGCATCTACGCCCTGCGGCTGGCTGGAAACTGATCATCGGCCGCGAACACGGCGAAAACCGTTATCTGGAAGGCTACCGGAAACAATTCGTCACCCTGCGACCGGAGAGCCACAAGGGGCCGGTGTGTCTGGTTGACGGCATTGCGTCTGCGACGGATCTGCAGCTTGCAGCGCGCATCCTCGCGCGGTATTCGCAGGGTCGCGACGCAACCGAGGTCACCGTCAGCATCACCCAGCCCGGTGGAGCCTGCGAGAAACTGACGGTTGTGCCCTTGCGGGCTGAAGAAATTTCCCGGGATTGGCATGTCGGCGCTTGAAACGGTAGATGCTCGGGGGTTACTGTGCCCGCTTCCGGTGATCAGAACGCAGGATGCAATAAAGCGACTGGCACCGGGTACGGTGCTGGAAGTACTCGCGACTGACGCCGGCACGCTGCAGGACATTCCTGCCTGGTGTCGAGTCCACGGTCATGACTTGCTGCGCATAGAAGAATACGAAGAGACGGGGGAAGACGCCTGGGGGCAGATAATCCGCATCACGATTCGAGTGTGCGCCTGATGGTGTTTCACGCACTGTTATAGGGCCTTTTTGTTCCTGTCGATCAAGAACGCACCAAGCCGGTGCAATTGTGAGTGTGCGCTTCCCCGACCCCCCGGCAATTCGCCGCGCCGCGCATGGCACAAAAATTGCCATCCGATGGTAAATGGACGTGGCGAACCATTGCCATCGTCGAGGTGATCGTGGTGGCCACCGACCCGAATTGGGACGAATAGACAACCTTTATTTAGGAGAAGGAACATAAGATGTCTGACAACACACTCAATCTAATCAAAGACAACGACGTCAAGTGGGTCGATCTCCGATTTACGGATCCAAGGGGCAAGGAGCATCACACCACCATTCCCGCCAGCCGGGTTGATGCCGATACGATTGTCGAAGGCGTCATGTTCGATGGCTCCTCCATCGCCGGGTGGAAACCGATCGACGAGTCCGACATGATCCTCATGCCGGACGACTCTACCCCCGTGATCGATCCCTTCCGCGATGACACGACGCTGAATCTGCGGTGCGACATTGTCGAACCCTCGACCATGCAGCCCTACGAACGCGATCCCCGCGGCATTGCCAAGAAAGCAGAGGCCTATCTCAACTCCACCGGAATTGGCGACACCGCGTACTTCGGACCGGAAAACGAATTCTTCGTGTTCGACGACGTCCGCTGGAAGATGGAAATGAGCGGGGCTTCTTACCATATCTCCGCAGAAGAAGCCGCCTGGGAATCCAACGCCGAGTTTGACGGTGGCAACCTGGGCCACCGACCGGGTATCAAGGGCGGTTACTTCCCTGTGCCTCCGGTCGATTCGGGAGCGGATCTTCGCGCCGCGATGTGCAATGCCATGACCGCCATGGGACTCGAAATCGAAGTCCATCACCACGAAGTCGGCACGGCTGGTCAGGCCGAGATCGGCGTGCTGTTCAACACCCTGGTGCGCAAGGCCGACGAGGTACAGATCTATAAATACTGCGTGCAGAATGTGGCCGATGCCTACGGCAAAACCGCAACCTTCATGCCGAAGCCGCTCGTCGGCGAAAACGGCAACGGCATGCACGTCCACCAGTCGATCACCAAAGAAGGCACCAACATTTTCCACGGCGATGCCTACGCCGGCATCTCGGAAACCGCACTCTTCTACATCGGCGGCATCGTCAAACACGCGCGCGCCCTGTGCGCCTTCGCCAACGCCAGCACCAATTCCTACAAGCGCCTGGTGCCGGGTTTCGAAGCACCGGTGCTGCTCGCCTACTCGGCGCGCAACCGCTCCGCCTCCATCCGGGTGCCTTAC
>Ga0114949_10000230_pt1 | contig 27502 bp, 25 predicted proteins | sample N074metaG_FD_83505 | JGI IMG/M metagenome (GOLD analysis project Ga0114949, IMG submission 83505) | Deep subsurface microbial communities from Kermadec Trench to uncover new lineages of life (NeLLi) - N074 metaG | ecosystem: Environmental > Aquatic > Marine > Ocean trench > Sediment | place...
CATGGTTTTCATCACGAGTTCATTCGGGCTCGGTGAAACCGTCGTTCAGGGCTCGGTCAACCCGGACGAGTTTTACGTTTACAAACCGGCCTTGCGGGCGAACCAGCGCTCGATCCTGCGAAAAAACATCGGCAGCAAGACCATCAAGATGGTGTATGCCAAGGACCCGACTGCCGAGCGCACGGTCGAGACGGTCGACGTAGACGTGGCGGACTCGATGCGTTTCTCGCTGGGCGACGAAGATATCGAGACGCTCGCGCGTTACGCGCTGATCATCGAGGAGCACTACGGTTGCCCGATGGATATCGAATGGGGCAAAGACGGTCTGGACGGCGAACTCTATCTGCTGCAGGCCAGGCCGGAGACCGTCCGCAGTCGCGCCAGCAACATTATCGAGCGTTACATCCTCAAGACCCGGTCGGAGGTGCTGGCAACCGGTCGCAGCATCGGGCACCTGATCGGCGCCGGCAGGACAAGAATCATCCGGAGTGCCAAGGATATGCACCGCGTGCAGCCCGGCGACGTGCTGGTCGCGGACATGACGGACCCGGACTGGGAACCGGTCATGAAGCGCGCTGCGGCGATCGTCACGAACCGTGGCGGCCGGACGTGTCACGCGGCGATCATCGCGCGCGAACTGGGCGTGCCGGCGGTCGTCGGCTGTGGTGACGTGACCGACACGCTGGCCGATGGTGAGATCGTCACCGTCTCGTGTGCGGAAGGTGACGAGGGTTTCATCTACAAGGACAGGCTCGACTACGAGCAGCAACAGATTGAGATCGACAAGCTGCCCGAAGTTCCTGTCAAGATCATGATGAATGTAGGCAATCCCGACCGCGCCTTCGACTTCGCGAACATCCCGAGTCACGGTGTCGGCCTCGCGCGCCTCGAATTCATCATCAATCGCATGATCGGGGTTCATCCAAAGGCCCTGCTCGAATTCGACACCTTGCGAGCAGATTTGAAAGAGATGATCCGCGAGCAAATGGCCGGCTACCCGGACCCGGTGGAGTTCTTCGTTGCCAAATTGACCGAGGGCATCGCCTGCATTGCCGCGGCATTCGCGCCACTGCCGGTCATAGTGCGACTCTCCGATTTTAAATCGAATGAGTACGCCAACCTGATTGGCGGACAGCAGTATGAACCGCGGGAGGAGAATCCGATGCTGGGTTTTCGCGGCGCGTCGCGCTACCGCGCGGAAAGCTTCCAGCCATGCTTCAAACTGGAGTGCCGCGCTCTGAAACGCGCCCGCGACGAGATGGGACTGACGAATATCCAGATTATGGTGCCATTTGTGCGGACGTTGGAAGAAGCGCGGACGGTGACCGAACTGCTCGCCGCGAATGGACTCGCGCGCGGTCAGAATGACCTGAAGCTGATCATGATGTGCGAACTGCCGACCAACGCCCTGCTCGCAGAGCAATATCTCCAGTACTTCGACGGCATGTCGATCGGTTCGAACGATATGACCCAACTGGCTCTCGGCCTGGATCGTGACTCTGCCGTAATCGCAGACCTATTTGACGAACGCGATCCGGCCGTAAAAGCGCTGCTGAAAATGGCGATTGACGCCTGCAAGAAGCAGGGCAAATACATCGGTATCTGCGGACAAGGCCCATCGGACCATCCGGACTTTGCGCGGTGGTTAGTGGATCAGCAGATTGACAGCCTGTCTCTGAATCCCGACTCCGTGCTCGAGACCTGGCTGTACCTGGCGGGTGAATCCGTCTGACGCAGCCGAACGCAGAGACTCCGGAAGGCTATAACTCGCCCCAGCTGGATTTTCGCCGCCAGCGAATGCGCGGCAGAATCAGGCCGACGAGAATACCGAAAATCACGACGAGCGCGCCGATCACGAACCATTCGCGGCTCGAACGACTGGCCAGGCGAAGATTCTCGGCCCGCGCCTTTTCCAATTCGGCCTGCGTCTCATCGAGCGACTGTTTAAGCTGCGCGTTATCGATGTCGATCTGAATCACGTTGGATGACAGCTCACGCACCCGACTCAGTTCTTTCTGCACGTCATCGGAATTCGATGCCGATTGCTGCAATTTCCGTTGCAGCCCGTCTCGCTCGGCCGTCATCTCGCGCAACTGGCGCGTCAGTTGTTTGCGCTGCGCCTCGTTCTGCGTCAGTTTCGACTGCAGGTCCGGCATCGTGACCCGCGCGGGCGGCGTGCTCAGCAGGTAGCGATTGAGCACCCAGCCCTCGGCACCACTGCCGGTACGCACCAGGCTGTACCCCGACTCATCGTTTTTCTCAAGGCGTTCGACCCGAGTGCCACTCGCGAGCATCCGGATGATCGCCTGGCGATTGCCCTGGCCGTTGCGCATCGTGATTTCGAATTCGTCGGTGACCCAGACCGGCTGACCGGCCCCATCCTGCGCGGCCACGGGCGGTGACAGCATGCCGGCCGCCGTGACGAGCAACAGCAATGCGGGCAACCACGAGCGACAGGCCTCAGCCGGCGTGCAGCCCGTACGGTTTTTTCCGTGCTTAATCAATATATTGCCACCGTAACCTCGATCGTAAGCGCACCGCGATGCAGCCACGCGGAACTCTAGCACATTGAAAACTCGGAATTTGCCGCAATCGATGCGGGCCCCGGCCCGACGACTAGGATCCGGTCACGACCGGACCCTCCAGGTGCAGAAAATGCGCCCGATAGTGCCTGAGCTCGACGATAGAATCACGGATATCCGCCATCGCCAGGTGCTCGGAGTTTTTTTCTACCCCCAGGAGCACGTTCGGCGCCCACATGCCGGCGAGGATCTTGAGCGTGCTGACATCGAGGTTCCGGTAATGGAAGAACGCCTCGAGCTCCGGCATCTCGCGGGCCATGAAGCGGCGGTCCTGACAGATGCTGTTGCCGCACATCGGTGATGCGCCTGGTTTCACGTGACCGGCAAGAAACTCGAGCGTCACCCGCGTCGCATCCGCCGCATCGGTGCGACTGGCCCGGACGCGCTCGGTCAGACCGGAATCGGTATGCTGGCGGGTATTCCACTCATCCATCCCCGAGAGTACGTCGTCTGACTGATGGATGACGACGACGGGGCCCTCTGCGACGGTCTCCAGTTCGGACGTAGTCACGATCGTGGCGATCTCGATGATAGAATCCTGCTGTGTATCGAGGCCGGTCATTTCCAGATCGATCCATATTAACCGGCCGTCCTGAATACTCATGAGATATACCCTGATCCACAACATCGACCAATATATTCTAGCAAACGCTCGTCGTGATGCGGCGCCGGGCAATGGCGCGACCGGCATGACGGACACGTGAATAACCGATCGACCGAGACCGGGCTCGTAATCGCCGCGTACGGCCGGCGCGGCATTCTCGAAGCCGATAGCGGCGAAGAACTCAAGTACCTGGTCAAGGGACGTCGTCTGCGCGTCGTGTGCGGCGACCGCGTCGAGTGGGAACGCGACGTGCACGACGGCAAGGCAATCGTCCGGGACGTTGAACAACGCGACAACACACTGGAGCGTCAGCCACCGGACCGTCACGATCCCGAGATCCTCGCGGCGAACGTCGGCTGCCTCGTCGTCGTCTGCGCACCCAAACCTGAGACGGACTGGTTCCTCGTGGACCGCTACCTCGCAACCGCCGGACTGATGCAATGTCGCGCAATGCTGGTCGATAACAAGATCGATCTCGCGGAATCGGCATTGACCGGAGAACGCAATAAGGAACTCGCCAACTACCGGCAGCTCGGTTACACCAGCCTGCGCGTATCGGCCCAGAACGGTGACGGCATCGATGAACTGCTGACGGAGCTCAGGGACACGATTGCAATACTCGTCGGCCAGTCGGGCGTCGGCAAATCATCACTGATCAACCGGCTTGCCCCGAATGCCGATATCGTCGTCGGCGAACTGTCCGCGGCGAGTGCCGAAGGCACACATACGACCACGGCGTCGGCCATGCATCGACTGCCCGGAGGCGGGCGACTGATCGATACGCCTGGCGTGCGCGACTTTGTCCCGGCGATCGACGAGGCGCGTAGCGTGCAATTCGGATTCCCGGAAATCAACGCGTTGGCGGGAAAATGTCGCTTTAACGATTGCCGCCATCTGCGTGAACCGAACTGCGCCGTCAAAGACGCCGTCGAGTCGGGCCAGATCAGCGCCCGGCGCTTCGAGACCTACCGGCGACTCGTCCGGGAGTTGTAACGGCCGTCCCTGACCACCCCAGCGCCCGGCAGCAATCCCTCAGCCGTCAGAGACCACCGTGCGCCCGGCAATCGCGAGCGACAGCGTGCTGCTGTCGACGTACTCGAGCTCGCCACCCATGGGTACGCCGTGCGCGATACGCGTTGCCTTCACCCCTTTGCGTGCCGCGATGCTGCCGAGATAGGCCGCCGTCGCCTCCCCCTCGACCGTCGCGCTGGTCGCGAGAATCAACTCGTGCACATCACCCTGTTCCAGCTGGCCCTCGAGCAGGGCTGTCCCGAGTTCGTCCGGGCCGATGCCGTCGAGTGGCGACAGGCGACCCATCAGCACGAAATACAGCCCACGATAACCGCCCGAATCGTCAATCGCGACGACGTCCGCCGGCGTCTCGACGACGCAGATCGTCGTCGCATCGCGCTTCGGGTCGGCACACATCGGGCACAGCGGCGCCTCGGCGAACATCCGGCAACGCTCACACAAACCGATGCCGTCGATCGCGCCCTGCAGCGAATTGACCAGCGTTGCCGCACCATCGCGGTCCTTGTCGAGCAAATGGAACGCGATACGCTGGGCCGACTTGGGCCCGACCCCGGGCAGACAACGCAATGCCGACAGTAGTTGCTGTAATCGTGGCGTAAAGCTCATCGAGCGGATCTCGTGCCGGGAATGGACGCCCTACGTTCAGACGGGCCGATCAGAAGGGCAACTTCAACCCGGCGGGGAGGCCGAGGCCGGAAGTCATACCCGCGTATTTATCGGCAACGGTCTTCTCGACCTTGCGCAGCGCATCGTTGAACGCTGCGGCCAGGACGTCCTCGAGCATCTCGCGATCCTCGGACACGAGCACGTCATCGATCTCGATCCTGCGTACCTCGTGTTTGCCCGTCATCGTCAGTTTGACGAGACCGCCACCGGCCACACCCTGCACTTCCAGGTTGGCAAGTTCTTCCTGCGCTTTTTGCATCTGCTCCTGCATTTTCTGCGCCTGCTGCATGAGCTGGCCGAGGTCGGGTTTCATGTCTGTATCGATTCCTCTGTCGGGGCTGACCGTTGGGTTCCTGACCGGTCGGACAATGATGATTCACTCGTCGGAACGCTCCGGGCGAACCGGCTGGATGGATTCCGGCACCACCTCGCCCCCGAAGACGTCCACGAGTTGCTGGACCTCCGGATCGCTGCGGATGGCATCGCGTGCGAGCCGGACCCGCTCCTCGGCGTTGCTTGCCGCATTAGCCGCGGCGGTTTCCAGCGCCACGTCAGTCAGCGTGAAACGAACTTGCATGCCACTGCCGAGGCGCGCTTGAACCACCGCGCTGAGCCGCTCCTTGAGCGTCTCACGCAACAGGTGCTCGTTACGCCGCTCGACCCGGAGTTTCACCTCGAACGGCGAACTCGATTCGACCGCACAGTTCTCCGCAAGCTGGCGGACCGCACCATCCAGCGTCAGGCCGGACACGAATGTCGGCCAGTCCTGAAGGTCCTCGACCGTTGCCGATGCATCCTCCGCCGCCCCATCCGGCGTCGGCCCGGAATCGGCAGGGGCAGCCGAAGCGGGCGACGGGCGAGCCGCATCCGATGGCCCTGCCGGATTCAATGTGGCTGCGACTGCCGGCGAACCGGTACCGCTGCCGGACGCTGATGGCATGTTTCGACCGGCCGGCTGAAACGCCAGCATGCGCAGCATCGCCATCTCGAAGCCGATGCGCGGGTCCGGTGCGAGACCGAGATCCCGGCGGCTGGTCACGGCGATCTGATAGAACAACTGAATCTCGTCCGCAGCGATCGATTCGGCCAGGCGCTGCAGGGACTCCAACTCATCTTCGTCCTCGACGGCCTCCGCACCCACCAGCTGAATCACGGCGATGCGCTGTAGCGCGGTCGCAATTTCGTCGAGAACGATCTCGTAGTCCGGCACCAACTGGTCGAGCTCGCGAATCCGGGTGAGCAGATCCGCGCCGCTGCCGCCGCCGAGCGCATCCAGCAAATCGATAATCCGGTGACGGTCCATGCTGCCCAGCATCGCAGCGACATCCGTTTCGACGAGCCGGTCCGCACCATAGGCCAGTGCCTGATCCAGCAGGCTCAAACCGTCGCGCATACTGCCGGCCGCCGCCCGGCCGATGCGCGTCAACGCGGCCGGCTCGGCATCCAGCTCCTCAGCGTGGCAGATCTCGGTCATGCGCGCGACAATCTGCTGCGTCGACAGGCGCTTCAGGTTGAACTGCAGGCAACGCGACAGGACCGTGACCGGCAGCTTGTGCGGGTCGGTCGTCGCGAACAGAAATTTGACGTGGGGCGGCGGCTCTTCGAGCGTCTTCAGCAGCGCGTTGAACGACTGACGGGACAGCATGTGTACCTCGTCGATCAGGTAAACCTTGAAGCGGCCATTCGTCGGCGTGTATTGCACGTTGTCGAGCAGATCGCGCATATCATCGACGCCGGTGCGCGACGCCGCGTCGATCTCGAGCAGATCGACGAAGCGGCCTTCATCGATGGCCTGGCAGGCGCCACAGTGTCCGCATGGCTCCGGCCCGACGCCCTCATCGCAATTCAGCGCCTTGGCGAGAATGCGCGCGATCGTGGTCTTGCCGACGCCGCGGGTGCCGGCAAACAGGAACGCATGGTGCACGCGCCCCGTCCTGAGTGCGTTTTCGAGTGCCTGGACGATGTGTGCCTGCCCCGTGACTTCACCGAAGGTCCTGGGCCGCCATTTCCGGGCGAGTGCAAGGTAGCTCATGTTCTGCGTTGTTCTGGCCGAGAATAAGGTATCCGCGCCAGCCACACCCCGGCGCCCGACATCCCCGTTACCGCTGCTCCCTCCCGGGCCTGACGGAGTTCACGGATCGTCGCCGCGAGGGGACCGGCGCGGACCCTGCAAAGGGTATGCGGTGTCGGCGGTTTCGGCAAGCGTCAATGCGATCGACGTCTTCCGCAGGGATGGATGGATTCGATAATGAAAACAGGCCCCGCTCGCGGGGGCCATGCTTTGTATGGCGGAGAGGGCGGGATTCGAACCCGCGATACGGGGTTACCGTATACTTGAATTCCAATCAAGCGCCTTCGACCACTCGGCCACCTCTCCGTGCGTTTGGCGCCGCGGGGCGCAGCAGATTAACTCAGCCCTGCCCGGCATTCAATCGATACTCGTGTCGAAGTAATCCGGCGGGCGATCCAGGCACGGCGTACCGTCCGCATACAGTTCTTCAACCGACGGCGCGTCCGGCGGCGAGTCCGGGATCTTCAGCCCAATGTCGGGGTTCGGGGCGTCGAGGTCGTCGGGCACCTGCAGAGTCGCTATGCTGCCGGCCGCGTGATACTCACGCGGCTTGTCGCACACCTTGGCGCTCTTGTTGCCGAAACACCCAACGAGAAACACCAGAGTGCCGATGACCGCAATGGTGCGACTGATGACGGCAACATTGCTCACGACTGGACGGACCCCTCGAATTCCCCGGATCGCAGCACCTTCAGTTCAACTCGGCACGCGCCATGGCCGCCTCGACGATCGGCTGCTGCGCCGCTGAGAGGCGCGTCAGCGGCAGCCGGATACCGGCCGGAATCCGGCCCATACGCTCCAGGGCCCATTTTACCGGAATCGGGTTGGCCTCCACGAACAGATCGCGGTGCAGGTCGGCGAGTCCGGCATCGATCTGTGCGGCCGCCTCGGCATTGCCCGCCAGCGCGGCCTCGCACATGGCGGCCATCCGGGCCGGAGCGACGTTCGAGGTAACGGACACAACCCCGTGACCGCCGCGCAGCATGAACTCCCGGGCCGTCGCGTCGTCGCCGCTGTACAGGCCGAATCCCGGCTGACACAGTTCGATGATCCGCGCGACCCGGTCAAGGTCGCCGGTCGCGTCCTTGATCGCGAAGATTCGCGGGTGTTCCGACAGCCTGGCCACGGTCTCCGGCAGCATGTCGACAGCCGTACGGCCGGGTACGTTGTAGAGCATGACCGGCTGATCGACCGCATCGGCAATCACACAAAAATGCTGGTACAGGCCTTCCTGGGTCGGCTTGTTGTAGTACGGCGTCACCATCAGGAATGCATCGATCGGCAGGCGACCGACCGTCTGCGAGAGTTCGATCGTCTGCTGCGTCGAATTCGACCCGGTCCCGGCGACGATGGGCAGCCGCCCGGCGGCGAACTCGACGGCCGCACGGATGAGTTCGACATGCTCCTTCTTATCGAGTGTCACGGACTCGCCGGTTGTCCCGGCAATCACGAGCGCAGCCGTCCCCTGCGCTACGTGCCAGTCCACGAGCTGACGCAGGCATTCATAGTCGATCTGACCATCTACCCCCATCGGGGTAACGAGTGCTACCAGGCTGCCGTGGTACATGATAATGCAGGTCGATTCCAAAACATCGGCCGTAGGCCGGCCAAACAGACCGGCGATGGTACTGACGGCCTCCACCGAGCGCAAGACGCGCACCACGACCGTCGCTGCAATCCTTCGATAGCGGTATATTAGCGACCTGACGCCGGTACGGCGGATAAAGGACAAGGTTCAGGGAATGGAAAAACTCATCGCAGTGACCGCAATCGGTCCCGACCGGGCCGGGCTCATCCGGGACCTGAGCGGGATCGTGACAGCCGCCGCCGGCAACATACAGGAAAGCCGCATGATCGCACTCGGCTCCGAGTTTGCGATCCTGATGCTCGTCGGCGGACACTGGCATTCGGTGGCAAAGATCCGCGAGAAGCTGGTCAGCCTCGAACGCGGCGGCAATCTGACGATCACGGTTCGCGATAGCTCGCCACGTACGCAAAAGACCTGTGCCCCCTACCTGATCGATGCCATCTCGCTGGACCATGAGGGCATCGTGCTCGGCCTGTCGGAGTTCTTTGCCACCCGGGACCTCGAAATCGCAGAAATGAACACCCGTCGCTACAATGCACCCCACACCGGCGCCGCGATGTTCAGTCTTCAGATGACTGTCAATATCCCGGCGGAAATGTCGGTTGGTCAACTACGCGATGAGTTTCTCGACTACTGCGACCGGGAGAACCTCGACGCGCTCATGGAGCCGGCCGATCGGTGACCCGACAACCGATCAGAGTCACCACTGAACCCATGTGTTTTTCAGTCGCGGGATGATTAGAGTGAGCAGAGTACAACTCGGGCGCGTCGTGCCGAATTTCAAACTGCCGGCCACCGGTGGCAGGGATATCGAACTCAGATCCCTGCGTGGCCAAAACGTCATCGTCTATTTCTATCCCAAAGACAGCACGCCCGGATGTACGAACGAAGGCTGCGACTTCAAGGCGAACCATGCAAAGTTCCGCCGCCGGAACACCGTTATCCTCGGCATCTCACGCGACTCCATCAAGTCGCACGAGAAGTTCCGGGAGAAATACGGCTTCCCGTTTGATTTACTGTCTGACGCCGACGAGAAAGCCTGCGGGATTTTCGACGTCATCAGGGAAAAAAATATGTACGGGCGCAAGGTCCTGGGCATCGAGCGCAGCACGTTCCTGATCGACGACAAGGGCAAACTTCGCCGCGAATGGCGCAAGCTCAAGGTCAAAGATCACGTCGATGAAGTGCTGGAGGCCGTCAGGGCTCTTTAAAGGCCGCCATCGTGATGCTCCGGAATCTCATACTCATCGTCGCGCTAAGCGCGCTCGCACTGCAACCGGCCTTCGCAGACGTCGAAGACCTGCCGGATATCGGCAGCCCGGCCGACACGGTGCTGACCAAGGAGAAAGAGGCGATCATCGGCCGCTCGATCTACCGCAGCCTGCGCGACGCCGATAGCCTGATCACCGACCCGGAGGTTCAGGAATATATTCAGTCGGTCGGTCAGCGCATCTCGGCGAATGCGCAAGATGGCGACTTCCGCTTCCAGTTCTTCATCGTCGATGACCCCGCGATCAACGCGTTCGCCCTGCCCGGCGGTTATGTCGGCATTCACTCGGGGCTGCTGCTGTCGACCGCCAACGAGAGCGAACTCGCCGGCGTCATGGCACACGAAGTGTCACATGTGACACAGCGACATATCTCCCGCGCAATCTACGCGAACTCGAAGGCCAGCATACTGACGATGGCAGCCATGCTCGGTGCGATCCTGCTCGGAGCGGTGACGGGGGAAAGCGACATCATCGCCGGAGGCGTAGCGGGCGCGCAAAGCATATCGGCGCAGCAGCAGATCAATTTCACCCGAGCGAACGAGTACGAGGCCGACCGGGTCGGCATCGGTCTGCTCGCCAAGTCCGAATTCGATCCCTACGGCATGCCCGACTTCTTCGAGACGCTCGCGCGCCAGACAGGGTCGGTCGCCAACCAGGCTCCGGAGTTCCTGCGAACCCATCCGGTCACGGTGACACGCATCGCAGAAACCCGAGCGCGCGCCGACCTGCTCCCGAAGATCGAGGCACGTGAATCGGCCGGCTATACCCTGACGCGCGCACGATTGCGCCTGATGACCAGCGACACCCCCGAGGATGCGCTCGCATACTTTCGCGGCGAACAAAAAGATCCACAGCACGCCGGCGAACTCGGCACGGAATACGGCGTCGCGCTGGCGTTGCTCGACCTGGGCCAGACCCAACAGGCACAACAGCAGTTCGGCGAGCTGTTGGCCTCGAACGAGGAGATCATCCACTTCCACTCGGGCTATGCGGCCACGCAACTCGCGCGTGGCGATATCGAGGGCGCCCTCCGGACCTTCGAACATGCGATCGAATTGTTCCCACGCAACGTTCCACTAACGATCCGCTATTCGGAAGCACTGCTACTCAACGACGAACCGGGCCAGGCACACCAGCTGCTGCTCGACTTGTACAACCAGGTGCCGCCGACACCGGTACAGGTGCGCCTGATCGCGCTGGCGGCGAGTGCAGCGGGAGACACGGCGGACGCGCACTATTACATGGCCGAATATCACCTGCTACTGGGCAACCTGATGATGGCGTCCGATCAACTCCGGCTCGCGCTCGGCATTCCGGGGCTGGACAGCGTGCAGCGCGCACGATTCCGTTCACGACTGGACGAGATCCAGGAATACATGCCTCGGCCCTCGAGAAACCGCGGACGTGGCGGCCAGAACTTGCGGCCTGAATTGAATTGAGCAGCGTGTCGACCCGCACGCGACCGCCACTGCTGCACCTGATCGTCTGTGTCAGTCTGTTGCTGTCAGCCAGCTGCGCGTCCAGAAACGCGGCGGAACAGGATGACATCAATGATCCGTTCGAACCGATCAACCGCGGCATCTTTGCGTTCAATGACGCCGCCGACAAATACGTATTGCGGCCAGTCGCGGTTGGCTATCGGTGGCTGCTGCCCGCGCCGATCCGCACCGGCGTCAACAACTTCTTCGATAACATTAGCTCTCCCGTCGACATCATCAATGCGCTCCTGCAGGGCAAGTTTCGACAGGCAGCCTCGGACGTCGGCCGCCTCGCGATGAACACGACGCTCGGTTTCGGCGGCCTGCTGGACCCGGCGACGGATGCCGGTCTGGCCAAGAACGATGAGGACTTCGGTCAGACCTTTGGCGTCTGGGGCATCCCGGAAGGCCCGTACCTCGTCGTCCCGTTGTTCGGGCCGAGGACGGCCCGGTCCGCCGTCGGCGATCTCGCAAACATCCAGGTCAACCCCCAATTCCAGATGCAAAACAGCAGCCTGCGGACGAAGATTAATATCCTCTGGATCATCCAGACCCGTTCGACCCTGCTCGGGATCGACCAGGAGCTCGAGCGGGCGTTCGACCGGTATTCGTTCGTGCGCGATTCCTACCTGCAGAACCGCCGATACCTGAGGTACGACGGTGATTTGCCGGAGGAAGACTTCTTCTGGGACGACGAGTTCGACGACGACGAGTTCGACGACTTCTGACGGCCGGCCTTATCTGCCATGCGCTGGTTCGATGGCGCTTATCGAGCGGCGCCTATTCGGCCCTGGACACCGCGGCCTCGCTGTTCAGGCGGTCGATCAGCGCATCGACGCCGAGTGCGGCGATCTCCGCATTGAATTGGTTACGATAATTGTGCACGTACGAGACGCCCTCGATGCGCACGTCGTAAACACGCCAACCCGCCTTGGACTTGCGCATGCTGTAATTGATGGGCACCACGGAACCGTCGTCGAGCCGCATCTCGGTCTTGACCACCCGGCGCTTTTCATCTTCGTCGTCGTCGGGCGGCAGAACCTTGATCGAATTTTGCCGAAATTCGAGGATGCCGTTCGCGTAACTCTGTAGCAGGAACCGGTAGAACACATCAATGAACAGATCGCGCTGTTCCCTGGTAGCGGGCGACCAGTGCTTGCCGAGTACCAGATAGCCAGCATACCGGACGTCGAAATTCGGCAGCAGCAACTCTTCGATCAGCGCATACAGTTCTGCACGATTCTCACCGTAGTACGTCGTGCGCCCGTCGAGGCGCGCCGACAAGGCCATTACGGTCGTCTCGATGATTTCGTTTGGCGTCGGCGCCTCCTCGGCCACTCCGATCGGCGCCGCGACAATCAACGCCCACACACATGCGCGGCAGATCCATTGCAAGTTTTTAAAGCGGCTCCAATGCATTGATTTCCTCTTCCTTGTAACCGGGCACGATTCAGTCCGAATGTTAGCGGAACGGGCGTGAATATGAAGTCCCTTCGTCGCAAAAGACAAGTGCAGGCTGCTCGAGTTCCCGCCCGGGTACGCAACGTTACGGATACCGCCCGCCGTGAATCGCAGGAAGAATCCGCGGGTAGCGTGCTCGCAGGTGGCCGATGTGCGGTCTGGGGTGTCCGGCACCGACCCGGTCCCGAGCCGGGTTCACTCGCCGTCGATATTGGACTATAATAGTACGGATTGCGCTCCAACCGAGGCGGAGGCCGAATAAAACATGTTTAGAATCAGCCGATTAACCGACTATGGCACGCTCATCCTGGTCTACCTGACCGAACAGGATGGTCGTCTGTGCTCGGCCAGCGACGTCGCCATGGGTACGCACGTGGCACTGCCGACTGTGCAAAAGCTGCTGAAGCTCCTCGCCCGTACCGGCCTCGTGGGCTCCGTCCGCGGCTCCAACGGCGGTTACCGGCTGACGCGCAGCCCTCAGGAGATCAACGCCGCACAAATCCTGGACGTGCTCGAAGGCCCGATTGCGATAACGGAATGCAGCACGGATGAGAGCAATTGCGAGCTCGAATCGCTGTGTCACGTCGGCGACGCCTGGCAGAAAATCAACCGGGCGCTGCGCCTCGCCCTGTCCGAGATCACGTTGGCCGACCTCCGGCAACCCCCGCGGGAGTTCGCATCGATGAACCTCGGCAAACCAATGACGGACTTCACCGCCGCCAAGCCCGGCGCGCGCGGACTGAGCACGCGACCCTAAGCACCAGATCCCGGAAAGCAATACATGGCAACCACGAATCAAGACGTAAAAGACCTGCTCGGACAAAAATACGAGCACGGCTTTGTCACGGACATCGAGAGCGATACTATCCCGCCCGGTCTCGACGAGGACGTCATCCGACTCATCTCGCGCAAAAAAGCAGAGCCACAGTTCATGCTCGACTGGCGCCTGAAATCGTTCCGTCACTGGCAGACGATGCGTGAGCCGGACTGGGCGAAGCTCAACATCACTCCGATCGACTACCAGGACATCTCGTACTTTTCCGCGCCGAAGCAGAGTGGCGACGGGCCGAAAAGCCTGGAGGAAGTCGATCCGAAGCTGCTCGAAACCTACGAGAAGCTCGGCATCCCGCTGCACGAACGTGCCGCATTAGCCGGCGTCGCGGTCGATGCCGTATTCGACAGCGTGTCGGTCACGACGACGTTTCGCGAGCAGCTGGCCGAGGCCGGCGTCATCTTCTGCCCGTTCTCCGATGCCGTGCGCAACCACCCGGAACTGATCCAACAATACCTCGGCACCGTCGTCCCGTATCGCGACAATTTCTTCGCAACGCTGAACTCAGCGGTCTTCAGCGACGGCTCGTTCGTCTACATCCCGAAGGGTGTTCGCTGCCCGATGGAACTGTCGACCTATTTCCGCATCAATGAGGCAAACACCGGACAGTTCGAACGCACGCTCATCATTGCCGACGAGGGAAGCCACGTCAGCTATCTCGAGGGTTGCACGGCACCGATGCGCGACGAGAACCAGCTGCACGCGGCGGTCGTCGAACTCATCCTGCTCAAGGACGCCGAGATCAAATATTCCACCGTACAGAACTGGTACCCGGGCGACGAGGAAGGTCGCGGCGGCATCTACAATTTCGTTACCAAGCGCGCGGATTGTCGCGGCGCCAATTCGAAGGTGTCCTGGACGCAGGTCGAGGCCGGTTCGGCCATAACCTGGAAGTACCCGAGTTGCATCCTGCGCGGAGAAAACTCGGTCGGGGAATTTTATTCAGTCGCCGTTACCAACAATCGGCAGCAGGCAGATACGGGCACGAAGATGATTCACATCGGTCGCAATACGCGCAGCACGATCGTCTCGAAGGGCATCTCGGCCGGACGTGCGCAGCAATCCTATCGCGGTCTCGTCAAGGTGTTCCCGACGGCGGAAGGCGCCCGCAACCATACGCAGTGCGATTCGCTGCTGATGGGCAAGGAATGCAGCGCGCATACGTTCCCCTACATTGAGATCAGGAATCCGTCGGCGATCGTGGAGCACGAGGCAACCACCTCGAAGATCTCCGAGGACCAGCTGTTCTATTGCCGCCAGCGCGGTCTGACCGAGGAGGACGCGGTCAATATGATCGTCAACGGCTTTTGCAAAGAAGTCTTCCGCGAACTGCCGATGGAGTTCGCCGTCGAGGCGCAGGCCTTGTTAAACGTCAGCCTGGAAGGCGCAGTCGGATAAGTAAATGCTAAATATCGATAATTTGCACGTCAGCGTGGGCGGCACGGAAATCATCAAGGGGCTGAACCTCGAGGTCAAGGCTGGGGAGGTCCACGCGATCATGGGGCCGAATGGTTCCGGCAAGAGCACGCTCGCGCACGTTCTCGCGGGCCGCGACGGCTACGATGTGACCGACGGTCGGGTCGAGTACAACGGGGAGAACCTGCTCGACATGAATCCGGAAACCCGCGCGTGGCACGGCCTGTTCCTCGGCTTCCAGTACCCCGTGGAGATCCCGGGCGTCAACAACACCTACCTGCTCAAAGCCGCGCTGAACGCACGACGCAAGTTTAACGGCGAGGAAGCAATCGATGCCATGCAGTTCCTGCGCATCGTCAAGGATAAGGCGAAGATGATGCAGATCGATCAGAGCTTCCTGAAACGCGGCGTCAACGAGGGCTTTTCCGGTGGCGAAAGGAAACGCAATGAAATCTTCCAGATGGCAGTACTCGAGCCCACGCTCGCGATTCTCGACGAAACCGATTCCGGTCTCGATATTGACGCGTTGAAGATCGTCGCCGATGGCGTCAACGCGCTGCGGAGTCCTGACCGCGCGTTCGTACTGATCACGCATTACCAGCGCCTTCTCGATTACATTGTGCCCGACCACGTACATGTACTCGCCAACGGATGCATCATCAAGTCCGGCGACAAGACGCTGGCGACCCAACTCGAGTCGCGCGGCTACGACTGGGTGCTCGCTGAGGCGACCGGCACCTGACGGCGTCAGCCACGATGAACCACTCGGAACACACACGTACAGCGATCGAGTCGGTCGAGCAGGCCTACCGGCAACGGCAGGCGATCGATGCCGGCGCGGCATGGCTACAGCCTTTGCGCGATCGCGCGATCGAGGCGTTCACTCGGCGCGGCTTCCCGACGCCACGCGATGAGGACTGGAAGTACACCAATCTTACGGCACTCGCGGATGCCAGCGGTGCGTTGCTGAGCGTGACGCCGTCGGTTGCGGATGCCGACACCATCGACGAATTGCTCCGCAGCCTGCCGATCAACGCGGCCGATTGCGCCATGATTTTTGTCAACGGGGCGTATCGAGACGATCTCTCGCGCCAGCCGGACGCCGGCACCGGGATTCGCATCACGACCCTGGCTGCTGCCGACGAGGCGACGCGTGGGCAATTGCGCGACCGACTCGGCACGCTCGCGCGCGTCGACGAGCAGCAACTGACCGCCCTGAATACCGCATTCATGAGCGACGGGCTCGCAATCGAGATCGAGGCCCATGCCCACCCCAAGGCGACGATTCACGCGGTTTTCCTGAGTGATCAGCAGCAGGCGAGCTACCAGCCGCGGTTGCTGATCGATGCAGGCGAGCACAGTCGATCCACCGTCATCGAATACCACGCGGGCCGCCAGGCCGGCTGGACCAATGCCGTGACCGAGATTCACTGCGCGGCCGGCGCGCAGCTCTCCTACGTCAAACTGCAAGTCGAAGATGATGCGGCGGATCACATCGCGACGCAACAGGTGCGCCTGGACGCCGACAGTCGGTTCCACGCCGTCCACCTGGATTTCGGCGCACGACTCGCGCGTAATGATCTGACGGTGCAGATGGCGGGGAGCGGCAGTCAGGCGGCGCTGTATGGGCTGTTTCTGGCCGACGGCAAGCGCCACGTCGACAATCACACGCGTATCGATCATCTCGCCGTAGACACGACCAGCGTCGAGAACTACCGCGGCATCCTGAACGACGCCGCGCGCGGCGTATTCAACGGCAAGATCATCGTGCATGAAGGCGCGGACCGTTCCGATGCGCGGATGAGCAACCGCAACCTGCTGCTGTCGAAGACTGCTGAAATCGATACCAAGCCGGAACTCGAGATCTACACGGATGACGTCAAGTGCGCGCACGGCGCAACGACCGGCCAACTCGACGATAACGCGCTGTTTTATCTGCGGGCTCGCGGCATACCCCACGCGCTGGCACGGCGCATGCTCGTGCGGGCATTCGCCCGCGAGATCGTCGCACAGCTTGATGAGGGTGCAGCCGACCTCGCGGAGTACATCGACCTGACACTGGAGCGGAGACTGCCGGAGTAATCTTAATGAGCACGACCGTATCCCAGCACGAGCAGCTCCCGGTCGACGATTTCGACGTCGAGCGACTGCGCGCGGACTTCCCGATCCTGGCGCAGGAGATCAATGGGCATCGCCTCGCATTCCTTGACAGTGCGGCGTCGTCCCAGCGTCCGCAGTCCGTCATCGATGCGGTCAGCCGATATGATGAACACGATCACGCAAACGTTCACCGCGGCGTCCACACGCTTAGCCATCGAGCGACCGAAGCGTACGAAGGCGCGCGCGAGAAGGTGCGCGGCTTTATCAACGCGGCATCGACGCGGGAAATCATCTTTACACGCGGCACGACCGAAGCGATAAACCTGGTAGCGACGTCATTTGGCACGCGGCTGTCGGCCGGCGACGAAATTATCGTGTCGCACCTGGAACATCACTCGAACATCGTGCCGTGGCAAATGGCCTGCGAACGCACCGGCGCCGAGTTGAAAGTCATCCCGATCAATGCGCGCGGCGAGATCGAACTGGACGCCTACCATGCCCTGCTCGGCCCGCAAACCAGACTGGTCGCCGTGGCACATGTCTCCAACGCGCTCGGCAGCATCTCGCCGGTCGAGGCGATCATCGCCGCGGCCAAACAACGCGACATCCCTGTGCTCCTCGACGGCGCTCAGGCAGTGCCGCATCAGTCGGTCGACGTCACGAAACTGGACTGCGACTTCTACACGTTCTCCGGCCACAAGATGTTCGCGCCAACGGGCATCGGCGTGCTCTATGGCCGCGAATCATGGCTGGATCGCCTGCCCGCCTACCAGGGTGGTGGGGACATGATCCTGACGGTCAGCTTTTCGGGAACCACTTATAACGAACTGCCCTACCGCTTCGAAGCCGGCACCCCGAACATCGCGGGTGCGATAGGACTCGGGGCGGCAATTGACTACCTCGGTGCAATCGGCATGGATGAGATCCGCGATCACGAAGCGCACCTGCTTGCGTATGCGACCGACGCAATCGGCACGATTGACGGCATCCGGCTGTTTGGCACGGCCCGGCATAAAACCGGTGTCCTGTCGTTCAATATCGACGGCATCCATCCACACGATCTCGGCACGGTCGTCGATCACCAGGGCGTGGCAATTCGCACCGGGCACCATTGCGCGATGCCGGTCATGGAGTTCTTCGGGATCGCCGGCACGGCCCGTGCGTCGCTTGCGTTGTATAACAATCAGGAGGACATCGATCAGCTGATCGATGCTCTCGAAGTCGCGATCAAGATGTTTCGCTGATGACTCACGCCGCGAAATTGCAGGAACTCTACCGGCAGACAGTGCTGGAGCATAGCCGACACCCGCGGAACTTCGGTCGCCTCGAGGATGCCGACCGTTCGGCCGAGGGGTACAACCCGCTGTGCGGCGACAAGGTCACGGTCTACCTGCAGATGAACGACGACACGATCGACCAGGTCACATTCGAAGGTGTCGGTTGCGCAATCGCGCTGGCATCAGCCTCGATCATGACCGAGCAGGTCGGCAAAAAGACGGCGGCGCAGGCGCGTGATGACATCACCGAGATCATGCAGCAATTCACGCCAAGCGAGCACCAGCAGGCAACGGCGCACGGAGATATGGCGGCGCTCAGCGGCGTCAGCGCCTATCCGTCCAGAATCAGGTGCGCGACGCTGGCATGGAAAACCCTGGAGACGGCGCTGAACGGCCGCTCTCAATTGACAACCACGGAAGAGTAATCATGTTCGGACCCGATAGTGAGCCGGTCGCTCTGAAACGAGACGTCGATGTCGTCCTCGTGCCAGATGGCGTCCAGGTGACGCTGAATGAAGACAGCCTCGTGTACATCACCCAGTCGATGGGCGGATGCTTCACGGTGTATTTCGAAGGGAACCTGTTTCGGGTCGGCGGCCTCGATGCCGACGCGCTCGGCAAGGAGCCGATCCAGCCGCCGGAACTGTCCGACGGTGCCAGCGATGAGGAATTCGAGACGATGGTCTGGGACCAGATGAAAACCGTCTACGACCCGGAGATTCCGATCAACATTGTTGATCTGGGCCTGATTTACGATACGCGCATGTCGATCATGCCCGACGGCAAACGCTACGTGTATGTAGAAATGACACTGACCGCGCCGGGTTGTGGAATGGGCGATATCCTCGTACAAGACGTCCGGGAAAAAGTGGGTATCATCCCAACCGTCAGCAAGGTCGATGTCGAACTCGTCCTCGACCCGCCGTGGAACCAGACCATGATGTCCGAGGCCGCCCAACTCGAAGCGGGGCTGCTGTAAGTTCACAACCACACCGATGATCAAACGACTCACCCTGCTGCGCCACGCGAAGTCGAGTCACAACAATCATTCTATCAGTGACCGCGAGCGACCTCTGAACCGGCGCGGTCAGCGCGATGCGCCGCTCATGGGGCGGAGGCTGATGTCCAAGGGCGGTCGGCCGTCGCTCATCATCACGAGCCCGGCCGTGCGCGCCCGACAGACATCCCGCCTGCTGGCACAGGCGATCGGCTACCCGGTCGAGTTCATCCAGACCGAACAGGAACTCTACCTGGCCGACCCGGAGATTATTCTCGACGTGGTCTCAGGCCAGGACAACACATTTACCGAGATTGTCGTTGTCGGACACAATCCCGGCATTACCGAGCTGGCGAACCGCCTCGGCCGGACACAGATCGACAACGTACCGACGTGCGGCATGGTGCAGCTCGAATCCGATATCCGGTCCTGGGACGAGTTCGGCCGTACCCGGTGCGAACTGATCGACTTCGACTATCCCAAGCACTCCTCCGCCTGATCCCGGCCGGCGGTCGCATCGTCGGCGACGTTTTCTGCCCGATGCGTTAACAAAATGTGAATTAGCTCACAATACGCCCCCGACCCATTAAGGCCTACTAAAGAGTGGGCTCAGACAGCCCAATAACCCGTTTGCGCGCACCGGGCGAGATGTCGGCACGGGTGCGCCCGTGGGTCGCCACGCCAGACAGGCAGTAAAAGGACTTCCTGCCGTGACCGACGCTGTTAACCGGGATTCGTCGCAAGTCAGCACACCTGCAGCATCGCCTCGCATACGCCTGGGGTATCGATAGCCATGCGCCCGAAGCTATCGACCACGGCCGGAATCGCGCCGGGTCATCGCGGCCGGTGGCGCCCCGGGCAAGCCGGTCTCGGACCAGGATATCCGTGTACTGCTGGTCGACGATAACCCTGTCAATCAAGAAGTCGCGATGCTCATGCTGCGCCAGATCGGCTGCCATACGGAGATCGCCGAGGACGGGCGTGCGGGCCTGCGCGCATTCCAGGAGGGAACCTACGACCTCGTCCTGATGGACTGCCAGATGCCGATCATGGACGGCTTCGCCGCCACGCGGGCAATACGCGAATGGGAACAACGAATGGGCAAAAGTGCTACGCCCATCATCGCGTTGACAGCCAATGCACTGAAAGATGACCGCGAACGCTGCCTTGCAGCGGGCATGAACGCGTACGTGAGCAAACCATTGAGCATACAGAAGCTGAAAAACATCATGGCGGACTGCGTGGACGGCCTGCCGACCGGGTCGATCGACGAGGCCGGAGCACGGGTCTCCGCGTCGAACGCGGCCGAGGGAGCCTCGCCAGTCATCGACGTCGGCGCGCTGGAGAATATTCGCAAATTACAGAAGCCCGGCGAGCCGGAATTGCTGCCGCGGGTCATCAACCTGTACATGGACAACGCATTGGCGCTGAAGGAACGCCTGTGCGACGCCATCACGGCGCTCGATGCCAGCGAGATCCGCGAGGCCGCGCACGCACTGAAGTCGATGAGCACGAGCGTCGGGGCGATCCGGCTGATTGAAATGTGCGGCCAGCTCGAAATGCTCGGCCGGCAGCATGAACTCAGCACCATTGGCTCACTGCAGGACGATCTCATCTCCGAATACCAGCAAGTCATCGCCGCGCTGGAAACCGAATCCCGGAAGGTGTCCGCATGACACAACACGGGAAACCGACCGTACTCGTTGTCGATGATGACCCGATCGTCCGCGTCCTCAGCGAGGAAACGCTTCGCGCCGCCGACTTCGATGTCATCTGCCTGGCCGACGGACTGAGCGCGTTGCGGGAATTCGATGAGATCGCCCCCGACATCGTGCTGCTGGATCTGGACATGCCCGGCATGGACGGCTTAGCGGTCTGTCGCGAACTGCGGTCCCGTCCGAGTGGCAAGGACATCCCGATCATCATGATCACGGCGCACGACGACGCGGCATCGGTCAACGGCGCCTATGAAGCCGGCGCCGAGGATTTTATCAACAAACCAATTCCGTGGCCGGTCCTGCCGCATCGGATTCGCTATATCCTGCGCGCGAAGCAGGCCTTCCTCGAGCTTCGGCAGAGCGAGCAACGTAATCGCGTGTTGCTAAAAGCGATTCCTGACCAGATCCATATCGTCAACCAGGACGGCGAACTCGTCGAATACCTCGGCGGCGAGGAAATCCCGGTCAAGGTCGGCGACCGGATCGATAGCTTCCTGCCCCCGGCGGAGGCGCGCGAGGCGCAGCACCATATACAGCAGGCGCTGGCCACGGGCGAAATCCAGACGTTCGAGCACGACCTCGGCGAGAAGCGCGGCCAGTTCGAGACCCGGCTGATCGCTCAATCGGACAACACGGTACTGGCGATCGTGCGCGACATCACGGATCGCAAGCGCGCCGAGGCCAAAATTCGCCACCTCGCCTATCATGACAACCTGACCGGCTTGCCGAACCGCCAGCACTTCTCCAATAAACTGCGCCAAGCGATCCGCCATGCACGTGCGCAGGGAAAAATGCTCGCAACGATGTACATCGATCTCGATCGGTTCAAGCGAATCAATGACACGCTTGGGCATCGGGTCGGTGATGCGCTGCTGAAAGCAGTTGCCAAACGCCTCGATCACTGCATACGAACCGGGGATTCGGTGGCGAGGGCGGACCCAGGGACGCAGGCTGAAGTCGGGCTGGCACGACTCGGTGGCGACGAGTTCGTCGTGTTGATCGAGAATATTGAAAGTGAGGCAGAAGTCGACCGGGTCGCCAAACGAATGCGAGCGTCGTTGATGGCTCCATTCAAGTACGAAGGCCACCAATTCGTGGTCACACCGAGTATCGGTATCGCTCTGTTCCCGCGTGACGGTGAGCGTGTTGACGAACTGCTGATGAAAGCAGACGTCGCGATGTACCAGGCCAAGGGCGCAGGACGCAACAGCCACCGTTTCTACAGCGGCACGATGAATCTGCGATCGCTGGAACGCCTGGACCTCGAAACTGAACTGCAGGCAGCCATTCGCAACAACGCATTCCAGCTTCACTACCAGCCGAAGATCGAACTCGCGAGCAACCGCATTGTAGGCGTCGAGGCCCTGCTGCGGTGGCAGCATCCCGACAGGGGCTGGATCGCGCCGGCACAGTTCATACCGCTCGCCGAGGAGACCGGACTGATCGTGCAGCTCGGCAAATGGGTAGTGCGCAAGGTCTGCGAGCAGAGCCGGGCATGGGAACAGGAGGGGATCAACGACATCAGCATCGCGATCAACGTATCGAGCCGTCAATTCTGCCGCGGCGACCTGCTCGACTCCGTATTGCGCATTGTCGGGGAAACCGGCGTCCGGCCGCAGAATCTGGAGTTGGAGATCACCGAAAGCCTGTTGATGCGCGACGTCGAGGAGACGATAACGGCTTTGCGCTCATTCAAGGAAGCCGGCCTGTCCATCTCGGTCGACGATTTCGGCACGGGATACTCGTCGCTGAACTACCTGAAGCAGTTCCCGCTTGACTCGCTGAAGATCGACCGTTCGTTCGTTCAGGATCTCCACCAGAATCACGACGACGCAGCGATCTGCGCGGCGATTCTCGCGATGGCCAAAGAACTGGGGCTCAGCGTCGTGGCGGAAGGCGTCGAACTCGAGGAACAGCTCGACTTCCTGCGGCGTCACAATTGCGACCAGGCGCAGGGCTTCTTGTTCAGCCGACCGCTGCCCGCCGACCGCTTCGAGACGTTCTTTCGCTCATTCCCGGGCGAACATATATATAATAGGGTCCGTCAGGATATCGCTTGAGCCGGCCTCGCAGGCCCGTTAACCTGAATCGTGCACCCATTCGAACCGCGGCGGTCCGAGCCATGACCGAAACCAGCTTGTCGCTCACATGGAATACTCACTGCACCAGACCGGTCGTGCATCGATCGACTTCCTGATCGACCTGCGCCTGCAAAGCAACCGCCTCGAGCCGCTCACCGACGAATTTGCGAAAGCGTCGGGCGTGCTCGACGAATCACGGCTGGCCGCGATCGATTGTGAAGACATGGATGCGATCCAGGCGCATGTCGCGCCCGTCATGCATCAGTCGAGAAAATTTCGGATGCTGCGGCTGATGCGCGACTGGACGCTCGCACAGCACGGCCACATCGCCATGAACACGTTCGAGGAGATACGCGGCGAGCTCGAACCCCAACTGCGTGCATTGCAGGACGGACCGACACGAATCACCTATGCCCCCGATCTCGATCCGCCCGCCTACTGGGACGGGTACGAGTTTCATCGCTCGGCCGGAGGCTGGGACGGACACGACTTCATGGGCTTCGTCCACGGTGAACTCATTCACAGCAAGATGGTCGACGACACCTTCGCGAATATCATCTTCAAAACCAGGAGCGACATGGCGCGCCTGTCGCAGCTGGAAAGTCCGGAGCGGATTCTCGACCTCGGCTGCGGTAGCGCACAGTACACGCTCGGCCTCGCCGACGCCTACCCCGAAGCACAACTATGGGGCTGCGACCTGAGCCCGCGGCAGCTGGAACAGGCACAGCGCCGGGCGAACGAACGGGGACTCTCGTGGAACCTGTTCGTAGCTGCCGCGGAAGATACCGGGTTCGAGGGCGAACAGTTCGATCTCGTCACGTCGTACGCGATGTTTCACGAGCTGCCGGCGTCAGTGGCGCGTGCGGTCATCCGCGAGGCTCACCGCCTGCTCAAACCCGGCGGTAGCCTGCTGATCGCGGACGTCAAGGCATATCATGTGCAGGATCTCTATTCGCGCTGGAAAGCGGACTACTGGAACCAGGTTCACGGTGGTGATCCGTTCTGGCGGGAATACGCGACGACCGATTTCGGCGCGCTCGCGACCGACGTCGGCTTCGACGATGCGATGTGGTTCGGCGTCGGACCAGGCAATTATCCGTTCGTCCTGATGGCGCGCAAAGCCAACGCCGACTCCGACAGGCAACCGGCATGACAACGCAACCCTCATCGCCCGAGACCCTCCTGAGTCCCGCTGACCTCGATCAACTCGGCCAGGCGTTGATCACGCTGACGAAAGAACTCTGGGTCCTGAAGGATCGCCAGCTGATACTGGAGGCGGCGCTGGCGGACGCCGGCATCGTAGCCGAAGAAGTCGTCGACCGTTACCAGCCCGACGAGATGCTGAACGAGCGACTCCGCGCCGAGCGACAGCGCCTGATCGACACGATCATCGACGTGCTGACCGCCGACACCAACCCGTAGCACCCTGCCAGCAGGCTGTTGAAAAAGCCTCAGGCGAGTGCACCCCAAGGGCACTTCCTTCGGGGCGCAGGATCAAGGCACGCCGTCCTGGACAGAAATAGCAAGCGCCGGGAAGAATTGGCGAGCAAGCGGAGTGTACACGCAGTCTGCCGCTGCGCGGCCCCGCATTGTGAGCCAATTCTTAACGCCGTATTGTGCCGCCTGAGGGTTTTTCAACAGCCTGCTGAATGTCGCCCTGCGCCAGCAACGTGGCATTACCCCCGACCGCCGCGGTGTTAACCGTAATCGTCTTCTCGGTAACGAAGCGGGCCAGATAATGCGGGCCACCCGCCTTCGGCCCGGTGCCGGACAGGCCCTGCCCGCCGAACGGCTGAACGCCGACGACGGCGCCGACCATATTCCGATTGATGTAGACGTTGCCGGCCGCAATGCGTGCCGCGATCGCACGACTGCGCCCTTCGATGCGGGTCTGGATGCCGAACGTCAGCCCGTAGCCGGTCCGCCCGACCGCCTCGACGATGCGCTCGAGCTCGGATGCCGGGTAGCGCACCACATGCAGGATCGGACCGAAGACCTCACGTTCGAGCGTCTCGATGCCCGGAATCTCGACTGCCAGGGGTGCGACGAAGCATCCATCCTGCAACCCGTCGGGTAGCGGGCATTCATAGATCAACGTACCGGTCTCCAGAATCCGTTCACGATGTGCCAGCAACGTCTGCCGGGCCGCATCGTCGATGACCGGGCCGACATCGGTATCGAGTCGGGCCGGATCCCCGATGGTCAATTCTGCCATGCTGCCCGCGAGCAGGCGCAGCACGTGATCGGCGATGTCATCCTGCACACACAGGATGCGCAAAGCCGAGCAACGCTGCCCCGCACTGTTGAAGGCCGACTGCAGGACATCGGTGACGACCTGCTCCGCCAACGCAGTGCTGTCAACGATCATCGCATTCTGTCCACCGGTCTCGGCAATCAATGTCGCGATCGGGCCGTCGCGCGCCGCCAGCGAGCGGTTAATGGCAACCGCGGTGTCAGTTGACCCGGTGAAAACGACACCGGCGATCGACGGATGCGCAACCGCCCGCGCGCCGGCGACGCTTCCCTCACCGGGTAGCAGTTGCAGCACGGTCGGCGGCAGCCCGGCTGCGTGCCAGAGCTCAATGACGTGCGACGCCAGGAGGCTGGTCTGCTCCGCCGGCTTGGCCACGACCGCGTTGCCCGTCACGAGCGCAGCCGCAATCTGGCCGGTGAAAATCGCGAGCGGAAAGTTCCACGGACTGATACAGACGAACACGCCGCGCCCGCCAAGACCGAGCAGATTCTCTTCGCCGGTCGGCCCTGGCAACGCGTGCGGAACGCCCATCAGGTCTTCAGCCTCGGCGGCGTAGTAGCGTAGAAAATCGACGGCCTCACGCACTTCGCCGAGCGCATCGGGAATGCATTTGCCCGCCTCGGCCACGCACAGTGCGACGAGTTCCGCCCGATGTCCCTCGATAAGGTCCGCTACGCGCCGGAGTATGCCGGCGCGCTCGGCGACCGACGTTGCATTCCATGCGGCGAACGCATCGGCGGCTGACGCGATCGCCCGGTCTACGTCGTCCGCGGCAGCGAACACGACCTCGCCCACCTGCAGATCTCGATGAACCGGACTCCACACGGGTCGAGCGACACCCGCGATGGCTTTACCATCAAGGATCGGCTGCGCCCGCGCCGGCGAAGGCGATGCAATCGCCGCATCCAGTTGCTCGCCCAGCGTGGCGAGCGCATCACCGTCGAAGAGGTTGAGCCCGCGGGAGTTGCGTCTGTCGACACCGAACAGATCGACCGGCGCCGGAATGTTCGGGTTAGGAATCGGCGCTCCCGATGGTGGCTGCGGGTGTCGTACCAGCTCTGCGGGCGGAGTTTCCTCGTCGACGATGCGATTGACGAACGATGTGTTGGCGCCGTTCTCCAGTAAGCGACGCACGAGATACGGCAAGAGGTCGTCATGCTTGCCGACCGGCGCGTATATGCGGCACGCCACCGGGTCATCGTCGATCGCCAGTTCCCGATACAGGGCCTCGCCCATGCCGTGCAGGCGCTGAAACTCGAAAGTGCCGCCCGCCGGTGCCTGCTCGAGCACATAGGCGACGGTGTGCGCGTTATGTGTCGCAAACTGCGGCCACAGCCGCCCCTCAGTCGCAAACAGCATCCGCGCGCACGCAAGATACGAGATGTCGGTGTTGACCTTGCGCGTGAACACCGGATAGCTCGACAAACCGGCCTCCTGAGCCCGCTTGATTTCCGTATCCCAGTAGGCGCCTTTGACCAGGCGCACCGGGATACGGCTCCCCGCCCGTGATGCGAGCGCGGCCAGCCATTCGATGACTGCCGTGGCACGACGCTGATAGGCCTGTACCACCAGGCCGAAGCCTTCCCAGGCGCCGACTGCCGCGTCGGTATAGACCGTTTCGAACACAGTCAGCGACAACTCGAGACGCCAGGACTCTTCCGCATCGACGGTCAACGGCACACCGCAGTCACGCGCCGCGAGCACGAGCTCCGTCAGCCGCGGCACGACTTCCCGCCGCACCCGCGCGAGCTGTGAAAATTCCAGTCGTGGCGTCAACGCCGACAGCTTGACAGACACGCCGGAAGCCGCCATGACGTCCGGGCAATCGCCGTTATTGGCACCGACCGCACGGATCGATTCGAGGTATGCGGCGAAGAACATGCCGGCATCCTCGTTCGTCAGCGCAGCCTCACCGAGCATGTCGAAAGAATAGCGGTGGTCTGTTACCGCGCGCCTGAGTGCCGCGTTGATATCGCGACCCATGACAAACTGCTTGCTCATGATCTGCATGGCCTGCGCCATCGCCGAACGCACGACCGGCTCACCCAGGCGTGCGAGCAACGCGCGGACAAAC
>Ga0114949_10000231_pt1 | contig 27409 bp, 25 predicted proteins | sample N074metaG_FD_83505 | JGI IMG/M metagenome (GOLD analysis project Ga0114949, IMG submission 83505) | Deep subsurface microbial communities from Kermadec Trench to uncover new lineages of life (NeLLi) - N074 metaG | ecosystem: Environmental > Aquatic > Marine > Ocean trench > Sediment | place...
CCTTCGGCGTCCTTATCTTCGCCACACTTGCCTTCGGCGTCCTTGTCTTCGCCACACTTACCTTCAGCGTCCTTGTCTTCGCCGCACTTACCTTCAGCGTCCTTGTCTTCGCCGCATTTACCTTCAGCGTCCTTGTCTTCGCCGCATTTGCCTTCACCATCCTTGTCTTCACCATCCTTGTCTTCACCACACTTGCCTTCGCCACATTTTCCTTCGGCGTCGCCTTGCGCAAGCTGGTCGTAACCGTTTTCCAGTTCTTCGGCTGCGAATGGGTTTTCGGCATAAACAAAGCTAGCTGCCGCCAGAGAGGCGACGAACGCCGTGCCTACCGCGGCGGTGATGGGCTTGAGTTTCTTGTTGAACAATATTGTCTTCGACATTCGTACGTTCTCCTCTCCCAGTCCCGTCCCGGGCTGGTTTAGATTAGGTTGCGAACGCCTGAGTTTGCAGCGTTCACGGAATATGACCCAGGGTCCACCAATTGGTTCCCGCCAGATCCTTAAGTCGAGCTTAAGTACGCCGCAGTATAACGGGCTAGCGCAAAAAGCAAATCCCAGGGGGCAATTCATCTAAATCAAGCCCAGTTCGCTTTCGCGCGCCTGCATGGCTCGATCCAGACGCTTGGGCGAGGCCTTGCCCCGGGTACCCAGGGGTTCGGCAAATATCGCCACTCTGAGCTCTTCGAGCATAAATCTGAGGTTTTGCCAGTCGCCAATCGAGGCGCTGGTCTCGCGCAGCCGCTCCAGCCTGCCGCTGAATTCGTCGATGATGGCCATCGAATCCTGGTCCCTTTGTACCTTTCCCTGCAGGTTTCGCAACCGATAACGGGCCGCTTCGAGATAGCGCGGTAATTCCGACAGGATGTCGGGGGGGGTCTCACTCAACACCGTGGCGGGTACCAGGGCGAGAAGCTGTCTTTCGATATCTTCGACGCTGCGGGCAAATGCCGGTGAATCCGCCGATCGCGCTTCGCGCAGCAGGGTAAGCCTCAGTTCGAGCACGCGTTTGAGCTGGTTGCGCAGCTCATCGAAGCAGGCCATCAGATTCCCTTTGTGCGACGCAATGCGCTGGGTGAAATCATCGGCATTCTCTGGTAACGGCCTGCCTTCGAAAAAGCAATTCCACGCACTCATGCGTAGAAGCTCATCTTTGAGCACGTCTGCGTTGCCCAACGGCGCATAGAGCAGGGCAAGCTCAGGATCCCGATTGAGCTGTTTTATCAGGTGTCGGGTTGCTGCAGCCAGTTGCAGAAGCGCAAGCCGCGGATACCCTTTGCGATTCTCCTGCGCCTGTTCGGATACGGACAGAAGTTGCCGCAGTGCAACTGTCTCGCCTTCATCCACCAGTGCAGGGTAGGCGACGACCTCCCTGCCCCCATCACCAAGAACGACCGATGCAGGTATCGGCGCGCGTGGAAATTCAACGAGACCGGGTTCCTCATGGCGTTCGCGCAGACCGCCGCCCATCCGTTGTTCCAGCAGCCGGGCAAAGCGATTCTGCAATTCGTGTACGTCTCTTGCCTGATCAATCACCCGGCCTTGCTCATTTAATACCTGCACGTTCACCAACCAGTGAGGATCAATCCTTTCCCTGTCCCAGTCCGCACCGTTGATATCGACGCGAAACTCGTTACGCAGCACATCTGCCAGCGCAACGGGTAGGCGACCTTGCCGGTATCGCCTGGGGCTGAGAAGAACTGGCAGTATCTGCGAGACGCTGTCGGGGACCGGGGCCAGAATACGCCGTTTGTTTTTTGGCAATGATCTCAGCCACTGCTCGCAGACACCCGCGAACATGCCGGGAACCGACCATTCGAGGGCTTCAGCAACGAGTGCTCCAAGTGTCCCAACGGTTGCCTGAATCGATACGCCGTCATCCGCTGCCCCCGGGGCAAAGCGATATTTCAACGCAAACGTGGCATCGCGCAGCTGCAGCTCAGCCGGAAACTCTTCTTCTGAATAGGTTGCGCTAGGATCCCGACTGAGCTGGTCTGCACTAAACACAAGCCTCTCACGGCTGGCTGAATCGGCTTTGCGCCACCAAGCCGCAAGCGTTCGAGCGGTCAGAACGTCTTGTGGAATCCGTGCAGCGTATAGTGCCGCAATCTCCGGCTCGGTCAGTAAAAGGTCCCGCCGTCGCCCCTTGTCCTCCAGTGCCTGAACCTTGGCCATCTCGAGCAGATTGTGTTCGAGGAAATCCGGCGGCTGTTTGATCGCTCCGCGGACAAGGCCATCAAGGAGAAATAACTCTCTGCTGAGTGCGGGATCGACTCGGCTGTAGCTGACGGGTCTGCGTTCGGCGAGCGTCAAGCCGAAAAGCGTAACGGTCTCATAAGCGAGCGTTTCGCCTCGGCGAACACTCCAGTAGGGTTCGTTGTGGCTTTTCTTTATAAGATGTTCGGCCGCTTCTTCTATCCAGCGCGGCTCAACGTAGGCCACGTTACGTGCGTATATCCTGCTGGTTTCCGCGATCTCGCTGGCGATGAGCCACTTCGGTGAACGATCCGCCAGGGTCGAGCCCGGAAATATTCTGAACTTCAGGTTGCGGGGGCCGAGATAATTACCCTTTTCCTCGTGTAGACCGAAATGACTCAGCGACCCACCCAACAGTGCCCGATGGATGCTGGCGTACGCTGCAGGTTCGGTGTTCAGGCGCATGTTGAGATTTCTGGCGACCACGAGCAGCTGTCGATGCAGTTCACGCCATTCCCACATTCGCGGCTGAGAAAGGTATTTTCGGCCAAGTTCTTTGCGCAATTCCGCACGGCTCAACTCCTGACGCGATCGCTCGAACCACTGCCAGAGGTTGAGAAAAGCCAGAAAATCGGATCGACGATCCTCCCAGCCTCGGTGTGCGCGGTCGGCACTGCCCTGTTTTTCGACCGGGCGCTCGCGCGGATCCTGAATCGCAAGCGCACTGACGATAATCAGCACCTCGGTGAGCGCGCGCGTCTGATCTGCCGCGATCAACATTCTTGCCAGCCGTGGATCCACCGGAAGCCGAGCCATGGTCCGGCCAACGTCCGTCAATCGCTCCCCCTCCAGCGCGCCGAGTTCCATGAGCAGCTTTTCAGCATCCCGCACAACTCGCGGATCGGGCGGTTCCAGAAACGGGAATTTCAACGGTTCACCGAGCCCGAAAGCCTTCATCTGGAGCACGACTGATGCCAGGTTTGTCCGTTTAATTTCGGGGTCGGTGTACGCTGGACGGTTTTCAAAATCAGCCTGGGTATAAAGCCGATAGCAGCGTCCTGGGGCAATCCGTCCGCAACGACCGGCTCGCTGGTTAGCGGACGCCTGTGAGATTGCCTCTATGGGAAGTCGCTGCAGTTTTGACCGATAAGAATAGCGGCTGATGCGGGCGACCCCGGGATCGATGACGTACCCGATATTGGGTACCGTCAGCGAAGTTTCTGCAACATTGGTGGCCAGAACAATGCGCCGTTTCTTACCAGGCTTGAACACGCGCTGTTGATCGGCAGCGGAAAGTCGGGCGTACAGCGGTAGTATCTCGAATTGTTCACTCACTGCCTGCCGCAGAAAACGGGCAGTCCGCATGATCTCACGCTCGCCGGATTGGAAAACGAGTACGTCCCTTGCGCTGAGTTGTGGACCCGTGCAGATATCTTCGAGGCACTCGAGCAGCACGGCTTCCGGGTCAACGACGAGATCAGAGTCGTGTTCCAGATAGTTGATTTCAACCGGGTAACTACGACCGCTGACCTCAACGATCGGCGCATCATCAAAGTGGCTGGCAAAGGCTGCAACGTCGATTGTGGCACTGGTAATGATCACTTTGAGATCGCGGCGGCGGCGCATCAGTTGTTTGAGGTAGCCAAGAAGAAAGTCGACGTTGAGGCTGCGTTCGTGTGCCTCATCGACGATTACGACGTCGTATTTTCGAAGCTCGCGATCACGCCGAATTTCGGCGAGCAGCAGTCCGTCGGTAAGCAACTTGATCCGCGTGTTCCGCGCGACTTTATCCGTGAATCGCACCGCATAACCAACCTCCTCGCCGACAGTCACCGACAATTCTTCAGCGATGCGAGTCGCCACCGCCCGGGCAGCCAGCCGGCGGGGTTGCGTATGGGCAATCATGCGGTCGACGCCGAAGCCGGCCGCCAGACAGATTTTCGGTAGCTGGGTAGTTTTGCCCGAACCCGTCTCACCGGCAACCACTATCACCTGGTGGGCAGTGAGCAATGCGCCGATCTCTGCGGCGTGCTGGGTAATCGGCAGTTCGGCTGGAAACTCAATTTTGAGGGCGGTGCTCACATCAACCACCAACTCGGTTACGAAGCATTACAACTGATCCGGTACAGGATTTTAAAGTGGGTGTGCTCGGACAATGTCTGAGCTGGGTTGGCAGCCGTCTGCCGCAGCGTTTGCCCTGCGAGAAATGTCTGCATTAGCCGGATCGCGCGATCGCAAGGTGCCTGATCCGGCTTTTTTTACCCCTATTTGGCCTCTTTATGCCTATTTGGCCTCTTTTTCCTATTTGGTCTCTTTTTCCTATTTGGAAAGGGCGCTCATCCCTTCTTCGAGACCACGAATGGTCAGCGGGTACATCTGGCCGCCGACAAGATCCTTGGTCATCGAGACCGAGGATGAGTATTCCCAGGTTTCTTGCGGTGTAGGGTTGATCCAGACGAGCTTGTCGTAGATTTCCGAAAACCGCTCCATCCAAAAAGCGCCGGGTTCTTCGTTCCAGTGTTCAACACTGCCACCAGCATGGGTGATTTCGTAGGGCGCCATCGTGGCATCGCCCACGAAAACGACTTTGTAGTCTCGCGCGTACTTGTTGAGTATCTCCCAGGTGGGCAGACGTTCGTTCATGCGCCGACGGTTATCTTTCCAGACCGACTCGTAGATGAAGTTATGGAAGTAAAAACTCTCCAGGTGTTTGAACTCGGTGCGTGTTGCCGAGAACAATTCCTCACAGATTTTCACATGCGCATCCATGGAGCCGCCGATGTCCAGAAACAGCAGCACTTTGACCGTATTGCGGCGTTCGGGCCGCATACGGATGTCGAGCATACCGCCGTTATGGGCGGTCGAGCGGATGGTGTTATCCATATCCAGCTCTTCATCCAAGCCGGTACGGGCAAATTTTCGCAAACGACGCAGAGCGAGTTTGATATTCCTCGTGCCAAGTTCGACCGAATCATCCAGGTTTTTATATTGGCGCTGATCCCAGACTTTCTTCGCTTTCTTCTTTTTGCCTTTGCCAAGCCCGCCAGGGCCATTGCGACCGTCGCGGTCGGGATTTTCACCCTCTTGTCCTTCCTGGCCTTCCTTAGCATCCTGCTCCGCCTGCCGGCGCTCTTCTTCTTCCTTGGCTTTCTGAAAGGCTTCGATCAACTTTTCCAGCCCACCGAGCGACTCGATTTTTTCAAGCTCTTCCGGTGTGAGCGATTTTTCAAATTCCCGCCGCAACCACTCGTCGGGGATCATCGATTCCAGCAAACCGTGAAGATCTTCAAGTCCTTTGAAGTATGCGCTGAATGCCCTGTCGAACTTATCGTAGTTTTTCTCGTCTTTGACGAGGCAGGTCCGGCTCAACAGATAGAAATCATCGATGTTTGCGTAGACGAGACGATTCTGCAGTGCGGCAAGCAGATCCATGAGTTCTCGGATCGTCACCGGCACTTTGTATTTCCTGAGTGTCAGGAAAAAGTTAATCAGCATAGCCGTTCTCTATTTAATGAGTACCGTTTTGGAGTTGTGTTGTGTCAGCCGCGGCTGTCTCGTCGATTCATGAACGCCAGTCGCTCAAGCAGATGAACATCCTGCTCGTTTTTGACCAATGCACCATACAATGGCGGTATCGCTTTGGACGTATCGCGATTCGTCAGGATTTCATCTGGAATATCGTCAGCCATCAGAAGCTTGAGCCAGTCGATCAGTTCCGAGGTGGATGGCTTTTTCTTGAGCCCCGGCACTTTGCGAACGTCGAAGAAGATATCCATGGCTTCCTTGACCAGATCTTTCTTGATCTTCGGGAAGTGGACTTCAACGATCTGCTGCATGGTTTCGCGATCGGGGAAATTGATGTAATGGAAGAAACAACGTCTCAGAAAAGCATCGGGCAACTCTTTTTCATTGTTTGAAGTTATGATAACAACCGGACGTTTTTTAGCTTGAATCGTTTCACCGAGTTCATAAACGAAGAACTCCATTCTATCGAGTTCCTGCAGTAGGTCATTTGGAAATTCGATGTCGGCTTTGTCGATTTCATCGATGAGCAGCACAACCCGCTCTTCAGCGTCAAACGCTTCCCAAAGCTTTCCCTTCCTGATGTAGTTACGAATATCCAGTACCCGTTCATCTCCAAGCTGCGAATCGCGCAATCGACTGACGGCATCGTATTCATACAAGCCGTTCAGTGCTTTTGTGGTTGATTTGATATGCCACTGAATCAACGGCATGCCAAGGGTGTTGGCCACTTCTTCTGCCAACAATGTCTTGCCGGTACCCGGTTCGCCTTTCACCAGCAAAGGACGTTCCAGTTTTACCGCCGCATCCACCGCCATGCTCAACTCATCGGTGGAAATATAGGTTTCAGTGCTGTCAAAAATCATGCAAATGTCCCGAAGGGTTTTTCAACCAAAACGCGGTACTTTAAAGTAGCGATGAGACGCGGACAAGTCGCGACGCCGGCTGTCGGTTGTAGCGCACGGGGGACGCGGTTGTTCGTCACCCGCTTCGACGCCGATCGCGCCAATCGACCTCATTAAAGATGTATTGTTTTCAAGGTGTTAACGCCAATGTCTAATAATTGTTCAATGGTCCGGCGCTGCGCCGACAACGGCCGCACCGAGCGCCGAGCCACGCCGCGTGCGGTACACGCGCCAGCTGACCACACCTGCGAGGATCACAACGCTCGCCAGCAGCAACAGTCGCACCGACTGCTCTGGCTGGCCATCGACCTGAAAGACGCCCTCGAATACGGCAATGAGGAAAGCCGGTGCGTAGTCACCTGGAAACTGGGGAACCGGCGCCGGGAGCACCAGCCAAACCGGAATGAGGATGCGCACGAGGAGCTTCAGCCAGTGCGGTGAAAATCCTCTGGTGAGAAAGAACAAACCAATCCAACCAACCCCGGCGGCAACCACTACGACAATCCAGGCGTTGAGATACTGCATCAGGTTTCTATCCAATCCACGACGTGTTCCTGATGCTCATCTTCATGGACCATATGCACGGGAATGACGCGTCCGCGGACGCTGATCTGAGCTTCATGCACACTCGCAGACGAACCGGAAATCAGCGGATGCCACGGCAGCAATCCTTTACCTTCTGCGACGCGGCGGTACGCACAGGTCACCGGCAGCCAGCTGAGGGTGTGCGCCAGATCCGCATCGAAATCAATGCAGTCCTTCACCAGCTGGTGACGTTCCGGATAGCGGGTACAGCGACAGCGATCAACGTCCAGCAGATCGCAGACTAGTCCTGTGTAGTGAACTGTGCCGTCATCCTCATCTTCAAGTTTAATCATGCAACAACGAGCGCAACCATCACACAGAGACTCCCACTCCGCTTCATCGAGTTCGCTGAGCGCTTTTTCCTCCCAGAATGCCATCAGACCACGACCGATGAGTCGCCTGGCGGCATCTGCAGGTAGTAACCGGCACTCTCTATCTGATCGAGCACCTGCTGGGCGTTCGCCCGGGCAAGACTTCGCTGCGGCGTGAGTTCGAGGGATAGCGCCTCCTTCGGATCGCCGAACCGATCCAGCAACGCCTGTGGCACTCGGGTCAACGCCTCGGTGTAGTCGACATAGAGATACATGTCCGGCTTACGCGGGCTCTTGTAGATTTTCACGAGACGACTCATTGGTGTTGCTCAAGTACCTCACGAAACTGGTCACCCACCAGACCGTAGCGCCAGCCACCGTAGGTTGGCGACAATTCACCTGTTGCGACGAAATGACGGACACAGCCTTCAACATCACGCTTGCGGGCGAGCAGCTCATGGGCAAATGCATGATCATCAGCGTGCGAGCGGGCGATATCACGCAAAGACCTGCTCAGTGCACCCTGTGCCTGCGTAAGAGGTCGTTCGAGTCGGTCAAGTGCTTGAGCCCGCATCCCTATCGCGTGTTGTTCAATGATCTCGTTTGCGTACTTTCTTGCGACGGTTTTGGGCAGCGTTGCCCACACTACCGTTTCATCCAGCACGGCGAGTTCAGCAAAGCCATAAAGATGCTCATCCCAGACCACCCGGTTACGAGGGACGTCTTCCGCCATCGCCTGGCGTTCGCGCCAGGCGGCCAGCACCTTGAGTACCGCAAGTGAGTTACCGTCGAGTTTCCAGGCTTTTTTCACGTTGCGGTAGTGCTCATCTGGATCGCCCGGTTCGTAGCGGCCACGATCCCGCATGGTTTCGCGAAACCATGCAAGCCTCCCTTCGGCTTTGAGCTTCGTCTGCAGGGCCTCATGGAGTTGCGGTAGATGCACGACGTCTTCGCAGGCGTAGCGAAGCTGCTCCTGCGTCAATGGCCTCTGCAACCAGTTCGATCGTGTCTCATGTTTGCCAAGCGTCACGTCCAGAATGTTCGATACAAGGTTCGCATAGCTGGTGGAAAAATCTGTCGATAAAAATGCATGCGCCAATTGCGTATCGAACACACTGCTCGGGACAGCGCCGAAGTGATGGCGCATCAATTCGAGATCTTCACTGCATGCGTGCATGACTATCTCAACGGTCGGGTCTTCGAGTTTTTCCACGAGCGGCTGCCAGTCGGTAATGCCGAAGGGATCGATCAGATAAATGGCGCTGTCGCTTATGATCTGATACAGGCCCGGTATCGGATAGAAAGTGTTGGTGCGCAGAAATTCCGTGTCGATACCGATCACAGGTCCCCACAGCGAAGCGGCCGAGCATAGCTCAGCGTCATTCGTAACCCAGTTAATTAATGCTGCGTCGTCCTTGCAAGGCATGAACGATCGTACCTCCGTCTATATATTCAAGTTCCCCACCAAGTGGGACCCCATGGGCGATGCGGGTGATCGTGCTGACGTCGCCCCTTAGCATCTCGTTGATGTAATGTGCTGTAGCCTCACCTTCTACCGTTGCGTTCGTTGCGAGAATGACCTCGGCGGGTTGCAGTTCGCCGACTCTACTCACCAACTGCTCCAATCCGAGCTCTTCTGGACCAATGCGATCGATTGGTGATAGATGACCGTGCAGGACGAAATATCTGCCACGAAACCCGCCAGCCTGTTCAATGGCAATGATGTCGGCTGGAGATTCGACGATACACAACTGTGTGTCATCGCGTTCAGTACTCTCGCAGTACCGACACAGTGGCTGCTCACACAACGTTCTACACGCCTGGCAGTGACCGACTGTCTCTATAGCTTCTGCCAGCGTCGCAGCCAGTGTCCCACCGCCTGCCCGATTGTGCTGCAGGAGTTGCAGAGTCATCCGCTGAGCCCCCTTGGGACCGACGCCCGGCAACACCTGAAACGCCTCGATCAGACGATCGATAAGAGGACTGACTCCCATCAGAAAGGCATTTTCCCCAGCGGCAGCCCCATGCCCGCAACCATTCCAGACATCTTTTCCTGCTGCAGGGATTCGACCCGCCGCGCCGCATCGTTACAGGCAGCGGCAACGAGATCCTCAACCACTTCCTTTTCCTCTGCCAGCAACCCGTCATCGAGCACCACCCTTTTGACCTCATGACGGCCGTTCATGACGACTTTGACAAGTCCAGCACCACTTTCACCGGTGACCTCCAGCGCTGCAATCTCTTCCTGTATACCCTGCATCCGCTCTTGCATTTCCTGGGCCTGTTTCATCAAATCACCCAGTCCTTTCATCATCTGGCTCCATCTGAATTGTTCGGCACATCAACCGCCCGCACGCCGTCGATTCTCCCACCAAACTCATCGAGCAATGACTGCACCGTTGCGTCTTTCTGGAGAACGATTTCTGCATCCCGCTGACGTTCTGCTGCGAGGCGTTCGCGAAACTGTGCTGGAGTTTCCTCCTCGACGTCGCCCACAGTGATCGAAAGATCGACATTTACCCCGGTCACGTCGCTCAAGGCACGGCGAATGACTTCCACGAGGTTGTCGCCCAACAAAGTGTCATGCGCCCGATCAAGCATCAGGTCAAAGGTGTTGCCGTCTGAAGCAACGAGCACTGAGTGCTCGGCTATCATTCGCGCAACCCCCCCGAGATCGAGCTTTGCGACGAGTTCGAACCACGTCGATTTTTCTTCAGCACGACGCGGCTCACGCGCAACCTGACTTAGCGGCACATCACCGGCATCGGCCGGCACAGTCGACTCGGTTTCATGTGCCACCGGCTCCGCAGCAACTGCCGGCGTACCGGCAATCCGGCTACCATCGGCCGGCACAGTCGACTCGCTTTCATGTGCCACCGGCTCCGCAGCAACTGCCGGTGTACCGGCAATCCGGCTACCATCGGCCGGCGCGAAGCTCAGCATCCGCAGCAAGGTCATTTCCACACCACTTCGGGGATCCGGCGCAATCTGCAGGTCCCGATAACCGATCAAGCCGATCTGATAGTAAAGTTGAACCTCCTCCGCGGAAAACGGCACCGCCGCTGCGTCTCCAATCGCGTGCTGGATCGCCATTTGATGCAGTGCTGCGAGCAGTTCGGCCAGTAGCGTATCAAAATCCAATGCGCGTTCGGCGATTTCGGCGACGACGGCTAACAACGCGCGGGCATCGCCCTGCGCAAGCACCTCAATGAGCGCACTCACCTCATCAGTACCAACGAGACCCAACATGCTGATGACGTCCTGCTCTTTCAGCTCACCCTGGCCAAAGGCGATCGCCTGATCTGTGATGGACAGCGCATCGCGCATGCTGCCTCTTGCCGCGCGAGCGATGACTGCCAGCGCCCCTTCTTCGAAATTCACGGACTCTTCGACCAGCACACCTCGCAGGTAGGCAAGCGTTTGTTCCGCAGGGATGTTCTTGAGTTGGAACTGCAGGCAACGTGATAAGACCGTAACCGGAACTTTCTTGGGTTCGGTCGTCGCAAGCAGAAACTTAACGTGTTCTGGTGGTTCTTCAAGCGTCTTCAACAGCGCATTGAAACTGGCCGCCGACAGCATATGCACTTCGTCGATCAGATAGACCTTGTATCTTCCCCTCGTCGGCAGGTATTGAGCGTTCTCCAGCAATTCGCGGGTGTCATCGACGCCCGTACGGGACGCTGCATCTACCTCAATCAGATCGATAAAACGGTTTTCGCTGACCTCCAGGCAAATCGAACATTCGCCGCACGGGGTGGAGGAAACGCCAGTTTCACAATTCAGGCACTTCGCGAGCAACCGGGCGATCGTGGTTTTACCCACTCCCCGGGTGCCTGTAAAAAGGTATGCATGATGCAGTCGATCATGGTCCAGAGCATGCTTGAGCGCGCGCACAACGTGGTCCTGACCGACCAGTGCATCGAAGGTGGCGGGCCGCAGTTTGCGTGCTAGAACCTGGTAACTCATGATGGTCGGCTATTGTAGTGGCTTAATTCACCGAGAGATAGCAATGGCCTTCGCCGACCCGCAGCTGATCATCGGTCACCGGGGTGCTGCCGGCATCAGCCCTGAAAATACCCTGCCCGGCTTCATCAAAGCACAGGAATGCGGCGTGCAGGCAGTCGAATTGGACGTCCACAGGTGCGGCGACAGACTCTGTGTGATTCACGACGAGACGTTGGAGAGGACGACCAGTGGCGCAGGTCCAATCGCCAACTGGGACCCATCTGAGCTTCGGCAACTCGACGCCGGCGAAGGTGCATCAATCCCCTTCCTGGAAGAGGTGTTCGATTGCTTGAGCCGGGATATTGGAATAAATGTCGAACTGAAGGGAACAGGCACCGCGCAACCACTCGCAAAGCTGCTGCATCACTATCCAGACCGGGATGTACTGGTATCTTCTTTTGATCATCAGGCCCTGTTCGATTTTCAACGGCTTGCAACCGACGTTCCCGTGGCGCCGTTGTTTCAGCGCTGGTCAAAAGATTCATGCAAAATCGCGAAAGAACTCAACGCTGAATTCGTCAACCTGGCCAGGCGTGCAGTCAATGAAAATCGAATGCGGGAGATAGGCAACAATGGTTTGCGTTGTCTTGTCTACACTGTCAATGAGCCAGCGCAGGGTCGGGAATTACTGAAGTATGGTGTCAGCGGAATATTTACGGACTATCCGGACCGTATTACGCTTGCCGCTCTAACTGGTCCAGGTCTCTCTGCAGCTGATACTTCTCATCGGTAACTATTTTCTCGAGGATTTCGATTCGTTCCCGCAATTCTGCGAGTTCCTGGTGTGCATCTTCGTCAACTGTTAACTTGTTTTTGTTGCGCTGATTTCTCATATAGTTATTGATCACGCCGCTACCGCAGCCAATGAGGACAACAATGATGACAAACGTAAAAACGTCCATGTAAGCTCCAGCTAATTCGTTAGATTGAATGACCGGGATCTTGTTTTATCGAACCCGCCCCTGATACTTTTTGCGACACGTAAGGCGAGCCGACGTACCTGACATGCGCCGCACCGGATATGTGGATGTCGAGCAATTCTACGACCGACAGGCTGACGTTGGCGACGCCGGATACACTCGCCTCAATGGACTTACTGACCAGATTGCCGGCGTGATAATCACCACTTCCAGCCAGGTCGATGACGTGCCTGTTCACCCGGCCGCTGAGCAAAAATTCTGTGGCTCCGTAGCCCGAGACCTGCAGTTTATCGGCCTCCAGATGTTGTATTCGAAACGATCCCGTACCCTTGCCTTCCAGCGTGAGATCACCGACTTTCAGCGAATCAGCCAACACAATACTGCCACCGTTACTCACCAGCTCACGAAGATCACCGACAGACAAATACAAGATGAGATCGTCCGGGTCACCATCATGTGACTCAATAAACAGTGTCCCGTCGGACGCGTCGACGATCAACTGATCCAGAGTGTGTGTACTGCCCTTTGCTTTTACTGTTGACTCGCCATCCTGTGACAATCGTACCGTGCCTGCTCCGGATAAATAGATTCGATCGAAATCGGCCACTGCATAGGTCCGGATTTCAGCCAATCCCGGATTCGCCAATACCGATGGCACAATCACCAACGCGATCAGTGACAGGAATTTACGAATGTTCATGCGGCGGTTCCTGCACAGCTGACGACGCATCCTGCGATTTTGAAGACGGTGCCACGGGAGGCGCGTCGTCGATCTTGTTGAGCTCTTTCTGCAATTCGTAATGACCTGACGTCACATGCGTCTCCATTCGGCGCAGCCGCAACTCGGCTTCAGCCAAATCCGCCTGGACGTTCCGCAAGCTCCTTCGCGGCGAAAGTTTCGTTCCAAACTCAGGCGCTGGAGACGAATGATCGGCCCGGCCATTGTCATCGCGGTTCCGCGATTTTCTGCCGTCAGAATCTTTAGGAGGTTTAGCCATGACAAAGTACGCAATCCAATAGGCGGGAAAAACGATTTGCGAAGCAAAGATTAGACCGGTAACTGCCAAACACCGAACAACCCAGTGTTCCATGCCGTAGTAATTGGCGATTCCTGCGCACACGCCGCAGATCTTTGCGTTAGCCGGGTCCCGGTACAAGCGTCTGGATCGATACCGCCAGCGGGTGCGATACCGCGCACGACGACGCCTCGCGCGCATGCGCCGTGCGGCTCCGCGGTCTCTTGATTCCTCGTCATCGGAACCATCGTCTGCGCCCGCGCCATAGACTTCATCGTCCGAACCAACGCCGTACAGCCCATCATCCGCGTCACTTGAGCCGCGCCATGCTTTGCTGCCGAATTCGCGCTCGAGTTTTGAAGTCGTCTCGTCGATGAACGAAGTTGCCCGCTCCGAAAACTCGCTGGTTACCGAACCCACAAGGTCTTGTACAGCCTTCTCCAGGCGCTCAACCGCCTGTTGAAACTCACCACGTTTCTGCCCTCTGCCTCGGTCTCGAGAATCAGTCATCGCACACTCACTCCGATTGCATTCGTTTACGCCATCCCGGAGTTTCGCTGTCCAGTATGGCTTCGAGTGTGTCTATCCGATCTACCATCCGCTCTGCATGCGCAGAAAGGGTATCAAGTTCCAGCCGTTCTTCGTCCGATAACGCACCTTGTGCACGCTGTTTGCTGCGGTAATGCATGAAAATCCAAACCGGCGCAACAATCGCGAGGAAGACGATAATCGGGACGAACGCGAATACCATGCCGTCCATCGTTGCTCCTAAGCGTTAGTTGATTGATCTTGATCCGTACTGCTGGGCGCCTCGGACACAGCCGGGCTGTTTCCACCCATGCGTGCCTTCAGCTTCTGCAACTCCTCATCGATGACCTCATCGGTTTCTAAATCCGCGATTTCATCTGAAAGCGTCCGTTGGCCCATATCATACGCTTCGACCTGACCTTCGAGATCGTCAATTTTTCGCTCATAGGTCTCGAAGCGTTGCATCGCGTCATCGATGTTGTGGTCATTGAGCTGACGCTTGACACCGAGCCGAGTCTGCACGGTCTTGCCACGAATGATAATAGCGTTCTGGCGGGTTTTGGCGTCTTTGATTTTGGCCTGCAGCGCACCAACATCCTCGTTGAGTTTCGAAAGTGAGCCATCGATTGCACTTAGTTCACTACCGATGGAATCCGCTGCTTCCTGGGCCTTGTTCCGCTCACCCAGGGCGCCTTTCGCAAGATCGTCGCGACCCCGCTTTATGGCCACTTCGGCTTTGCGTTCCCATTCAGCAGCCTCCGCGGCGAGGAATTCCTGGCGTCTTGCCAGCTCTTTCTTGTCGGCGATAGCCCGGGCTGAAGTACTGCGGACTTCCACCAGTGCTTCTTCCATCTCCTGGATTATGAGCCGGACCATCTTTTCGGGATCTTCCGCCTTATCGAGCAAGGCGTTGATGTTCGAATTGATGATGTCGCTCATTCGCGTAAAGATACTCATCTGTTGATGTGCCTCCATAGTTGAGCATTTTGGAAGAATGCTTCTTCCGTTCCTGTCTTTAAACTCTGATCTCTAATCACTGTTCTCAATTCACTTCTCAATTCTCTTTTCAACTCTTTACTTCAGGAACCGTGCCAACCTCCAAAATTTTCCTAACCTGTTGTTTTATAGGACCATTACTCGCCATCCTTGCTCCGGGATTGGTGAGGCCGTCAGATTGCGTAGCAAATATCGCCAACTGTTGGCAGTATTCACAACAAATCAACGGTGACTCACCATGGCTAGAGAACCCGACCGACTCCTGGGTGAGTCGCCGTCATTTCTGCGCATTCTGGAAGAAGTCTCACAGGTAGCACCCCTGGACAAAACCGTGCTGCTGGTTGGCGAACGCGGCACCGGGAAGGAACTCATCGCCGCCAGACTGCACTTTCTGTCCAACCGCTGGGAAGGCCAGTATCTCAAGATGAACTGCGCGGCAATCAGTGATTCGCTGCTCGAGACCGAACTCTTCGGCCACGAAGCCGGGTCTTTCACCGGTGCCACTCGAACCCACCACGGCCGCTTCGAGCGAGCCCACGCCGGAACCCTGTTTCTCGACGAACTTGCAACGACTTCACCGCTCGTCCAGGAGAAGTTGCTGCGGGTGATCGAATATGGCGAATTCGAACGCGTTGGCGGCAACAAAACACTCTATTGCGACGTCCGCCTGATCGCAGCGACGAATGAGGATCTTCCCAGACTTGCAAGACAGGGTAAATTTCGCAGCGACCTGCTGGATCGACTCGCTTTCGACGTCCTGACGCTACCTCCGCTGAGGGAGCGTGAAGACGACATACTCCTGCTGGCTGACCATTTCGCCGTAGGCATGGCAAACGAACTCGGCCGGGAATATTTCCCCGGATTTTCTGAAGACGTAAAAAACAGGCTCTCAGAATATGCGTGGCCTGGAAACATCAGAGAGCTGAAAAACGTAATCGAACGATGTGTCTATCGCCATGACGGCGAAGACCCGGTAGCCGAGATCGTGTTCGATCCATTCGACTCCCCGTTTCGACCGGTTGATGAAAACGGGTCTGATCAGTCGGTCGAAAAATTGAACCATCCTGTTGAATTTCCCATCGATCTGAAAAAAGCCGTACAGTCTTTCGAAATCAACAGGATTGAACAGGCAATGACCCGAGCGAAACACAATCAGCGCAAAGCCGCAGATTTATTGCAACTGACCTACCATCAGTTACGCGGTTATCTGAAGAAGTACGATCTCCTGAAGAGCGAATGACAAAAAGCGCGTGACAAACCTCAAGTCTGCGGCAGAAATTCCTCGATGACGGGTGCCGGCTCATCGGGTAGGTCATCGGTCGTCAACGCAGCTATGGCGCGGGCTTTGTCCTCGGCATCAAACTCGCGCGTCGTCATACAAAACTCCACCAGAATCCCATTGGGATCCATAGCGTAAATCGACACACACCAATGATGGTCAATCTGCGTCACGCGGTGACCGGCCGCCAACAGTCTTTCCCTTGCGCCCGTCAATTCCGTGAGATCCGCCGCACCAAATGCAATGTGATTAGTCCACGGCGGAAGCCCGAGCCCGGTTGAAATCGCCGTCGGAAAATCCTCTGGCAGCGAATCGTCGTGGATTTCCCAGAACGCCATCATCTCGCCATTGCCGGTGTCATAGAAAAAATGCTTGGCCCAGGCGATCGGACCCGTGTTCGCCTTCTCGGCACGAACCAGCTCAAAACCCATAGCCTCGCTGTAAAACTGGTGAGTTGCCTGCATATCTCGCGTCGCGATCGCGAGGTGGTGGTAGGACATCGCGCTTCCTAAGCTATTCAACGACCCGCAGATCTTATCACCGCACTTCACCCGGGCGCACTAACGCAGTCCGGTGGCAAGCTCGTTCACACTCGCAAGGAAATAAATTGCTGGTACACTGCGCGCGCGATGGAGAGGTGGCCGAGTGGCTGAAGGCGCTCCCCTGCTAAGGGAGTATGGGGTGAAACCCATCGAGGGTTCGAATCCCTCCCTCTCCGCCATGATCGCAAAGGTCTATTCCGGTCACAGGGTTTACACCTTAAACCGGAGACATAGGTAACACTTTCTTCGGTTCGAACGGATTACGAGCCGGTTCGACCCGCCCCTACTCCTTCGGCTCTGCCACCTCACCGAGATCGAACTCGGCATGAATACAGCGGACTGCGAGTTCGAGATATCGCTCCGCAATGACGACCGAGATTTTGATTTCCGACGTCGAGATCATCAGGATATTGATGTTTTCAGCCGCCAGAGCATCGAACATTCTCGTTGCCACACCGGCGTGCGAGCGCATCCCTACGCCAACCACCGAAATTTTAGCAATCTTTTTATCACCGGCGAGCTCTCGGGCACCCAGTTTTGCACGCAAAGGTTCAAGCAGCGCCAGGGTACTGTCGTAGTCACCGCGTTTGACGGTGAACGTGAAATCGGTCAGCCCGTCTGCACCGGTATTCTGCACAATCATATCGACTTCAACGTCGGTACGGCCAACGGGCCCCAGGATTTTCGATGCGACGCCGGGTATGTCGGGTACGCCGGACATCGTGATCTTTGCTTCATCCCGAGCGTAAGCAATCCCGGAGACGATAGGTTGTTCCATGGTCGTTTTCTCTGTCGTGATTAACGTTCCGGGACCATCTTCAAAGGTTGAGAGCACCCGCAACGGGACACGGTATTTGCCGGCGAATTCCACGGATCTCGGATGCAGTACCTTTGAACCGAGAGATGCAAGCTCGAGCATTTCTTCAAAGGTGATCTGTTCGAGGCGGTGCGCGTCATCCACCACGTTGGGATCTGCAGTATAGACGCCGTCGACATCCGTGCAGATCTGGCATTCATCAACATGGAGAGCCGCAGCAATCGCTACCGCGCTCGTATCGGACCCACCGCGGCCCAGCGTATTGACGTTGCCAGCATCATCGACACCCTGGAAACCGGCAATCACAGGCGTTACGCCTGCCTTGAGGTCGGCTTCGAGGCTCGTGGTGTCGATATCCCGAATTCTGGCCTTACCGAAATTGCCATCGGTGCGGATACAGACCTGATCTCCCAGATAAGATTTTGCCGGACAGCCGCGTTCATGCAGCGCCATACTGAGCAGCGCGATCGTCACCTGCTCACCAGTGGCGAGGAGCACGTCCATTTCCCGTTCGAGAGGCTCCGCGACGATGCTCTGGCCAAGCTCCTCAAGTCGGTTGGTTTCACCGCTCATCGCCGAGACCACCACCACCACCTGATCACCGGCGTCACGGAATTTACAGATGCGATCGGCAACCGCCTGGATCCGCTCAGCGGTGGCAACACTCGTACCACCATACTTCTGAACTATGAGTGCCATGGCTGCCTCACGCCAGACGCTTTTCGAGCCAGGGACCAATTGACGCGAGGGCAGCGGCAAGGTTTTCAGGTTGATCACCGCCGCCTGCCCGTGCCATATCCGGCCTTCCGCCGCCTTTCGCACCGACTTGAGAACCAACCGCGTCGATCAGTTCCGGTGCGCGCACCCGATCGATGAGATCTTTACTCACCCCGGCAACCAGATTCACTTTACCGTCACCAACATGACCAAGCACCACCACCGACGTCCCGAGCTTCGATTTCAGGGCATCCAGCGTCTGCATGAGCGATTTGCCATCACCTTCGACCTGAGCTGCGAGCAGGTTGACATCGCCAATGCAGATGGCCTGAGCGGCAAGATCCAAACCCTGGCTCGCCGCGAGCTTCTGTTGCAGTTGTGCGAGCTCCTTTGCAAGTCGGTGGTTTTCCTCGAGCAATGAAGCGACCTTTTCCGGAATATCGTGACGACTTCCTTTAACCATTCCCCTGACTGAGTTCAGCAGTGTCTGTGTCTCATCGACCCAATCCAATGCGCCGGAACCCGTTACCGCCTCAATGCGACGAATTCCAGCGGCGATACCGGTCTCATTGATGATGTGGAAGAGGCCAATGGCACCGGTGCGGTCTACGTGCGTGCCACCACACAGTTCGATCGAGTAGTCATCCCCCATCGTCAGAACACGCACGATGCTGGAGTACTTTTCTCCAAAAAGCGCCATGGCACCCCGCTCGATTGCCTCGTCGTACGCTAAATTGTCGGCCGTCACCACGGTATTGCGTTGAATCTGTGTATTGACGGCGGTCTCGATGGCTGCGAGTTCGGCTGCAGTCATCGGCTGCGGATGAGAAAAGTCGAACCGCAGCCGGTCGGGTGCGACCAGCGAACCCCTCTGCGCCACATGGTCGCCAAGCGTTTCGCGCAGCGCTGCGTGCATGAGATGGGTCGCTGAATGATTCAGTACGATCCGGCGCCGGCGCTCATCGTCAACCTCCGCCCTCAGAGACTGCCCGATGTGAATCTCACCCCGCTCGATCTTTCCAATATGGAGGATCTGGTCACCGCTGACCTGCGTATCTACCACTTGAAACTCGACGGTGTCGCTCCCCAGAGCTCCGGTATCGCCAATCTGACCACCAGACTCGCCGTAAAAAGGCGTGCGGTCGAGCACGACGACGCCCGACTCAGACGCCTCAAGCGAGGCTACTTCATCACCTGCCGGGTCATATAAGCCTACGACGCTGGCATTTCCGGTGACGACATCGTAACCGGTGAACTCGACCTTACTGGTCGTGTGTATCTTCTGATTCAGTGCGGAATCGAACTTCGCCGCAGCGCGTCCACGCGCACGCTGCGCCTGCATCGCCTCATCGAATCCCACCTGATCGATCGTCAGGCCCTTTTCGCGGGCTACATCCGCGGTAAGGTCCGCTGGAAAGCCAAACGTATCGTAGAGTTGGAACACCACCGATCCTGGAATCTCCTTACCGGACATTTCCGCAATGGTGAGATTGAGCAGTTCCATTCCCGACTTCAGTGTCTGGGCAAAACGCTCTTCTTCGCGCAACAGAGCAGTGGTGATCTCTTCTTCTTTTTCTCTCAAAAGTGGATACGCATCACCCATTTCAGCCACCAGCGGTTGCACCAGGCGATGAAAGAAGGGCTCCCGGATATCAAGCTTGTAGCCGTGGCGCAAAGCGCGTCTTATGATCCGGCGCAATACGTAGCTTCGATCTTCGTTGCCCGGGAGCACACCATCAGCGACCAGAAACGCGCTTGAGCGGATATGGTCGGCGATCACTCGCAGGGAGGCATTTGCCAGCATTTCCTTCTCGTCGTTGATTCCGGCGACCGCACCCGCCGCGCCAATCAGATTCCTGAAAAGATCGATTTCATAATTGCTGTGCACGCCCTGCACAATTGCAGCCATCCGCTCGAGTCCCAGTCCGGTGTCAACGCCCGGCTGAGGCAGTGGGGTCAGCTCACCATCGGCGGAACGGTCAAACTGTGGAAACACCAGGTTCCAGAATTCGATATAGCGGTCGCCGTCTGCATCGGGCGAACCCGGCGGTCCGCCAGCCACATCCGGGCCGTGATCATAGAAGAGCTCCGTACAGGGTCCGCAGGGGCCGGTGTCGCCCATCGCCCAGAAATTTTCCTCCAGCGAGATCACCCGGTCATGGGGCATACCAACCTGCTCTTCCCAGATTTTCCGGGACTCATCGTCCGTTGGATGAACTGTTATCCAGATTCTATCTGCCGCCAGACCAAGCACCTCAGTCACGAACTCCCAGGCCCACAGGATTGTCTCTTCCTTGAAATAACCCCCGAAGCTGAAATTTCCCAGCATCTCGAAAAAGGTATGGTGGCGCGCTGTATAACCGACGTTTTCCAGGTCATTGTGTTTACCACCGGCACGTACGCAGCGCTGCGAGGATGTCGCTCGTTGGTATCCCGGACTCTCGCGACCCAGCAACGCGTCTTTGAACTGCACCATCCCCGAGTTGGTGAACAGCAATGTCGGATCATTGCCCGGCACGAGGCTGCTCGAAGGCACGATCGTGTGCCCGCGATTTTCAAAGAACGCCAGATATGCGGATCTGAGCTCGGCCGTTTTCATGATTTTGGTCGGACTCGCGAAAAACGCGCCAGTATAAGATAACCAACGCCGCTTGGCACAGGGCAGTGGCACGAATTCGATCCTGTATCAGTGACTTAGCGCTAGGTTTAGCTGGCTAGTGCCTGTCCAGAAATGCCTGCACCGCGTTCGATGGTGACCGTCCGACTCCGGATCGACCATTCTGGACAGGAACTAGTTGGTAGCCGTTCAGCCGCGCCTGCCTAACACCCGGTAAATCAGATCTGACGGGAAGCCGCGGCGTGCCAGAAAACGTGCCTGTTTGTTCCACAGTGCCTTCTCAACTGCGGCGCGAGCGAAGCGGGCGTCTGCGTTCTCGCAGGCGTCAGCAAGATCCTCGTCCGACTCTTCACACGGGTCTGACCCGAACTTCTTCGATCTGGCGCGTTGTGCGATGTCTATCCAGAATTCGGCTGACTGGGTCAGCGCCTCTTCGACCAGCAGCTCGTCGACACCGCGTTGATTGAGCTCGTTACGGATATACATCGGACCATAGCCGCGACCGATTCTGCCGTGTACGTAGCCTTCCGCAAACCGCACATCCGATTGCAGTTTTTCGGTGATCAGATACTCGAGAACTTCAGCCACGCAATCGCTGGTGAAACCTTTTCGATTCAGCTTACGGGCGAGTTCGGCCTTGCTGTGCTCACGTCTGGCGAGCATGCCGAGCGCTGAATTGAGCGCCCGGAGATAACTCTGATCGGCGTCTTGCGCCGCCGCTGGTGCTGCCGAGCCGAGCTGTCCTGCTGATGACACTTCTTCCCACGCATCTTCAATCTCACGCATCTCAACCGACGCACATGCGCTAGAGGGTCTCCTGCGCAGGTTTCGGAATCACGATTTTATCCGAGGGCAATGGCAGCAACTGTCGCCGCACCTCCGTTTCGATTTCCTCGCGCAACTGTGGATGTTCACGCAGAAAATCCGCCGCGTTCTTCCTGCCCTGGCCGATTCGATCAGTCTTGTAGGAATACCAGGCACCGGACTTTTCGATGATGCCCTGCTGCGCGCCGAGCTCCAGGATTTCACCCATCAGATTGATACCTTCGCCATAAAGAATCTGAAACTCAGCCTGGCGGAATGGCGGGGCGACCTTGTTCTTCACCACTTTGACGCGGGTTTCGTTACCCACGACCTCATCGCCCTCTTTAACCGCGCCGATTCGGCGGATGTCGAGACGAACCGATGCGTAAAACTTCAGCGCGTTACCGCCGGTGGTGGTTTCCGGCGATCCAAACATCACGCCAATCTTTATGCGAATCTGGTTGATGAAGATCACCAGCGTGTTCGACTGCTTGATGTTCGCGGTCATCTTGCGCAGTGCCTGACTCATGAGCCTCGCCTGCAATCCGACATGGACATCACCCATCTCGCCTTCGATTTCCGCCTTCGGCGTCAACGCCGCGACCGAATCGATCACCACGATGTCCACCGCGCCGGAGCGCACGATCATGTCGCAGATCTCGAGCGCCTGTTCGCCCGTATCGGGCTGTGAGACCAGCAGATTGTCGGTATCGACACCGATTAACTGCGCGTAAATCGGGTCGAGCGCGTGTTCTGCGTCGATGAAGGCACAGGTGCCACCGGTTTTCTGCGCTTCTGCAATGACCTGCAGTGTCAGGGTTGTTTTGCCTGAGGATTCCGGGCCATAAATCTCGACGACGCGCCCGCGTGGCAGACCGCCGATACCCAGTGCGATATCCAGACCCAGCGAGCCGGTGGAGATTACCGGGATAGCGACCAGGTCCCGCTCGCCCAGCCGCATCATGGAGCCTTTGCCGAACTGACGCTCTATCTGAGCGAGTGCAGCGTTCAGCGCGCGGTCCTTGTTCGGATCTCTGTTGGCCTTTTTTTCAGTGTCTTTCTTAGCGTCTTTTTTAGCGGATTGTAGCTTGGCGTCTTGCCGGGGGGTGTCTGGGTTGGTCATCGTTTTACCTGACTCGCTGTTGCTTGATGGTGATTCACTTTTTAGAGCTTCACTTTTTTGAACGTCACTTTTTAGAACTTCACTTCCTGGAAATGCATTTTTTAAAAGTTCGGTTTTGCCAAATTCACTGATTCCACGATTTTGCGATTCGCTCATTGATATCGGCTCCAGTGCTTCCCGTCAGAAGTCGAACTACTGTATATATAATCAGTAGTTTTGGCAACTGCTCGAAGTCGCCAAATTGGCATGTCGCTACCATCTCGCACACCCTGTGCGGACACAATCGGACATCCCGCCGCTTAGCAGCGTGTTGATCTGCTGGATTCTGGCCAGACGGGCGTTCGCATCTGTGAACTGCCGGCCGCCCATGGTTGACGCTCCCAGAAGTCGATGGTTCACTCAACCGGTCCTTTGGGCAGTAACACCGCATGAATACCCGGACCCAATCCACCGATTCGCCTGCGTCCCCTGCGCTCGCCGGGCAGACACCGATGATGCAGCAGTATCTGCGCATCAAGGCAGACCACCCTGATGAACTCCTGTTCTATCGCATGGGCGACTTTTACGAACTATTCCACGCCGACGCCGCCAGAGCGGCGCAACTCCTCGACATCACCCTCACATCGCGCGGCCAGTCCGGCGGAGAACCCATTCCCATGTGCGGCGTGCCCTATCATGCGGTGGACGGTTATCTCGCACGCCTGGTGAGCCTCGGAGTCAATGTCGCGATCTGCGAACAGATCGGCGATCCTGCGACGAGCAAAGGTCCGGTCGAGCGTCAGGTCACGCGAATCATCACGCCAGGCACGCTGACCGACGAGGTGCTGCAGAACGGCACCCGGGAGAGTCTGCTGATGGGCATTCAACCCCGCTCCGGCCAGCCCGGCTACGGCATCGCGCTGCTCAATCTGTCGAACGCTCGCCTGCAGCTGGGAGGACTCGATTCACTCGACGCACTCACCAGTGAACTCGCCCGCCTGCAACCCAGCGAAATCCTGTTGCCGCACGCCGTGACCGGCGTGGAGGAACACACCCGCATCCTCGATCCACTCGCGTTCGATACTTCGCTCGGTCTCAAGCAGCTCTCCCGCCATTTCGGCACGCTCGACCTCAGCGGCTTCGGGGTTGCCAGCGACTCACCCGCGATCGGCGCCGCCGCGGCGATCCTCGAGTACGCAAAACAGACTCAGCGCCAGGATCTGAGCTACATCGATCATATCGAAGGACTCGCGTCGCGGGACGTCATCGCCCTCGACGCGCATTCACGCCGCAACCTGGAGATCGACCGTCGGCTGGACGGCAGCGAAGACGCAACACTGTTTGCTCTGCTCGACACCACGCGCACCAGCATGGGTGGCCGCCTGCTGCGCAGCTGGCTCAATGCGCCGCTGCGCAATCGCGAGATCGTCACTCTGCGGCAGGATGCCGTAAGCGCGCTGAGCGCCGATGGCGAACCCGTGGCGCTACGGCAAAGTCTGCGGGACATCGGAGATCTGCAACGCATCGTGTCGCGCCTCGCGCTCAAGAGCGCCACGCCCCGCGATCTGGCGAGGTTGAAAATCGCACTCCAGGAATTCCCCACGTTGCGCGCAGCGCTCCCTGCCGCCAGCGAACGCCTGGCGGACATTGCGCGCGCACTGCCCGACTTCGCGCCACTGCTTGCACTCCTGCAACGCGCACTCATCGACAACCCGCCAATGACGATTCGCGACGGCGGTGTGATTGCCCCGGGCTATGACAGTGACCTCGACGACCTGCGTAACCTGACCGCAAACGCCGCGCGCTGGCTCGCCGACCTGGAGATTGCCGAACGCAAGCGCACCGGCATCAACACGCTCAAGGTCGGCTACAACCGTGTGCACGGCTACTACATCGAAACCAGCCGGGCGGCCAGCGGAGAAATTCCACCGGAATACGTTCGCCGGCAGACGCTGAAAAATGCCGAGCGCTACATCACGCCGGAACTCAAGGCCTTCGAAGAAAAAGCGCTGACCGCTCAGGCCCGCGCCCTGAAACTGGAAAAATCACTTTACGAAGCGCTGGTCGCGAACCTGGCCGAAGAAACCCACGCGTTGCGCATTGCCGCCAACGCCGCCGCCGAACTCGACGTGCTCGCGACCTTCGCCGAACGAGCGCTCGCACTGCAGTTGCACAGGCCCCTGCTCGATGACCAGCCCGGCTTCGAGATCAATCAGGGCTGGCATCCCGTCGTGCGGGCAAACAGCAGCGAGCCGTTTATCCCGAACGACCTCAACATGGCTGACGAACGCCGGATGCTCATCATCACTGGCCCCAACATGGGCGGTAAATCGACCTATATGCGCCAGTCGGCGCTGATTGTTCTGCTCGCATACACCGGCAGTTTCGTCCCGGCGCAGACAGCGCGCATCGGTCCGGTTGATCGAATATTCACGCGCATTGGCGCCGCCGACGATCTGACGGGTGGCCGTTCCACGTTCATGGTCGAGATGACCGAGACGGCAAACATCCTGCACCATGCAACCGCTGAAAGTCTCGTGCTGCTCGATGAAATCGGCCGCGGCACCAGCACGTACGATGGTCTCGCGCTCGCCTGGGCGACGGCCCATTACCTCGCCCGGCGCTCGCGCGCCTTTACGCTCTTTGCCACGCATTACTTCGAATTGACCGCATTGGCTGAAGAACTCGATGCCACCCACAACGTGCACCTGGCTGCCAGGGAACACCAGGGCAGTATCGTATTTCTCCACAGCGTCGAGCCAGGTCCGGCCAGCCAGAGTTACGGCATACAGGTTGCCAGGCTCGCAGGCGTGCCGGACCTGGTCTTGCATGAAGCCAGGGCAAGGCTGCAGGCACTCGAACAGGCCCAGGCAGAACGTGACCCGTGGCAGAACGATCTGTTTTTCAACGCCCCCGCGCCCGCCGGCACCGAAGCGAGGGCTGACGGTCTTCTGCTGCAATTGCAGGATCGGCTCAGCGGCCTCGAACCGGATGATCTGACACCGCTGGATGCGCTCGCCATCGTCTATGAACTCAAAGCACTCGCCGCAAAGGACATCTGACGGCCCTCGACAGGCAACACAAACTCGTTAGAATACGCGGCCTTCGTTAGAGCTCACGGGCACCCGCAAGATGACATTCGTAGTTGGCGATAACTGCATTAAGTGCAAACACACGGATTGTGTTGAAGTTTGCCCGGTAGATTGTTTCTACGAAGGCCCGAACATGCTCGTCATCCATCCGGACGAGTGTATCGACTGTGCGCTGTGTGAACCGGAGTGTCCGGCCGACGCGATCTTTACCGAAGATGAACTGCCCGATGGCCAGGAAAGTTTCCTGGAGCTCAATCAGGAACTCGCAGAGATCTGGCCTAACATCACGGAAAAGAAAGACCCTCTGCCGGATGCCGAAACCTGGGACGGCACGCCCGACAAGCTCGAACACCTCGAGCGCTGAACTAGCAGCGTGTTGAAAAACACGCTCAACGAGCGCTGAGCACGGAACGGGGATCTACCGGTTGCCCGTCTTTGCGAATCTCGAAGTGCAGCGCCGCACGGCCGGGGTCTGTCACGTTAGAAATCACCTGACCCGCCCGCAGCGACTCACCTTCAACGACCAGACCGGCCTGCTGGAGACTGTAAGCGCTCAGGTATCGCTCATCGTGCTTGATGATGACCAGTTGCCGGAAGCCACCCAGTCCCGTCCCGGCATAGACCACGACACCGGCTGCCGCAGCTTTGATCGGCGTGTTGTGGGTCAACGCAAAATCCAGGCCACTGTTGCCTTTGGCGTAGCCGCGACTTACCCGGGCAGCCGTTGGCCACACCCAGCCGGTCACGGCCGGTTTAGCCTGCACGTTGTCGGGAATCGTCGGCGGTCGCTGACGACTCGCCACCGGCGCGGTCAGGCGGACTTTCTGGCCCGGGACGATTTTGTACGGAGGCCGCAATTCGTTGGTTTGCGCCAGCGTGCGAAAATCGAGATCAAACCGCCACGCGATCGAATAAAGCGTGTCGCCACGGTTCACGGTGTAAGTGTCCGGTCGCGCCGAAAATACCGGGGATCGCTCTGCAACCGGTGGCCGTCCCGGGTTGGCGCAGCCAGCAACGAGCAGCAATGCAAGGCAGCTGCGCCAGCCGCGCGGCATCATTCCAACCGTGTCAGCAGATAGACGACAATCGCACCACCAAGTGCGGCAAAAACGGATTCGACCAGCCAGGCATTTTGACCCGTAAGCACCGTGTAGGCTTCCGGACTGAGTGCGCGATCGACCGTCCACGGCCACAACCGCAACAACGAACCTGCCATGAAACCGGTCAGCAGGCTGAACAGCATCTCGGAGTACCTGTGCAGCAACCAGGACAGCAGATTGGCGAAGGCCAGCAACCCTACCGTGCAACCGGCGGCCAGGCTGAACAGGATCGGCCACTGAAAATCAGCCAGCGCGCCGATCACCCCTTCGTACAAGCCCATGATCAGCAGCACGAAACTGCCCGAGATTGCCGGCAGCAACCAGGCAGAAACCGCAATGACGCCAGCGACGAAGTATAG
>Ga0114949_10000233_pt1 | contig 27393 bp, 22 predicted proteins | sample N074metaG_FD_83505 | JGI IMG/M metagenome (GOLD analysis project Ga0114949, IMG submission 83505) | Deep subsurface microbial communities from Kermadec Trench to uncover new lineages of life (NeLLi) - N074 metaG | ecosystem: Environmental > Aquatic > Marine > Ocean trench > Sediment | place...
ATCGCGGAATCTGCCGGTATCGTGGCACTGGCAGTCCATGGAAGAACAAGGGCTTGCGGCTACAAAGGAGAAGCGGAATACGAAACGATCCGCAAGATAAAGTCTGCGGTAAACATTCCGGTCTTCGCGAACGGCGACATCGACACACCGGAAAAGGCCGCGCTCGTGTTGCAGTTGACCGGAGCTGACGGTGTCATGATCGGCAGAGCGGCGCGGGGGCAACCCTGGTTATTCAACCAAGTGTCGAAATTTCTCACGCAAAATGTTCGCGTGCCGGTGCCCTCTCTCGACACACTCCGTGATATTATCCACTCGCACCTTGATGCGATGTATCGATTCTATGGTGAAAGAATCGGCGTACGGGTAGCAAAAAAGCATTTATCCTGGTACTGCCGTAGTCTCGCGAACTCGGACGATTTTCGTTTTCAGTTCGTCCGTGCCGAGAACTCGAGCCAGCAGATGCTGCTCACTAATAATTTCTTCGACTGCTGCCTGACGTAACCTAAGGAACGGCAACCGTCGATGTCGGTTTCCGGAGATTGCAACCTGTGGCGCAAACAAAAAGAAGAAAATCGTCGAAACGAAAATCGTCTGCGGCCAGGAAGGACCCTCTGACGAATGTCAGAAACCGGCCACTCAGGAATGTGGCCGCGGAAGCTCTACAGCGCTACTTCAAAGATCTGAACGGACATAAACCCGGCGATCTGTATGAACTCGTTCTTGGCGAAATCGAGGCGCCGCTGTTCGAGACCGTCATGGACTACACACAGGGAAACCAGAGTCGTGCCGCCGAGGTGCTCGGCATCAATCGGGCCACCCTGCGCAAGAAACTCAAGCACTACTATCTGCTGGACTGATTCGGGCACGACCTCGGAAGCCCGGCTCCGCCAATCTGAATTCGGATCATCCTCATGTCTGTTTACACCAGGGCACTGATTAGCGTTGCCGATAAAACCGGCGTCGTGGCGCTTGCCAAGTCATTGATTAAAATAAATATTCAGTTACTGTCGACCGGCGGCACCGCCGCCGTTCTGAGAGATGCCGGGGTCCCCGTGACCGACGTTTCCGACGTGACGGGCTTCCCCGAGATCATGGATGGGCGGGTCAAGACCCTGCACCCAAAGATTCACGGCGGGCTACTTGGACGCCGCGACCAGGATGCCGATGCGATGTCCGAACACGACATCCAGGCCATCGACTTGCTCGTCGTCAACCTCTATCCGTTCGAATCGACGATTGCGCGCGAGGATTGTACGCGTGCCGACGCAATCGAGAATATCGATATCGGCGGCCCGGCAATGCTGCGTGCGGCCGCAAAGAATCATGCGTTCGTCACCGCCATAGTCGATCCGGCCGATTACGATGTCGTCATCGCAGAGCTGAACAACGGAGACGTCACTGTGTCCGAGGAAACTCGTCGACGACTCGCGACCAAGGCCTTCGGTCACACTGCCAGTTACGACGCCGCGATCTGGATGTATCTTTCCGGTGACTGCCTCGAGGCTGATTTACCGGAGACCTACCCGCTGGCACTACGCAAGCAGAGCGAACTTCGCTACGGCGAAAACCCGCACCAGCGCGCAGCGCTCTACCGACTGCCCGATGCGGGCACTGCAAGTATCGTTTCCGCCACGTCACACCAAGGCAAACCGCTGTCGTATAACAACATCGCGGATGCCGATGCCGCACTCGAATGCGTCAAGGCATTGCCCGCTTCCGCATGTGTCATCGTCAAGCATGCAAATCCATGCGGTGTCGGCGTCGCCGACACCGCACTCGACGCTTACGAAAAAGCCTATCAGACGGACCCGACTTCGGCATACGGCGGCATCATCGCGCTGAACACGCCGTGCCATGACGACCTGGCCACAACGATCGTGGAACGTCAGTTCCTGGAAGTCATCGTTGCGCCCTCGTTCACGCCCGAAGCGCTCACCGCATTCGCGAGCAAGCCGAATATCCGCGTCCTCGAGACCGGATCCCTGCAGGCGACCGGGCCGGGCCGACGCATCCAGCAGGTCGAGGGTGGCGTTCTCGTCCAGGACAAGGACGTTGCGACGCTCGACGAAAGTGAGCTGAAAATCGTAACCGAGCGAAAGCCGACCGAGCAGGAACTCGCCGACGCGATGCTGGCCTGGGAGATAGCTCGGTTCGTGAAGTCGAACGCCATCGTCTACTGCCGGGACGGCATGACGCTGGGCGTCGGCGCCGGGCAGATGAGCCGCGTCATGAGCGCGAAGATCGCCGCCTTGAAGGCCGAGGAGGCGGGTCTCGCGATTCAGGGCGCAGCCATGGCCTCGGACGCATTCTTCCCGTTCCGCGACGGCATCGACATTGCCGCCGCACACGGCATCGGCATCGTTATCCAGCCGGGCGGGTCAATGCGCGATGATGAAGTCATCCAGGCCGCAAACGAGCATGGAATGGCCATGCTGTTCACCGGCGTGCGGCATTTCCGACATTGAATTCATACTTTTGAGACCATGAAAGTACTCATCATTGGCGGCGGCGGCCGCGAGCACGCGCTGGCTTGGAAAATTACACAATCCGAAAGCGTCGATACCGTGCTGGTCGCACCGGGCAACGCCGGCACAGCTCGCGAACCCGGCGTCCGGAATGTCGCGGTCAATGCCGAGGACATCGACGGACTCCTCGAACTGGCCCGCGCCGAAAATGTCGGGCTGACGATCGTAGGGCCCGAGATGCCACTGGTAGCAGGCATCGTCGATCAATTCACGTCGGCCGGGCTTCGCTGCTTCGGCCCGGGCGCCGCGGCAGCGCGACTCGAAGGCTCGAAGGCCTTCACGAAGGAGTTCATGGCGCGCCATGGTATCCCGACCGCTGCGTACGCGGCGTTCACCGAAATCGACCCCGCCCTCGCGTACATCCGTGAACAAGGCGCGCCGATCGTCGTCAAGGCCGATGGCCTGGCGGCCGGCAAGGGCGTCATCGTCGCTCAGACCGTCGCCGAGGCCGAAGCGGCCGTACGCAGCATGCTCCAGGACCATGCCTTCGGGTCAGCCGGACAGCGCATCGTCATCGAAGAGTGTCTCGTGGGCGAGGAAGCCAGCTTTATTGCCATCGTTGACGGCAAGACGATCCTGCCACTCGCCACCTCGCAGGATCACAAGGCCCGCGACGACGGCGACACCGGGCCCAACACCGGCGGGATGGGCGCTTACTCGCCGGCCCCGGTCATCACCCGCGAATGCTACGAGCGGATCATGACCGAGGTCATGCAGCCGACCGTCGATGGCATGGCGGCCGACGGCATCCCGTATACCGGTTTCCTGTATGCCGGTGTCATGATCGACGCGAGCGGACAACCGCGAGTATTGGAATTCAACTGCCGCTGCGGCGACCCGGAGACCCAACCGGTGCTGTTCCGCCTGCGCACCGATCTTGTCACGCTGCTCGACGCCGCCCTCGACCAGCGACTGTCGAGCCAGAACGTCTTGTGGGACAAGCGGGTCGCTCTGGGCGTCGTCATGGCGGCCGGAGGATACCCGGGGGCGTACGACACAGGTGCGGTCATCGCAGGGTTGCCGGACACCGTGCCGGAGCACCTGAAAGTATTTCATGCCGGCACGGCCGAAAAAGATGGGCAGGTCGTCACCAGCGGAGGACGCGTGCTGTGCGCCGTCGCGCTCGGGGAAACGACGGCCGAAGCGCAGGCCGAGGCGTACGCACTCGTCAATCGAATCAGTTGGTCGGGCGCAGATTACCGGACCGACATCGGGTACCGGGCCGTGGCGCGGGAGCAAGCCAGAGGCTGAGTCGTGGGGGCGCCGGCCCCCTCCGGGTCCCGAGACTGGCTGAGTTGTGAATTGCGGGTTGTGGCGGAGGCTACGACCGCTTCATCGCGTCGAAGAACTCGGCGTTGGTCTTGGTTTCCTGCAACTTGCTGAGCAGGAATTCGATCGCGGCAAGTTCGTCCATCGGGTGCAGGACTTTACGCAAAACCCACATCTTTTGCAGTTCATCCGGCTTCGTCACGAGTTCCTCGCGGCGCGTGCCTGAGCGATTGATATTGATCGCCGGGAAGACCCGCTTCTCCGAAATACGACGGTCCAGGTGCATCTCCATGTTACCGGTGCCCTTGAACTCCTCGTAGATCACGTCGTCCATCTTCGAGCCGGTTTCGACCAGTGCCGTCGCGAGAATCGTCAGGCTGCCACCCTCTTCGATATTGCGCGCTGCGCCGAAGAACCGCTTCGGACGGTGCAGCGCATTCGCGTCGACGCCACCCGTCAGGACTTTGCCCGACGACGGCACGACCGTATTGTAGGCGCGTGCCAGACGCGTGATCGAGTCGAGCAGGATCACGACATCGAGCTTGTGCTCTGCCAGACGCTTCGCTTTCTCGATGACCATTTCCGCAACCTGAACGTGTCGGCTCGCCGGCTCATCGAAGGTACTCGAAACGACCTCGCCCCGAACGGTCCGCTGCATCTCGGTGACTTCCTCGGGCCGCTCGTCGATCAGCAGAACCATCAGGTAAACCTCGGGATGGTTCGCCGCAATCGACATCGCGATGTTCTGCAGTACCATTGTTTTACCGGCTTTCGGCGGCGAGACGATCAGGCCACGCTGGCCTTTGCCGATCGGCGCTACGAGGTCGATGATGCGGGCGGTCAGGTCTTCCGTGCTGCCGTTGCCCTGCTCGAGCTCGAGTCGCTCATCAGGGAACAGCGGCGTCAGATTCTCGAACAGGACCTTGCCGCGGGTGTTCTCCGGTGCATCGAGATTGATCTCGGCGACCTTGAGGAGCGCGAAGTAACGCTCACTTTCCTTCGGCGGCCTGATCAGGCCGGATACGGTGTCACCGGTCCGCAGGTTGAATCGCCGAATCTGACTCGGTGACACATATATGTCGTCGGGGCCGGCGAGATAAGAACCGTCGGACGAACGCAAGAACCCGAAACCGTCCTGCAAAATCTCCAGGACGCCATCACCGATAATGTCCTCACCCGACTTGGCGTGTGCCTGCAGAATGGCAAATATGATGTCCTGCTTGCGCGAACGACCCATGTTCTCGATGTTCATGGACTCGGCAAGCTCGACGAGCTCGGCCACAGGCTTGTGCTTGAGCTCGTTCAAGCTCAGAAGGTTTTCACCTTTCTCGAGCTCGCTCTTGGCGATCACCTCATCCGCCGTAAACGCGGAGTGATCCTCCTCCTCTTGCCTTCTGCGACGAGGCTTCTTGTTTGCCTGGTCGTTACCTTTGCCGCGACCGGTAGACTTCGTGCGACTTCGTGCTGAATTACCCAAGTATCCCCTCACAATTTTTGATCCAGCAACTGATTCAGCTGCTCTTTTGATAACATTCCGACATGCTGCACTTCGACGAGACCGTCCTTGAAGAGCATCAAAGTTGGAATACTGCGTACGCCATATTTCATGGCAATATTCTGATTCTCTTCGACGTCGAGCTTGACCAAGTTCAAGCGGCCCTTATACTCGTCAGCGATCTGATCGAGGATCGGCGCGATCGCCTTGCAAGGTCCGCACCACTCCGCCCAGAAATCCACCAGAACGGGTTGTTCCGCCTGCAGTACTTCGGCATCGAAATTGTCATTCGTAATGTTCGTAACACTCATCGCTTTACTTCGTCGTAACGGATAATCAGGTAAACTACCGGGCCACCATCGAATGGCTTTGCGACCGGGCCGCCATCAATCGGCTTGGCAAGAACTTCGAGTTTCGAGATAGCGCCGGTGACTGATACAGATGGTGACCAGATAAGGCGTAATCCGGAAGCACCTGCGAAGCTTCCTTCGATAAAAATGAGTAGTGGTCTGGTAGTGATTTTGGCGGGTCTGGTAAGTCCCGCACCGGCTTTGACCCAATTTGACCCCGTCCCGCGAGATATTGCAAGTACCTGGACAACGTTTTTCCACACTATCTCGCCAACCGAGCGCCCATCGAACTATGACTGACGAAGAGAAAATTCCTTTCACAGACCTGGATTTACCGGCAGAGCTGCAGGAAGGCGTACGCGCAGCCGGCTTCGAGTTCTGCACTCCGATCCAGGCCAGCACCCTGCCGCGGGCTCTCGACGGGCATGATGTTGCGGGCCAGGCACAGACCGGAACCGGCAAAACCGCTGTCTTCCTGCTGGCAACGATGAATCGTCTGCTGCGCAACCCGGTGGAGCACAGTGAGACGATATCCTGTCCCCGGGCACTGATGATTGCCCCGACGCGCGAACTGGCAATCCAGATTCACACCGACGCGCTGACGCTGGGCAAGAGTACCGGCTTCGATATGCAGGTCGTGTTTGGCGGCGCAGACTATGACAAGCAGCGCGACAAGCTCGCGAGTGGCTGCGACATCCTGGTCGGGACGCCGGGCCGGCTGATCGACTACTACAAACAGCGCGTCTACGACCTCAAGCACGTGCAGGTTCTGGTGCTCGACGAAGCCGACCGAATGTTCGACCTCGGCTTCATCAAGGACATTCGCTACATCCTGCGCCGCCTGCCGGCACCCGAAAAGCGACTCAACCTGATGTTTTCCGCGACGCTGAATCAGCGCGTGCTGGAACTCGCTTATGAACATATGAACGAACCCGAAGCGGTGCTGATCGAGCCGGACAAAGTCACCGTCGACGAGGTCACGCAGGCCGTTTACTACCCCAGCAACGACGAGAAGCCGCGCCTGCTGCTTGGCCTGCTGGGCAGCATGGAAGCCGTCCGGACGATGATATTCGTTAACACCAAGCGCGAGGCGGAATACCTGTCACGACTCATGGACGCCAACGGGATCAAGGCCCGGGCGATTTCCGGTGACGTGCCGCAGAACAAACGGATTCGGATGCTGCGCGAATTCCAGTCGGGCGATCTGCCGGTATTGATTGCGACGGATGTTGCATCACGCGGGTTGCATGTGCCGAACGTCAGTCACGTCATAAATTACGATCTGCCGCAGGATGCGGAAGACTACGTGCATCGCATCGGTCGCACAGCCCGGGCAGGCGCCACCGGCGATGCGATCAGTTTCGCGTGCGAGACCTATGCCTTCACGTTGCCCGAGATCGAGAAGTTCATCGGTTTCCCGATCCCGATGGGGACGGCCAGCGCGAGCGACTTCCCGGAAATCAAAAAGCCGCCTCCGCGGCCGCGCAGATCCGGGCCACCGGGGCGCAGGCACGGCGGCGGACGCGGCGGCCCGCCACGATCGGAAGGCCAGAGGCCCAGACGGCGGCGCAGGTAACGTTAAGCCGACGACACCCCGCCCGGACGGGGCCACCCCAAGGTTAACGTATCATGCACCTCTTGCGAGGCCGGCCAACCTACATGACTCCCATGCACGAAAACCTCGATGAGCTCGCCACTGCGGTGGTATCGATCGCCCGACGCGCCGGCGATGAGATCCTGAAAATTTATCACTCCGACGCGGACATCGAGGTCGAAACGAAGGCCGACGATTCGCCGCTGACCGCTGCGGATCGCGCCGCCCACGAGGTCATTTGCGCAGCGCTCGCCGCACTGACGCCCGCTATTCCGGTCTGGTCGGAAGAATCCGCCGCGATCGCATTCGACGAACGCCGGGCGTGGCCGGACTTCTGGCTCGTGGATCCGCTCGACGGAACGAAGGAGTTTATCAAGCGCAACGGTGAATTCACCGTCAACATCGCGCTGATCTCAGGGCACGAACCCGTGCTGGGTGTCGTGCAGGTACCCGTGCAGGATCGCGTCTACTGCGGCTACCGTGGTGGCGGCTCGTTCCGCGCCGATGGCGACGAGGCGCGGCGACCGATCACGGTTCAGACGCCGACTGAGCGGCCCGTCCGCGTCGTCGGCAGCCGTTCTCACCGTGGCGCATCACTCGAGGCCTATCTCGAAAAACTCGGCGAACACATCATGGTACCGATGGGGAGTTCGCTGAAGATCTGCCTCATCGCCGCAGGCGAGGCGGATGTATACCCGCGCCTGGGCCCGACCTCCGAATGGGACACCGCGGCAGCACAGGCCGTCGTCGAATATGCCGGCGGGCACGTCGTCGACCTCGCCGGCGAGCGCCTGCTCTACAACACGAAAGTCGAGGTACTGAATCCGTTCTTTATCGTGTACGGCGACGACGCAGTCGATTGGGTCGCCGCAGCCCGGGAGGGCTGACCGGCACCGGCGCAAAAACGCCGGACGGCAGGACTGCTACAATAAGTCGGTGCGTGTCCGACAGGATCGGGATGGGCCGTCCTGAAGGTGCGTCAGACCTGTCTCGGGCTTGCCCACGAAACATCATGGACAACAGAATAGATAATGCTTTCGGCAACCACACCCAGCTCAAGGAGTTGCGGTTGGCGCATCGGGACCTCGATGCCGCCATCAGCGAACTCACCGTGATACCGCATGTCGACCAGCTCCGCATCCGGCGTCTGAAGAAAGAGAAACTGCGCCTGAAGGACCTGATCGCGAGAATGGAGAACGCCGTACCGTCGTAGTCGAGTCGCCTCGCAAGAGCGACCCGCCGCACGGCCTGCCGGGCGCCCGGTGGCCACAGTGCGCCGCCGTCGGTGATTCTTACACTCCCAATTACCCTCCTAAGTATCTGTTTTTATAGTATTTTAAGGCTATAGGGCGGGAAGGGCCACAGCAAATCGCGGCCCGCACTGTCGACACTTCTTACATTTCGTTGCACCCGATGCTTGTCGCGCCATCCCGGTAGCGACCGGCCCGGGCTACCACCCGGGTATTTTTGTGGAGTGCGTCACAGTTTTTCCCGGTTGCACCGGATTTTGTCAAATGCGCGGCTCCCCGCGGCGAACATGGCACATTTAATGCAGCTATACAGGGGACAACACAACCCCCAAGTGCCTGAACAACAACAATAAAGACAGGCCAATAATAATAAGAACGATAAGACTCCAACGCCCATCCCACCGCCCCTCCCAGGGGCGGTTTTTTTGTCCGCTCTTCTTCAGCACGATCGTCAAGTGCCGCACCGGACGTCGCACGACCCGCGCAGGTTACATTCCACCGGACACACGGTAAGGTCGCTGCATGTCGGCCCCACCCGAACTCAGCTTCGCCGATGATGTCGCCGTCTTTCTCGATTTCGACGGCACACTCGTCCCTATCGTCGACCGGCCGAGCCTGACCGAGGTCCCGGACGATCTCCGCACGAGCTTGCAGGCGGTGCACGTCAACCCCTATGACATCGACGGCGTCGCCGACGGCATTCACCAGGCGCTGGGCATGCCGTTGGGCGAACGCAAGGAGCGTTACGACAGTATGATCGCCGTGCTGCGCAAGAACGACATCACGGCCTGGCGCACTCGCTTCGTCGACACCCTGATCGCCACGCACGAGCGCGTCCGGTTGGCATCATGAGCAGCCTGCTCGCCGATATCGGCGGGACGAATACCCACTGCGCTATAACGGGGGACGACGGGTGGCCAACGGTGATCCGCGAATTCAAAAATCGTGACTTCGATCACCCGGCCTCCCTGCTCGAGCATTACATCGCCGACCTCGCGCCGTCGGACCGACCGGGAGTCGGCGCGCTCGCCGTCGCGGCACCGATTCGCGGCGACGACATCGAGATGATCAACATCGACTGGAAGTTCAGCATCAGCGCGCTCGCCAGGGAACTGGGCCTGAGCGACCTGACGGCACTCAATGATTTCGCAGCACTGGCCCGGGCGCTGCCGGAACTGGGCAGTGACGATCTCGTGCAAGTTGGCGGCGGCCGGCCGCTGACGGCTATGCCGAAGGCCGTGCTGGGCCCCGGCACCGGCCTCGGTGTCGCGAGCCTGGTGCCCGACGGCAACCGCTGGTTAGTCGTGAGCGGCGAAGGCGGCCATGTCACGCTGCCGGCGGTCGACGAACGCGAAGCGGCCGTCATCGAAACCATCCGCGCACGATTCGGACACTGTTCGGCGGAACGATTACTCAGTGGCCCGGGTCTCGGCCTGTTGCACGCGACGCTGCATGGCGGCCCGGAACGCCCGGCCGCCACGCTTGCTGAACTCGCTAATGGCGGCGATGCCGGGGCCTGCGAAACTTTTACCGTGTTCTTCCGCCTGCTCGGCACCATCGCCGCGAACGTCGCACTGACGGTCGGCGCTTTCGGCGGCGTCTACATCGGCGGCGGCATCATCCCGCGCCACCGCGAACGGTTCATCGCATCGGCGTTTCGGGAACGATTCGAAGCGAAGGGACGCTACGACGACTATCTGAAATCGATCCCGACTTACCTGATCGTCGCGCAATACCCGACGCTGACCGGGCTTGCAGCGTATTCGGCCAGATAAATTGGCAAAAGAAATAGTGGATTGCCGCAAGGCCCATGTTGCAATCGATCAAAGTCGTACTACGTGACCAGTTGGGTCTGCCCCCGTTCACGGTGCTCCTGGCAGCCGGATGCATAGCACATCTTGTGCTGAATGCGCTGCTGCACAAGTCTCCGACTTCGGCATGGGGATTATTGGCGCCGCTCTTTCTCGGGGTCGCATTGGAATCCTGTGAGATCTGGCTTCAATACGGCAACCTGGGATTATTGGCGCCGGGCAACGACCCTCTCCTGACCATACTTTCACGCCATGGCCTCGACGTCGCGACAATGCTTGCGGTACCTCTGGTACTGGTCACGCTCGGCAGACTACGCTCTCACCGCAAGCTCTGAAGAAAATCACCGAACAAATGGTTGATCTGCCCGATGTTCGCGGTCAGCCGATGGTCCCCGTCGAGTAACATCACGCCGGCGCCGGTCTCCTCGCCGTAGCGCACGCTGCCGGCATAGGGCACGACGTCGTCGCGCCAGCCGTGCACGATCACGGTCGGACATCCAGGCAGTGTCGCGGGCATGTATTCCTCGAAACCCGGCATGTACAACGCGGGCGCGAGCAGGAACAGGCCACGCGCACCGATGCGCGCGGCCGCCGCCGTCGCGACATAGCCGCCCATGCTGCTGCCGACGAGCACCTGTGGCGCACCCTGACCTTCACAGTACGCGACGAGTTTCTCGACGCGCTCGAGCGCGTCCATGCCCTGGTAGTCGAGCGACTCGACCGCCCAGTCCGCGGCGCGCGCCTGATCGGCCATCGCACGAATTTTCGTGCCCCACGGGCCACTCTCCTGCCCGTGCGAAAAACAGATCGAATCCCGGTTCACGACATCATTTCCCGGCAGGCTAGTCGATGTCGCCGAACGCGGCCGGACCCCAGACCAGTTCATCGAGGTCCGGCTCCCAGCGATAGCGGCGCATGTCGACGCGCCCGTCCATAACGACGATCCCCTCGTCGGTCAGACGCCGGATCTGCTCGCTGCGCGCCTTGCTGCCTTTCGGGATCGAGATGCGGCCCTGCGCATTCAATACGCGATACCACGGCAACGCCATCCGGTCCGGTGCTTTGCCCAGCGCCCAGCCGACCATCCGCGCACCCCGCGCGATGCCGGCCAGTTCAGCGATCTGGCCGTAGCTCGCAACCCGCCCGTACGGGATCGCCGCGACCGCACTCCAGATGCGCGAATAGAAGTCGCTCCTCTTCCCGCTCATTTTCTTTGGTCCGAAAATCCGCATGCTACATTAGTTTGATGACCCGATCGGCGCACAAGGAGGGCTGGCAATTCTGGATCGACCGCGGCGGCACGTTCACCGATGTCATCGCACGTGCACCCGACGGCAGCCTGCGGGTACGCAAGCTGTTGTCCGAGAATCCGGAACGCTACGAGGACGCGGCGGTGGCCGGCATCGACGCGATCTGGCGCGCGGCCGGTGGCGAGGGGAAAATCGACGCGATCAAGATGGGTACGACCGTCGCCACGAACGCGTTGCTCGAGCGCCGGGGCGAACCCACTGTCCTTGCGATTACCGAAGGTTTCGGCGATGCGCTGCGTATCGGCTACCAGAATCGCCCCGACATCTTCGCGCTTGATATTCAGCTGCCGCAGCAGCTGTACAGCGCCGTCGTCGAGGTCACCGAGCGCCTGGACGCCCGGGGTGACGTGCTGACGCCGCTCGATATGACCGCGGTCGAACAACAGCTGCGGCGGCAGTACGATGCCGGCCTGCGTGCGTTGGCGGTATGCCTGATGCACGCCTACCGCAACGGCGAACACGAGCGCGCCGTCGGCGACATCGCGCGGCGCATCGGCTTCGAACAGATCTCGCTGTCCTGCGACGTCAGCCCGCTGCGCAAACTCGTCAGCCGCGGCGACACGACGGTCGCCGATGCCTACCTGTCGCCGGTACTGGCCGAATACATCGGTCGCCTGAAAGCCGGACTCGCCGACGCAGGCCTGTCGACGCCGCATCTGATGTTCATGCAAAGCAACGGTGGGCTGGTCGACGAGCGCTTCTTCCGCGGCAAAGACAGCATCCTGTCGGGACCTGCGGGCGGCGTCGTCGGCATGGTCGATGCAGCCGGTGGCGACCGGCTGATCGGCTTCGACATGGGTGGCACGTCGACGGACGTCTCGTTGTACGCGGGCGACTATGAGTTCGTCACGGACACCGAGATTGCCGGCGTGCGCATCCGCTCACCGATGATCCGCATCCACACGATCGCAGCCGGTGGCGGATCGATCCTGAAGTTCGCATCGGGTCGCCTCCAGGTCGGGCCGGAGTCGGCCGGCGCAAACCCGGGTCCCGCGGCGTACCGCCGGGGCGGGCCGTTGACCGTGACCGACGCCAACCTGATGCTGGGCAGCATCGTGCCCGAGTATTTTCCGCACGTGTTCGGGCCGGGCGGCGACGAGCCGCTCGATGCAGCTACGGTAACCAGGCAGTTCGATGCGCTCGCCAAAGAGATCTCGACGGCGACCGCTCGACCGATGTCGACGGAGCAGGTCGCGGCCGGCTTCATTCGCATCGCCGTCGACAATATGGCGAACGCGATCAAGCGCGTGTCGATCCAGCGCGGCTTCGATCCTGCCGAGTTCACGCTGTGCTGCTTCGGCGGCGCCGGCGGCCAGCACGCCTGCCAGGTCGCGGATCAGCTCGGCATTCGCCACATCGTCGTCCATCCGCTGGCCGGTGTGCTGTCTGCCTACGGCATCGGCATCGCGCCGCTGCGCACGTATCGACAACAGACGGTCGAACGAACGCTGACGCAGTCGACGCTCGATGCGCTGCGCGCCGTGATCGGCCAGGCCGACGAACAGTGTCGCGAGCAGCTCATCGCCCAGCGAGTCGCGCCGGACTCGATCTCGGTGCGCGTCGTGCTGAACCTCAAGGTCGCAGGATCGGATACGACGCTGCCAATTGACCTCGATACGGAAGTAGCGCTGCATCTTGCCTTCGGCGAAGCACACCGTCGACGCTTCGGCTTCGACCGGGAGGACGCGGCACTGGTCGTCGATTCGGTCCGCATCGAGGCGACCGGCGAGATGTCGGCCGCTGAAGCCGGGCGGCCCGATGCCGGCGATTCAACCTCCGGCGATTCAATATCCGGCAATGGAGCCACCGACGATGAGCCCGCCGGTGACGTCGCATCCGGACGGCTGTACACGCGCGATGCCTGGCGGGACGCATCGATCTGGCGCCGCGAGCAACTCGACAGCGGAACGTCGATCAGCGGCCCGGCCGTGATTGTCGACGCGACTTCGACGACCGTCGTCGACGCCGGTTGGGCGCTGCAAGTCGACGAGCAGGACCGCTTGGTGCTGACGCGTGCCGCGGCCGTCGTCGCGCGCGACGATTACGGCACCGCTCCGGACCCCGTGCTGCTCGAAGTCTTCAACAGTCACTTCATGCACGTCGCGGAACAGATGGGCGCGGTGCTCCAGAACACCGCTTATTCCGTCAATATCAAGGAACGCCTCGACTTCTCCTGCGCGCTGTTCGATCACGCGGGTAACCTGATCGCGAATGCGCCGCACATGCCCGTGCATCTCGGTTCGATGGGCGACAGCGTGCAGGCGATCCTGAAAGACAACGCCGGCAAGCTGAGACCGGGCGACGTCTATATGCTCAATACGCCGTATAACGGCGGCTCACACCTGCCGGATATCACCGTCATTACCCCGGTCTTCGATACCGACGGCCGCGAAATCGTGTTCGTGGTAGCGTGCCGCGCGCATCACGCGGACATCGGCGGCCTGACGCCGGGCTCGATGCCGCCGCGAAGCCGGACCATTCACGACGAGGGAATCCTGTTCGACAACTTCCACCTCGTCGATGCCGGGCGCTTGCGCGAGGCGGCCCTGCGCGAGGCGCTGGCAGCGGGGCCCCACCCATCGCGCAACCCGGATCAGAACGTGGCGGACCTGCGCGCGCAACTCGCCGCAAACGAGAAAGGCGTGCAGGAACTGCGCGCGATGGTCAAACATTTCGGCCGTGAAACCGTGCGCGCCTACATGGCGCACGTGCAGGCCAACGCGGAAGAATGCGTGCGCGCGGTCATCGATCGGCTGGACGACGGCGAATGCCAGTCGACGCTGGATGACGGCACGACGATTCGGGTCCGTATCCGGATCGACCGTGAACGCCGCGAGGCCGAGGTCGACTTCACGGGCACATCGAGTCAGAGCGAGACCAACTTCAATGCGCCGGTCTCGGTCACGCGCGCGGCGGTTCTGTACGTCTTCCGCACGCTGATCGCCGAGGATATCCCGCTCAATGCCGGCTGCCTGACGCCGATCCGCTTGACGGTGCCGGACGGCTGCCTGCTGAGTCCGAATTACCCCGCCGCCGTCGTCGCCGGTAATGTCGAAACCTCGCAATGCGTCACCAATACGATCTACGGCGCGTTGAACGCGCTGGCGGGTTCACAGGCCACGATGAACAACCTGACCTTCGGCGACGAACGCTACCAGTACTACGAAACTATCTGCGGCGGCTCGGGCGCTGGCCCGACCTTCGACGGCACCGACGCCGTACACACGGCGATGACCAACTCGCGCATGACCGACCCGGAAGTCCTGGAAGCCCGCTACCCGATCCTGGTCCGTGAATTCTCGATACGCGCCGGCAGCGGCGGCACAGGCCGGCATCGCGGCGGGCACGGCGTCGTCCGCAAACTCGAATTCCTAGCCCCGATGCGCGCGGCGATTCTCGCGAACAACCGCACGACCCGCCCGCCCGGCCGGGCGGGCGGCAAAGACGGCCAACCAGGCCGAACCTATGTCGTCCACCCGGACGGTACGATCACGGCGCTTGGCGCCGTCGACGAATTCGAAGTCGTCCCCGGCGACCTGCTCGTCATCGAAACTCCCGGTGGCGGCGGGTGGGGCCGAGTCCGCGCGCGGCCAAAACACTAACCTTCGTCACGCTCCGCTCCGACAACCACGGTAAGATAGCCCGGTCACTCTCGTGACCCGGAATCGTCAGCTCTCAACGCCGGATCGATACCATCGTGACTTTGGAAATCGCAACCGTCCTGATCATCCTGATCGTCGCACTCGTGCTGTTCATCAGCGAAGTGCTCCGGATGGATCTCGTCGCGCTTCTCGTGCTGTGCGCGCTGACGATCACGAAGGTCGTGACGCCCAACGAGGCAATCTCCGGCTTCAGCAACCCGGCGGTCATCACCGTCTGGGCGATGTTCATTCTCAGCGAGGGCCTGAAACGAACCGGCATTGCCGATATCCTCGGGCGTTCCGTCATGCGGGTTGCGGGTCGCAGCGAAATCATGCTGATCATCGTCATCATGAGCGTCTCCGGTGGCCTGTCGGCATTCATGAATAACATCGGTGTCGCCGCACTGATGCTGCCGGTCGTCGTCGAGATCAGCAGGCGCACGGAGGTACCGCCTTCCCGCCTCCTGATGCCACTCGCATTCGCCTGCCTGCTCGGCGGCCTGACCACAATGATCGCCACCCCGCCAAATCTGCTGATCAGCGGCGCGCTCGCGCAGGCCGGAGAAATCCCGTTCACGCTGTTCGACTTCACGCCGATCGGCGTCGGCGCCATGCTGGTCGGCATACTGTTCATGGCCTTCATCGGTCGGCTGATGTTGCCGAAAACGGACCCCGCCGCTGCGGGCCAGAAACGCAGCCAGCGCAACTTGCGCCAGCAATACGGTCTGCAGGAACGGACCTTCACGATGACCGTGCCCTGGGACTCGATACTCGTCGGCAAAACACTGTCCGAGAGTCGCATCAGCTCGACGGCCGGCCTGATCGTCATGGCGCTGGAACGCCGCTCGAAGGTCATGACACTGCCATCACGCACGACCGTGCTCGAGGGTGGCGACAAGCTGCTCGTTCAGGGTCGCCTCGACCGCTTCAACGAGATGCGCCAGTGGAGCGATCTCGTCATCGAGCGGGAGGCGCCCCTGATCCAGACGCTGTTATCCGGCCAGGTGCAACTGATCGAGGTCACGATCGCCGAGGACTCATCACTGGTCAAGGACCTGCTGCACCACATGGAGTTCCGCCGCCGCTTCGGCATGAACGTGCTCGGCATACGCCGCGATGACCTGATTCGACGTGTCAACCTCGCCTACGTACCGATCCGTGCCGGCGACTGCCTCCTGCTCCAGGGCAGCGAGGAAATGATCGGCGAACTCGAAGCGAGTCGTGAGTTCTCCGCGGTTCGCGAAGCCACCGAGACAGACCTGACGGAACTCTACCGATTACAGGAACGCATCTTCGTGGTGCGCGTGCCACGCGACTCGAAGCTGGGCGGCTCGACGCTGGCCAAAAGTCGCATCGGCGACGCATTCGACTTCCGCCTGCTCGCGACGTTCCGCGAAGGCACCCTGCAGTTCATGCCGGAACCGGACGAGGTCATCCTCGGCGGCGACCTGCTCCTGCTCCAGGGTCGCCGGGAAGATCTCGACGTGCTCGTCGGCCTGCAGGAACTCACGATCCGACAGGAGTCCTCCGTGAACCCCGGCGTCTTCGAGTCCGACCGACTGGCGACGCTCGAGGCGACGCTCGCGCCGCAGTCACCGCTGGCCGGGAAACGGGTATCCGACATCAATTTCCACGACAAATACGGCCTGGCACTCGTGGCAATCTGGCGTTCCGGAAATGCCATCCGCTCGGACCTCGACCATCTCGAGGTCCTGCACGGCGACGCGCTGTTGCTCGTCGGCCCGCGCACCAAGCTGTCGCTGATGAACGACAACGAAGACTTCCTCGTGCTCACGCCGGTCAGCGTACCGGGCGTCGACACCCGGCTCGCTCCGCTGGCAACGCTGATCATGCTCGGGGTCGTCACGTCCGTTCTGATCGGCTGGTTGCCGATCGCGATCGCGGCCATTCTCGGCGCAAGCCTGATGGTCCTGACCCGATGCCTGAATATGGAACAGGCCTATCGCGCCATCGACTGGCGCGCCGTGTTCCTGATCGCGGGCATGCTGCCACTCGGCATCGCGATGCAGGAGACCGGCACGGCGGAATACCTCGCAGCGACAGTCATGACGACCCTCGGCGACTTCGGACCGTGGCCGGTCATCGTCGGCCTGTACGCCCTCACCGCGGTCGCCACGATGATCATCCCGACCGCTGCGCTCGTCGTCCTGATGTCTCCGATCGTACTGTCTACCTGCGCGGAGATGGGGATCGAGCCACACACCGCGATGATGGCGGTCGCCATGGCTGCGTCGGCCAGCTTCACGAGTCCGATCGCGCATCCAACCAACATCCTCGTCATGGGCCCGGGCGGCTATCGCTTTTCCGACTACCTCAAGGTCGGCGTACCGCTGACGATCGTTATATTTGTCGCGGTCATGATTTTCTTGCCGATGCTTTGGCCTTTGAAATACGTATAAGGAATCGCGTAAGGAATCGCGGCTGGAAGCCGCTCCTACGCTACGGATTAGAAAATAAACCCGGTACCTTTTTCTGCGCTACGGGATTAGCACCGTCGAACCCGTCGTCTTGCGCGCTTCCAACGCCTCATGCGCCTTGGCGGCTTCCCGCAACGGATAGGTCTGGTTGACCTGGATGGTCAGCGTGCCGTCTTCGATCAGACCAAACAATTCCGCCGCGGCCGCGACCAGGTCGTCGCGTTCGACAAGGAAGCTGAAGATAACCGGCCGCGTGACAAACAGCGAACCGCGCTTCGCAAGTTCCATCGGCGAGAACGGCTCGACCGCGCCGGTCGCGTTGCCGAAGGTCACCATCGTGCCATGCGGACGCAGGCAGTCCAGCGACTGGAAGAAGGTATCATTACCAACCGAGTCATAGACCGCCGCAACACCCATCTCATCGGTCAGTGCACGAACGGTCGCGACGAAGTCCGGATCGTTCGCCCGGACGATGTCGCTGCAACCATTCGCGCGCGCCGCCTCGGCTTTCTGATCTGTGCTGACGACGCCGATAACGCGTGCCCCGAGGTGTGCCGCCCACTGGCCGACGATCGTACCGACGCCGCCGGCGGCCGCGTACAACAGTACCGCGTCGCCCGCACTGATCGGGTAACTCCTGCGCACGAGATTCCATGCCGTGAGGCCCTTCAGCATGGCGGCAGCTGCGGTCTCGAACGACACGGCGTCGGGAATACGGACGAGCCGGTCGACGGAATAGACGCGCTGCTCGACATAGGTGCCGGGCGGGACGCCGATGTAGCCCACCCGATCGCCGACCGATACGACGTCGGTGCCCTCGCCGACGGCCTCGACGACACCCGCGGCCTCGACACCAATCCCGTGCGGGAGCTCGAGCGGGTACAGACCAGACCGGTGATACGTGTCTATAAAGTTCAGACCGATCGCCTCGTGCCGCACCAGCGCCTCACCGGATCCTGGCGCCGCAACCTCGACATCGCGCCAGTCCAGAACGTCCGCGCCACCGAATTTATCGATCATGATCGCCTTGGCCATCGCCTGTTCCTTCTCTTAAGTCATCAGTGACACGTCGCACGGGCAACGATGTATTTCCGTCTCGCCCCACTCCCGTGGCACGCGGACCAGCGAGTATAATGCGGCACACCGGCGACCAAAACCTCCACAGCCGACGGGTACACGCAGAGGCAACCCAATGTCCGAAACAATCGTTATCGCCGGTGCAGGCCATGCCGCAGGTCAGGCTGCGGTCTCGTTGCGCCAGGGCGGTTTCAGCGGACGAGTTGTCTTGATCGGCGACGAACCGTATCTGCCGTACCAGCGACCGCCGCTGTCGAAGAAATTTCTGGCCGGCGAAGTCAAGATCGATCGGCTGCTGATTCGTCACGACAAATTTTACTCGGATCACGATATCGAGGTCCGGCTATCGACGCGCATCGATGAGTTCGATCGCAATCAACAAACGGTTCGTCTCGACACCGGCAAGCAACTGGAATACGACCGGCTGATCCTCGCGACGGGCAGCCGGGTCCGCAAGATCGACATGCCCGGCATCGACCTCGATGGCGTGCACTACCTGCGAACGATCGACGATGTCGTGCGCATCCACGAGGGCTTCCAGCCGGGTAACAACCTGATCATCATCGGTGCAGGCTACATCGGCCTGGAAGTCGCGGCCGTGGCTGCGACCCGGGGCCTGAACGTGACGGTCCTCGAGATGGCCGACCGGGTCATGATGCGCGTCGTGGCGCCCGAGGTCTCGGCGTTCTTCGAGAAGGTGCATCGCGAGGCCGGCGTCGACATTCGCTGCGGACGAGACCCCAACAGCGCGCTGCTCGGTGATAGCCACGTGCGCACCCTGCGCTCCGCCGACGGCGAGGAGCTGCCGGCCGACATCGTCGTCATCGGAATCGGCATCGTGCCGACGACCGATATCGCCGCGGCCGCGGGTCTCGAATGCGACGACGGCATCGTCGTCGACGAATTCTGCCGGACCAGCGATCCCCATATCCTCGCGATCGGTGACTGCACGAACCACCCAAACAGCCTGCTCAGCCGCCGGCTACGGCTGGAGTCCGTGCACAACGCACAGGAACAGGCCAAGGCCGCCGCGGCGATGCTATGCGGGCATCCGAAACCGTACGCGCAGATCCCGTGGTTCTGGTCGGACCAGTACGACCTGAAATTGCAGATCGTCGGTATATCCGGCACGCATGATCAGGTCGTTCTGCGCGGCAACCCGGACAGCCGCTCGTTCGCCGCGTTCTACATGCAGGGCGACCAGCTGATCGCCGTCGACGCGATCAACCGACCGCGCGAATTCATGCTGTCAAAGAAACTGATCGCACAGGGTGCGCGCGTAGAACCGGAGATTCTGGCGGATTCGTCGATCGAATTTAAAGATCTGGCGACGGCGGCGCTGACTTAATCGTAGGAGCGGCTTCCAGCCGCGATTGCAGGTATACGAATCGCGGCTGGAAGCCGCTCCTACGACATTTGTCGGACACCAATAACCCGGTACCTTTTTCACGAAAAATACCGCTCCAGATACGCCTCGAAGCTCAACTCATCGGTCGCCTCGATCTCCGACTGCCGCTGCATCGATGCCGAACTCTCCTGCGTCAGCATCTCAAAGTGCGTATTCATGTCCGACGGCATCGACCGGAAATAGTCGGCGTAGTCACGACTGAGGCTCATCGCGTATTCGAACACGCTCTTCCCGGTCGTCTTCAGGTCGGCGAGCAACCGCGCCGACGGCGTGCGCCCGGCATCATCGAAGGCTGCGCGCTGGTTGGCAACGGCCGCCGCGTAACTCCCCTGACCGCCGGCGTCCAGCAACGCAGCAACGGACTGCATCCGGTCGCACAGCTCACGTCCCCAGTCGCCGAGCGGCACGGATTTTCCGGCGCGCATGAGCGCCAGACCGGGTTCGCGACCGCGGGTTGCGACGGCCACGTGGTTACGCTGATTATCGCGCTGCTCGTCCACATCGATCGGCGGACTGTCCATCAGCAGACAGTAAACGAGGAAGACTTCCAGGAAGTGAACGTGCGCCTGGCTGATGCCGACCGGGTCGAACGGGCTGACGTCCAGCGCGCGCAATTCGATGTACTCGACGCCGCCGCGCCGGAGAGCTTCGCTCGGGCGCTCACCGCTGCGGGCCACGCGCTTGGGCCGAACCGTGCTGTAAAACTCATTCTCGATCTGCAGGTAATTCGCATTGAGCTGCCGGTACCGACCATCGACCTTGACCCCGATCGACTCGTAATCGGGGTTCGGCGTGCTCACGGCATGCGCGAGATCGCGGATGTATTCCTCCAGGCTGTTGGCCGAGACGTTCAGTACCGCCTGGGTCGTGTTTTGATAGCCGATGTCGCTCATCCGCAGCGATGTGGCGTGCGGGCCGTACAGCGTGCCGTAATCGAATTCCTCGAGATTTGTAGCGACACCGGACAGGAAGGTCTTGCAGACGGCGGGCGAGGCGCCGAACAGGTACAGCAGCAGCCAGTCGAAGCGACGAACATTGCGCACGAGTCCGAGATACGCCGCGGAACGAAACTCGGTCGCCGCCGAGTTCGAGCCCTCGAGCGCCTGATACACCGGCCAGAATTCGTCGGCCAGCGAATAATTGAAGTGAATACCGGAGATCGCCTGCATGTTGCGGCCGTATCGATAACCGAGGCCCCGGCGATAGACCGTCTTCATCGTACCGACGTTCGACGTGCCGTAACGCGCCAGCGGCACGTCCGCTTCCGACCGAATCATGCACGGCATGCTCATGGCCCAGAGCAATTCGTCATCCAGCGCCTGAAACACGAACTGGTGAATATTGCACAGGGTCTGAATAACTTCCCAGGTCGAGGTGACGGGCGGTGTGACGAACTCGAGCAGCGCCTCGGAATAATCGGTCGTGATGAAGCGATTCTCGAGCGCCGACCCGAACGCGACCGGATGGCGGGTCGCCGCAACATAGCCGTCGGGCGTGACGCGCAGGCTTTCCTTCTCGATGCCCCGTCGCCCGCCGCGCAGGCTATCGGCCGCGCCGGGTGCCGACAGCGCGCGCACCCGCCGTTCGAACGCAGTACTCACCGCGGCGACCGCTTCGCGCGGGGCGTCGTGCCAATGCGGTGGGTGCGGCCACGGGGTTGTTCGTTCATAGCGTATTCAGCATCCGGCTTTAGGATTGGGGTTCAGGGTCATGTGCGGCAAATCGTCGCTCAGGCCGAGATAGTAACCGGAGACTGTGTCCATGTTCACGCAAAGACTTCTATTACTGTGCTGCATTCTGTTGCTCGCGGAACCGGCCCTGGCCATGCGCTGCGGGAGCAGGCTCGTCAGCGACGGGGCCCCACAAGCCAAAGTCCTGAAGTACTGCGGCGAGCCGGAATCGATACAGGTGCGCACGATTCTGCGCGCCGGCTTCCCTCGATACCGCGCACAACTCGGGGTCAGCGACACCCGTTCGATCGGGTACAGCCGCGAGTTGCTGTACGCCGACCGATCGTATGTCGAGGTCGTCGTCGAGGAATGGACCTATAACTTCGGCCCACACCGGCTGATGCGCATCGTGCACTTCGAGAACGGACGGGTCACCTCGGTGACCCGGCTGGGTTACGGCTACAACTGACCGGCCGATGGCCCGGCATGCTGCTCGAATTCACCGAGCAGGTAATGATCGGACCAGTTGTTCATCCGGAAATCGGCCACGAAGCCACAGTGCCCGCCGAACCGCACCGTGCGAATCTCGAGCGCGGGAGGCCGGGCCATGCGCGCCAGGCCGCTGACCGGAATCACCGGGTCGTCCTCGGCAAGCAATATCGCGCTCGGCACGGCAAGATTCGCGAGACGGTCACCGGTGATCGCGTAGCCGCGCAAGTACGTCACAAGATCCGGATACTCGGTGTAGTTGACAACGAAGTAGTCCGTCATCTCCCGCAAAGTCCGGAAGCGGCTGAGTCGCTCGAAATCGTAGCGCCGTGGAAAGGCGGCCTTCTTGCACTCCAGCGAGCGGCGCCAGCGACGGATGAAATAGGTGCGATACATCGACAAACCGCCGTCGATCGCCCGCATCGTCTGCTCCGGGTCGAGCACCGGGCAAATCGCAACGACCTTGGCGATCTTCAGGCTCGCCTGAGTTGCCTCGGCTGCGATCCGCAGCGAAAAATTGCCGCCGAGCGAGTAACCGGCCAGCATGAGCGTGTCATCCGGGAAGGTGTCCTGTATCCACCTGACCGCACCGACGACCTCGTCGAGCCGGCACGAATGGAACATCTCCTCGTTCAGATGGTGCGAGATGCCATGATCGCGCAGGTTGATGCGGACGATCCGATAGCCCTCGCGCCACAAATGAGTGGCCGCCGACAGCACGTAGGTCGAAATCCCGCTGCCCTCCCAGCCGTGGATCAGCACGGCCGTGCGGCCGTTCGCGTTAACCCGCGGCGGGGTGTGATGGACCAGCAGTCGCACGCCCTGTCCCGCATCGACCACCCGATCGACCGATGCACGCAGCATGGGCCGGGCGGCCGCGCGGACCCGCCAGCGGCGCAGGCCGACGCTGCCGAGAATCGACTGGATATGAGGACCGCGCAACAGCCTGGACGGCAGAAACTCAGTCATCGTACATAGAACGAATCGGCGGCGGGTCGTGACGCATCTGTAACGGCCAGTAAACGAACCCGCACACGGTGGTTCTGCCGGGCAACCCGGTTCCATTCACCCGCAGTATGCTCTCGCGACCGGGCCGGATACGCATACAGCGGGTTCGAATTTCCGTGCGTGTTCAAATGGATTCGGATGTCCTGCGCCACATCACGTTCGAGGGCTGCGAGATAATTCGCAAACGCAACCGACTGCTTGGCCGAAAGCAACTGCGCATCCACGGACGACATACCGACACGATCGCAGTCGGCAACCGGCATATCGGCCGGGGCGGATCGGTACACACCGTTTTCACCCCGCACATAACAGAAATCCCCGACGTGGCTGTCGATCTCGATGACGCCGTAGAATCCGACCGAACGCAATTGCTGGACGAGCCCATCGATCAGATCGAGCCGCTGATCACCGAGGGGGATCTCACTGGACCCGTAGGCCGAAAACTGGTTCGCCGACCACTCGAGGTCAGGCAAGATGCCACTCAGGTTGTCGTTCGCGACATTGGCACCGGCGAGTTGCGCAACGCCACGGTCAGCGGCCCCGAGCCTCGATCGGTCGGCGCGTAAAACATCGAGCAGCTCAACGTTTTGTTCGTAGACGGCCCGGAAGTCTTTCTGCGTCTCGATGTGCAACCAAAAGAATGTCGCGGCGAACAGCGACAGCGCCGCAACGAGCAACGTCGTCGCATTCAGGCCACGCAGCGACTTGAGCTCACGCGAAAAAATTCCGGACTGCGGAGCCGCCGTCTGCGCGCTGCGTTCATCGGCATTCTCGTGGAGCAATCGCGCGACGCTGACTTCGATATCCGTGCGCATCACCTGTCCGTGATGCTGCAACATCTGCTCGAACCAGCGGTGCAATTCGCCCCAGTCGGCCGGCTCCATCATCTGTTCGACTTCGGACAGCGGCCGCACAACGTCGGCCTCGGCCACGATCTCGGTGGCAATTTCTTCGTCGGCCCCTTCCGCACGGATGACCGGCACTTCCGTCTCGACCGGCAGCAGGTTCAACTGCGCCAGTGTTTCCGAAACCTGCACCGGCTTGATTTGTTTCGGCAGTACGCCGACCGCGCCGAGTGCGCGCGCCTGACCGACGTATAACTCGCCTGCCTGCGACGTGTACATCATGATCGGGATCGTGGCGGTTGCCGGATTGTTCTTGATGACGCGCACGGCCTGGAAGCCGTCCATGCCGGGCATCAGGTGATCCATGAAAATAACGTCCGGACGGAAGTCGCTGAGTTGCGCCAGGGCATCCTCCGCCGACTCGGCCATCTCGACGGTAAGCTGGTGCTGCCTGAGCACACGCGCCAGTGCTTCGCGCGCCGTTCGCGAATCGTCGACGATCAATGCGCATTTCGGGGCCGTCATATTCATGTCGCAACGAATCACCGTGGACCTGACCGGATTCTATAGTGCCTGCAAGGCGTGGGGCCAGAGTCCGGCCCAGGAAACCGGGCATTCCTCACGCTTCACGCGTGGAAAAGCCGACAAATTGCGGTTGTGCGAGCCCGGAATAGCTGGGATCATAGCCAGAATGGTTGGGGATTGCCTCTCACCCAATACGAAAAGGCCTGGATACCCACGGGTGTCAGGGATATAAGAAACGCACCGGCGCAGGCACCTGCCCAGAGAGAACAAGGCGCCAGATGGTGCCGGCCCAAGCGGGTTGGCCCGGAAAGATCGGCCGGGAAAAGCCGGCATCCTGCCGTCGGTGCACGAGGCGGAGTCATACTCAATTCATGCGAGCTTTGTCGTACTTGTCCAGGTACCTCGTCACCGCGATCGTCAGCATCATAGCGGTCGCCGCGAGCGTCGCAGCGATTCAACTGGGCTCCCTGCCGGGTGCCCCGGATTCGCTGACACTGACCCTGCTCGTCGGCATCGCGGTCACCGCCTCGCTGGCCGCCGTATTCGCGTTTCGCCACGCGACTATGCTCAATACACTGGCCGAGGCCAGCCAGCGACTGGCAGGATACGAGGCCGATTCAAACGCTTCGGGTGACACGACGACGGATGACCTGACTCGCCTGACCGCCTCACTGCAACAGATCAACGCGAGGCTGCAGAGCGCGACCGTCTCGAGCGATCATCTCGATCGGGTACTCGATACGCTGAACGATTCGATTATTCTGACCGACAACGAAGGCATCGTCGCGCACATCAACCAATCTGCGGCGAAGATGCTGGGGTTCGAGCCGGTTCAGATGATCGGCAGTCCGATCCAGGAATTCATCGCCGAGCAGCAGCGGAAATCGTTCAAGCTGACCGATGAGAATCGCACCTACGAGTCGACATTCGTGACGAGAAACGGCAATGAGACGCCGGTCTCCTATAGCTGTTCCCGGATCGATACGGAAGGCTTTACCGCAAAAGGATTCATCATCGCCGCACGCGATATCTCCGAGCGCAAGATGACAGAGCGGCGTATCCGGTACCTCGCGAAGATCGATGCACTGACCAAAATTCCGAACCGCATGCAGTTCCAACACCTGTTGCAGCGGATGATCGCGCGCGCGCAGAAAAATCATCACCAGATTGCGCTGTTGTATCTCGATGTCGATCACTTCAAGGACATCAATGACACCTATGGCCATGCCGCAGGCGACACGTGCCTGGAATCATTCGCGATTCGCCTGTCGCGCATTCTGCCCGAGAATGCCATTAACGGTCGACTGGCCGGTGACGAATTCGCGGTCGCGATCGAGTGGAGCGGGCCGCACGACGCACTGAATGCGTACCTGCAGTCTTTCAGCAAGCACCTGCTGACCGACCTCGGCCGTGTGCTGATCGTCCAGGGACACGAGATTTATATGAGCCCGAGCATCGGAATCGCGTGCTATCCGCAGCACGGCGACAACGTCATCGACCTGATCCGTAACGCCGATGCCGCGCTCTACCATACGAAGCGCAGCACCGACAGCAAGTTCGAGTTCTTCGACGCGCAGATGAACGCCGCAGCGGTCGAGCGTCTGATGCTGAAAAGCAAGCTGCGACGCTCGTACGAGCAGGACGAGCTGCTCGTGCACTACCAGCCGAAGGTCGACGTAAAGACCGGCGCAATCGTCGGCGCCGAGGCGCTGGTACGCTGGGAGATGTCCGAGCGCGGCCTGGTCCTGCCTTCCGAGTTCATCCCGCTGGCCGAAGAAACCAACCTGATCGTCCCGATCGGCGAGTGGGTGTTAAACCAGGTGTGCGCCGACCTGAGCGACTGGCAGCATCGGATCGCCGGCGCCGGCAGAGTCTCGGTCAACCTGTCGCTGAAGCAGCTCGCACAACCGAATTTCACGAGCCGCATCCAACACATCCTGAAACGCCACCACGTTTCTCCGGAAGCGCTCGAACTCGAGATCACGGAGACCGTTCTGATGCGTGATCCCGACCACACGATCAAGATTCTGAAACAACTGGACGCGCTCGGACTCAGGCTGTCGATCGACGACTTCGGAACAGGTTACTCCTCATTGAGCGCCTTGCAACAATTCCCGATCAAGACACTCAAAATCGACAAATCATTCATTCGCGACATCCTGGTCAACAAAGATGGAACGACGATCGTGTCCGCGATCATCGACCTCGCCCACAGTATGAACATGGATGTCGTCGCCGAGGGCGTGGAGTCGGAACTGCAACTCAGTTACCTGAAAGTACTGAACTGCGACGTCGTGCAGGGACTACTGTTCGGCGAACCGATGATTGCCAAGCGTTACTTCGACCTGCTGGTCACGAACAGCCGAGGCAACACGTCATACCAGAAATTGTTCGCCTGACCCCCTCGGGCGGAACAATAACGCAATTATAATCAGTATGTTATCTCGCCCATCATCCATATGGATGGTGTTTTTTCTCCGCTGACATTGGCGAACCCTGCCAAATGTGTTGCATAATCTTCGCTCGAAAAATAATGCTCGGCACAACATCGGTACACACGCACGGCGTGCACCGGTCGATGTTGGGCACAGCACAACATCATTCTCCGGTCATTCGAGGACCTCGCCGAATGCTAAGAATCAGCCAATTGATCATGACCGGCATCGCCGTGATCTTTGCCTCTCACGC
>Ga0114949_10000234_pt1 | contig 27392 bp, 22 predicted proteins | sample N074metaG_FD_83505 | JGI IMG/M metagenome (GOLD analysis project Ga0114949, IMG submission 83505) | Deep subsurface microbial communities from Kermadec Trench to uncover new lineages of life (NeLLi) - N074 metaG | ecosystem: Environmental > Aquatic > Marine > Ocean trench > Sediment | place...
GATCTCAAGCAGCTGTTTATCGGTGCGGAGGGCACCCTGGGCGTCATCACGGCCGCCTGCCTGCGTTTGTACCCGGCTGTGCACAATGTCAGTACCGTCCTTCTGGCATTGACCTCGGCTGCCGCAGCGGTTGAGGTCCTTGCCATCCTGCGTGGTGTACTGGCCGATCAACTGCAGGCATTTGAACTGATTCCGGCGCGTGCCGTTCGCTATGTTTTGCGCCATATGCCCGCAATTAAATTTCCGCTCGCACTGGAATCGCCCTGGTATGTCTTGCTGGAGTCGACCAGTGCCACGGCAAACGAGGAACTGGATGACCGTCTGATGGCGTTGCATGAGAAAGGCCTTGCTACGGACATTGTCATCGCCAAGAGTCGCGCGGAGGCAAACGACCTGTGGCGCATGCGGCACGCTATTTCAGAAGCGCAAAAGAGAGAGGGTGCGAGTCTCAAGCATGATGTGTCTGTGCCGGTCAGCAAGGTCGGCGAGTTTCTGCAGGCGGCGGAAGCTGCAGTGCTGCGCCAGATGCCGGATATTCGTCCGCTGGCGTTTGGCCATGTGGGTGATGGCAATATCCACTTCAATTTGAGCCAGCCGAAGCATTGGACCGCTGAGGCGTTTCTGGCCGAGCGTGAGCGCCTTGCGAAAGTGATTTACGATGTTGTCGATTCCTTCGGCGGCAGCATTAGCGCCGAACACGGCATTGGCCAGGCTAAACGCGAGCATCTGCGGCATTATCGGGGAGAGACCGAAATCAAGCTGATGCGAGCCGTCAAATCGGCCCTGGACCCCGCCAATATCATGAATCCGGGCAAAGTAATCTGACGACCAGTTCCCATTGCCGCAGACTGTAGCGGGCTAAACTAGGGGATGTGAACATAACCCCGCAGGTCGTACAGTCGATATTCGCGCTAGCTCATGAGTGGCAATTCTGAAAATCTTGGCCGGACTCATTCCGAGCAGCTCTTGGACCTCGAGAGCAGACTGCATAGTCATGCCGGCGACGAGGCAATGCTTGCAGAGATGCACGTAGCAATAAGGACCTTGCTGGCAGGCAGCGGTGATAGCGCGGCGGACATTGAGGCACTATTGGAGAAGCAATTCAGTGCAGGCCACCTGCGAGCGGAATCCTATGAGCTCGTAAAAAACATGCTCGACGAAATCGTTGCGCAAGACACAGCAAGTATGTTTGCAACGGATGAAATGATTGCGCTTAGCCGTCAGGATCAGTCCGCAAAATCGGATCAGACTTTTGTGCATACGGTCGCCCCTGAGACAACCGTTTCGACAGACGGCACTGCGGAACTGCTTGCACTTGCTCCTCATGATGCATCCGCGACCAGCGACGCATCCTTCACTGATACGACTGTTCTTGAAACGGGCGTTTTGCACGATGGCCCGGCCGACGAACGATTGCAGGTAGGTTCCGTTCTGCGCGACCGCTTCCTGCTACAGGAGCGCGTTTCCGGCGGTAGTATGGGTGTTGTCTACAAGGCCCTTGACCGGAGACTCGCCGAAGTTGACGAACGTAATCCGTACGTAGCAATCAAGGTCTTGAGTTCGCGGCTTTCGCGCAATGGCAAAGCACTGCGGGCGTTGCAGCAGGAAGCGGCAAAAGGGAGGTTCCTGTCGCATCGGAACATCGTTCGCTTCATGGATCTCGATCGCGATGACGATCTGTATTTTATCGTTATGGAGTGGCTGGAAGGGCGAACACTGGCTGACATCCTGGACGACAAACGAACTGAAAAAATGCCATTGGCAAAGGCGCTGGACATCGTCAGACAGCTTGCCCGGGCACTCGACTATGCACATCGGCGTGGTGTTGTGCACGCCGACGTCAAACCAGGGAATATCATCGTTACACCAAGCGGCCTGGTGAAATTATTCGATTTCGGTGTGGCGCGTGTTCGACAAAAAGAACACGAGGGAAAGTCCAGGTTTGAAGCGGATCTGATGGAGGCGAATACCCCGGCTTACTCAAGCATGCAGGTGCTGACGGGTGAAGTTCCCGTGCCTGCTGACGACGTATTTTCCCTGGCATGCCTGATGTACAGGCTGGTTGCTGATTATCGTGTCTTTGGCCCACGCAATGCGGCAGATGCGGCGGCGGAGGGTATGGAACCGCAACGCCCACAAGGTCTTACTGATATCCAGTGGCGAGCACTGAAAAAAGCACTGTCCTATTCCAGGATTACCCGTTTCGAAACACCGACTGATTTTATCAAGGCGCTTGATCCATCTGCAGATATGCAACCATTGACGGACGAATTCGTTGTCGACGATGTCGATGATGATGAGCCGCGGCGTTTTCCCTGGCGAATCGCGCTGGCGCTCGCGACAGTCTTTGCGTCGATTGCGGTAATCATGCAACCCAACTTGCCTGGTTTTGGCGATGATCTGACGGAAACCGATCCGACAGCGGTTGCAATTGTTGAGCCAGAACAGGGACCTGCGGTGACAGGAGGTGATCGACCACTTGTTATTGTAGAAACATCGCGACCGTCAGAGACAACAGAATCCGCACCGCCACCAGCAGCAGCACCGGTATTGAACGCAGATGCCGATGTGCCTGTGGAGGAAGTCGTCATTGAAGAACCGGTGGCCGAGGTCATTGTTGCGTTACCGGTTGTGGTGGAGGAAACGCCGGCCGGGCCTGAGCCAAAGGCCGCACCGGTTGTGCCGGTAATCGATTTTTCCAAACTGCCACCAGCGACAGTAACAATACTGCTTGCGGCCAGTAGTGGTGCAACCAGTCTTGTGCTGCGTGAAGATGCAGCGCCGGCCATCGTTGATCTGGTTCGCACAACTGGCATTGCGGAGGTGCGAACTGTCGTGCTTGCTGAATCAGGCTCTAATAGCATTGGTCCGTCCCGGGGAGGCGATCCGTACGTTCTCGAGAATGGCGGTGTCGTAACATTTGCTGCCGGCCAGGATCGGGCGCGTATTCAGATAGCAATGACTTCTGATCAGTCGCGCGAGCCGGACAGCCAGGTGAGGTTGCAGATTCGAGACGCCGGTGCAGTGGTTGGTGTCATCGAATTGACTCTGGAGGACGATGAGCAAAGGGCATTTGATGCCCGGGTGCCGGCAAACACGGTTGGGTTCACTGAATCGCAGATATTTGCCAGTGAAAGTGATTCTGCAGTCCAGATTGACGTCATTCGATACAAAGCGGATGACACCGTGCTCGAAGTTGCGTACCTGGTTCGCGATGTGACCGCGACCGAGGGCGTTGACTATTTTGCGCCTGAATTGACGGTCATTCGCTTCGGCCCTGGCCAAAGCAGCGCCCGGGTACTGGTTCCCCTGACGCAGGATGCCGAACGCGAAACCGACGAAGTCTTCATGCTTGAATTGCTCACCGAAACACCATTGTCAGATCCTGACATTTATCAGCGAATCGCGGTTATGATTCGTGATGATGACAGCGGTTAGTCCAAAAATTCTGACTTACTAAGAGCGATCCCAATGGAAGAAAAAGAACTGCGCCGCTACTCGCGGGTGGTGGTTGATGGCGTGGCGCAGGCACCCAGTCGGGCGATGTTGCGTGCCGTCGGCTTCGAGGAGAATGACTTCAATCGGCCGCAGGTCGGCATTGCTTCGACCTGGAGCATGATCACCCCGTGCAATATGCATATTCACGAGCTTGCAAAACACGCAGCACAGGGGGCGGACGCGGCCGGTGGCAAAGCGGTCATCTTCAATACCATTACTGTGTCCGATGGTATTTCGATGGGTACCGAAGGGATGCGCTACTCGCTCGTTTCGCGAGAGATTATCGCCGATTCTATTGAGGCGGTTACTTGTGCGCAGGGCTTCGACGGCCTGATTGCGATTGGCGGTTGCGACAAGAACATGCCAGCGTGCGTAATGGCGATGGCGCGGCTCGATCGACCGTCCGTTTTCGTCTACGGCGGCACGATCAAGCCGGGCGCGAAACGTCGCGACATTATTTCTGTTTTCGAAGCGGTTGGTGCGCTTGCCGGTGGTCAAATTAACGACGCAGAATTGCTTGAGATTGAGCAGACCGCGATACCTGGCCCCGGGGCTTGTGGTGGCATGTATACGGCCAACACGATGGCCTCTGCTATTGAGGCATTGGGCATGAGCCTCGCCAACAGTTCGGCGCAGAACGCGATATCAGACAGCAAAGTGAGTGATTGCGAACGCGCCGGTGAGGCAGTTCTGAACCTCATCAGGAAAGACATCAAGCCATCGGACATCATGACGCGGGCAGCATTTGAAAACGCTGTTACGGTGGTTATTGCGATTGGTGGTTCGACCAATGCCGTATTGCATCTGATCGCAATGGCGCATGAGGCTAATGTAAAACTCGATCTGGATGACTTCACGAAAATTGGTGCGCGGGTGCCGGTGTTGGCTGACGTTAAGCCCAGCGGCAAGTACCTCATGTCGGAACTCATCGAAATCGGCGGCATTCAACCGTTGATGAAACGACTGCTGGATCATGGTTTGTTGCACGGCGAGTGCATGACGGTAACGGGCAAGACGATTGCTGAGAATCTCGCTAATGTGGAAGACTATCCTGCAGGTCAGGACATCATTCGCGACTTTGATAATCCGATCAAAGCAGACAGTCATCTTGTCATTCTCTATGGCAACGTTGCGCTGGAGGGCGCGGTAGCGAAAATCTCTGGCAAGGAGGGACTGCGCTTTTCAGGTTTGGCGCGTGTGTTTCATTCTGAAGAACTGGCGATGCAGGCAATTCTGGATGGCGACATCAAGGCAGGTGACGTAATTGTCATTCGTTACGAAGGACCTAAGGGTGGCCCGGGAATGCGCGAGATGCTGAGTCCGACTGCTGCCATCATGGGCAAAGGACTCGGCAGCGATGTAGCGCTGATTACGGACGGCAGATTTTCTGGCGGTAGTCACGGGTTCGTTGTCGGGCATGTCACGCCTGAGGCGGCGACAGGCGGCCCGATCGCACTCATTGAAGACGGTGATCGCATCACCATTGATGCGGAAAGCAAACGTATTGATCTCGATATTTCAGATGATGAACTGGCGCAGCGGCGCGCTGAATGGGTCAGGCCAAAGTCTTCGGTAACCGGCGGAGCGCTTGCGAAATATCGCTCAGAGGTGCTTTCGGCCTCCAGGGGAGCCGTCACTGTAGCGCCGCCCTGGGATTAGGAACGTATGCAAACTTGACCTGAGCGCCTTGGTCCGATTTACTGCTTTGGCGAACAAGTACTCTGTCAAGGTGACTCTGAATCCGTGATCGTCGCCTTGACAAAGTACAAGCTATCCATCCACGTATTGTGCCGTGGTGTCGGTTTTGCCGATGCCCGATTATAATAAGAAACTAATGGTGCGCCAGAGGTACGTGGATGCGAGCGGCAGCGCAACCGGCCATATAATTAGAGCTCGGATGTTGCCATAAGACCCGCAAGGATCTCCGTGCGGGTTTTTTTTGCCGAGGTAAAATAAAGGATATGCCAAAAGATCAAAGTGATGTGTGGTGGCTGGAAAAACGAACCGAGCTACTGGAAATCGCAAAACACAATCTGAATGCATACGTTTATAATCTCGACTCTGTTCGCGCCGCAGCAGGAAAAATTCTTTCATTATCTTCAGTCGATCGTGTGCTGTATGCGATGAAGGCCAACTTCAACACAGACGTGTTATGCACACTGGAGCATTCCACAATTGATTTTGACTGCGTATCGCCAGGTGAAGTGCAGCACCTGATCGACGTTTTACCGAAGCTCGATAAAAGCAGAATCCTGTTCACTCCAAACTTCGCGCCTCGCGAGGAATACGAATGGGGAATCGCACAGGGCATACAGGTTACGCTCGACAATCTTTATCCATTGCAGGCGTGGCCGGATTTATTTGACGGGCAGCGTTTGTTTGTTCGCGTGGATCCGGGCGAAGGGCAGGGCCATCATGAGAAAGTGAGAACGGCGGGCGTGCAATCGAAATTTGGTGTATCCCGATCCGAGATTGACGAATTGGTTCGGCTGACAGAGAACGCGAATGCGACGATTGTCGGGATTCACGCCCATAGTGGCTCCGGGATTCTGGATACTGACAACTGGCGCACTATCGCCGATGAGCTGGTCAAAGTAGCGCGGAGATTCCCTGCGGTAACAGTATTGGATCTAGGTGGCGGTATCGGGGTACCGGAAAAACGCGGTGACGCTGTCTTTGATCTGGATGCGCTGAATGAAAGATTGCTGGAATTTCGTGGCATGAATCCGAAATATGAAATTTGGCTTGAGCCGGGGCGTTACCTGGTTGCAGAGGCCGGTGTATTGTTGACACACCTGACGCAGGTAAAGATCAAAGGAGAGTTGCAATATGTTGGCGTGAGTACCGGTCTCAATTCTTTGATACGACCAGCGCTTTACGACGCTTATCATGAGATTGTTAATTTGACACGTATCGATGATGAGGCGAGTGAATCGGTATCCGTTGTTGGCCCGATCTGCGAAACCGGAGACAGGTTTGGCTCTGATCGGCTCCTGCCACCATCGCAGGAAAACGATGTGATACTGATTGCCAATGTCGGGGCCTATGGGCAGGTCATGAGCTCACGTTACAATCTCAGAGATACGCCGCCGGAAGTTATTATTTGATTCTTCAATTCGACAGGATTGCTGCTATGAAATTTCGCAGGGGATCAAAATGCGTACAAGATGCGAAATCCTGGTCGCTGCGCTCGGCGTCGGAATTCTCAGCATGGGCAGGTCTGCACGCACCATTGCCCAGTCGCGCGCAAGCAGGGGCGGATTCGAAATTTTTATTCTCGGTGGCACCGGCTTCATCGGACCGCATCTCGTGGGCTATGCTATGCAACGTGGCCATAAAATCACGTTGTTCAACGCAGGGCGTACGAACACGCATCTGTTCCCGGAGGTTGAAAAGCTTGTCGGCGATCGAAATGACAATCTGAGCGCGCTTGAAGGCCAGCATTTGGGTATACACCTGAGCAGGTGACATTGAGTGTCGCGCTGCTCAAGGATGCCTGTGACCAGTATCTGTTCACTTCCACCCGTTCTGTGTCTATCACGACTTCACCGCAGAGTCGTGACCGTGAGGCCGAACTGTTACGTAGGTGGTCTACATTGAATTAAAAATTACATCATAAACAAATCGTTATATGTTTCTATGATGACCAATTAATTTGCACTGTTTCCTTGACGGTGCAGATCGATTGCGACTAGACTGGCCACAACTCATCGAGACCGGCTGAGGGAAAGGCCCATTGAAGCCGGGGCAACCTCCAGGATTAACCCTCCTGAAAGGTGCCAACTCCTGCGGTGCTACTGGTTTGCATCCGAGAGATGAGTGTCGTTGTAACGTGTATTTGAAGTCAGATTCGGCACACGGAGGGCACGGCACGCATTCTTGCGGGTTTCGCAGGATTCTGATGAGGGACAGGCGATTTATTTCGCACCATTGGAAACCTGGCGGAGACCTGATCATGACCTCTTCAATCAATCCTGCAACGGCAGCAGTTCGTGCATCGCTTGAGTCCGACACCCAGCATGGCGCGGTTGTGCCACCGCTGCACCTGTCCTCAACCTATACTTTTGCGGGACTCGGCGAGAAGCGCCAGTACGACTATTCGCGTAGCGGCAATCCGACTCGGGATTCACTGGCAGCAGCACTGACCGAGCTTGAAGGTGGCGCCGGTACGGTAGTGACATCGTCGGGTATGGCTGCACTTAACCTTGTGTTGCAGCTGTTGCGTCCGGGAGATCTCCTGGTTGCGCCGCACAATTGCTACGGCGGTACTTATCGCCTGTTCGACAGCCTCGCGAAGAAAGGCTGTTTTGAAGTGTTGTTCGTCGACCAGACGGACGCAGCAGCAATAAGGGTGGCTTGCGCCCGCCGGCCGCGCCTGCTGCTGGTAGAAACGCCGTCGAATCCGTTACTGCAGATTGTTGATATCGAAGCACTTGCGGATGCTGCAAAGGCTTGTGGTGCCCTGCTGGCGGTTGACAACACATTTCTTTCGCCGGTATTGCAACAACCGATCAGCCTCGGTGCCGATATTGTTATCCACTCAACCACAAAGTATCTGAACGGTCATAGTGATGTTGTCGGTGGGGCCGTTGTTGCTGCAACCGATGAACTGGCCGAGACGCTCGCCTGGTGGGCAAATTGTCTCGGTATTACTGGGGCACCATTTGACAGCTACCTGACGTTACGCGGTATCAGGACCCTGCACACCAGGATGAAGCAACATGAACAGAACGCGAATGTGCTGGCCCAGGTACTCAACGAGCACCAGTCGGTCGAGCGAGTCTATTATCCCGGGTTGCGTAGTCACCCGGGGCACGCCATCGCGTGTCGGCAGCAAAGTGGTTTCGGTGGCATGCTCAGTTTGGAAATTGCAGGTGGCGAGACCGCGGTCCGGGCATTTGTTAGCAGCCTCAAATATTTTTCACTCGCAGAATCACTGGGTGGAGTGGAAAGCCTCGTCTGTCATCCGGCAACCATGACGCATGCTGCAGTTAGTGAAGATGTGCTACGCGAGGCTGGAATCCGTCACAACCTGATTCGCCTGTCCGTGGGTCTCGAATGCAGTGAAGATCTCGTCGTAGATTTGCTTGCGGCACTTGAGGCAGCCGAACAAGCGGTCGCGCCGACGCTTAGGGCAGTTGCGCAATAATCGCGTCGGTCATTTCCGTGGTGGACAAGATCGCGTCGTCAGCAGTGGCTATGTCAGCAGTCCTTGCTCCATCAGCAATCACCTGACGAATCGCTTTTTCTATGCACTCGGCTTCTTCGTCCAGGCCGAGACTGTGTTGCAGCAACATTGCGACGCTTGCAATCATGCCGCAAGGGTTGGCGATTCCTTTGCCGGCGATGTCGGGAGCAGAGCCGTGAATAGGTTCAAACAAACCACGAGACGATTCACCGAGTGATGCGGATGGCAACATGCCCAGTGAACCTGCGAGCATGGATGCTTCATCCGTCAGAATGTCGCCGAACATGTTCTCGGTCACGATGACATCGAAATCAGCCGGGCGATTAATCAGGTGCATCGCGGCCGCATCGACCAGCATGTGTTCGACGTTCAGGTCGGGGAATTCTGCGTTGAGTGTGTTGACAGTAATGTCTCTCCAGAAACGCGATGTTTCCAGCACATTTGCTTTGTCGACGGAACAAAGATTTCCTTTACGGCCTTGTGCAAGACGCGCAGCGACGCGGATGATTCTTTCGACTTCGTATTTGTGATAAACGCAAAGATCACTGGCGGATTCTTCATCGCGGGTTTTTGCGCCAAAATAAATACCACCCGTTAATTCGCGAACGACCATCATATCGACACCTTGCAGCCGGTCGGCTTTGATCGGTGATGCTTCGGCAAGTTGTTCAAGAATTTGCACCGGTCGCAGATTTGCAAAGACAGCGAGTTCAGCGCGCAGTGCCAGCAAACCCTGTTCCGGTCGTATGCTGGCGTTTGGGTCTGACCATTTCGGGCCACCGACTGCGCCGAGCAGAATCGCATCGCTGTCCCGACAGCTTGCGATTGTTGCTGCCGGGAAGGGATCGTTTTTGGCATCGATGGCAGCACCGCCAATCAGCTGCTCGGAAAATTCAAATTTGTGAGCAAACCCGGCCGCTATTTTGTCGAGTACCCTGGTTCCCGCCGCAGCAACCTCGGGGCCAATGCCGTCGCCCGGCAAAACGGTTATCAGGGCGTCCAGGATCTTGTCTCCTCAAATTTTTCTATAGCCGCAGAATGTTGTTGCAAGAAGCCGAGCTGGTCGACGCCCTCAAGCAGGCAGCGTCGCGCGAATTCGTCGATTGGGTAGCTGACGTTACTTCCGTCAGGCAGCGATATCGTCGATGCTGCCACGTCGATTGTGATTTCACTGCCCGGGCTATTGATGAGTAAAGTGTGAGCTGCTGCATCGATTACAATCGGTAACAATCCGTTTTTCAACGCGTTGCTGCGAAAAATATCGGCGATTTCCGTGCTGACTACGGCGCGAATTCCATAATCCAACAGGGCCCACGGTGCGTGTTCGCGCGATGAGCCGCAGCCAAAGTTTCGGCCGGCGACTAAAATTTCACAGCCATCTGCCGCATCGTCGTTCAAGACAAAATCCGCGATCTCCTCGCCATCCGCATTGAACCGCCAGTCGTAGAAAAGTTTACTACCGAGGCCGTCCCGCGTGGTCGTCGTCAGAAATCGGGCCGGGATGATCTGGTCCGTGTCGACATCAGTGGCTGTCATTACGACAGTACGGGAGGATAATTTGTTGAACGCCCGCATCGGTTTCGTCTATAAGTAAGGGCGCGGGTCAGCGACGTGACCTGCAATTGCAGATGCCGCGGCAGTCATCGGGCTTGCCAGAATGGTGCGCGCGCCGATGCCTTGGCGACCCTCAAAATTTCGGTTGCTGGTGCTGACACTAAGCTCGCCGCTCGCGACTGTATCGCCGTTCATACCCAGGCACATTGAGCATCCTGATTCACGCCACTCGGCTCCGGCCTCAATGAAGATTTTGTCGAGCCCGAGTGCTTCTGCTTCGTATTTGATTTGCTGTGACCCGGGAACCACCAACATGCGCACACCAGCGGCAATCTTATTGCCACGTAACACCTGCGCGGCCTGCTTGAGATCGGAAATCCTGGAATTCGTGCAGCTGCCCAGAAATACGACGTTAACGTTCGCCGCAGACAACGGTTTGCCGGGCGTCAATTGCATGTAGTCCAGCGCTTTGCGAAAACTTGCGTCGCCATCGCTATCGGGTACTGCATCGTTAACCGGAATCACCATGCCCGGGTTAGTGCCAAATGTGACCATCGGCGAGAGTGTGTCGCCCGCCATTTGTACGGTTCGATCGAAGCGCGCATCAGCATCGCTGTGCAAAGATAACCACCTGCTCACCGCGGCGTCCCACTCTGCCGCCTGGGGTGCCCGGGAGCGTCCGTGAAGATACTCGACCGTGGTCTCGTCGGCGGCGATCATGCCAGCTCGTGCGCCGGCTTCGATCGACATATTGCACACAGTCATACGCGCTTCCATATCCATCGCAGTGATCGCAGCACCCCGATACTCGATGACATGGCCGGTGCCACCATCAAGACCAATCTGACCGATGATGGCAAGAATGACATCTTTCGCAGACACGCCCGGCTGCAATTGCCCACTGACGTCGATCGCGAGTGTTTTCGCCTTGCGTTGCAGCAGGCACTGCGTTGCGAGAACGTGTCCGACCTCGGTCGTGCCGATGCCGAAGGCAAGCGCGCCGAACGCACCGTGTGTGCTGGTATGACTGTCTCCACAAACAATGGTCTTGCCAGGCTGAGTTGCACCGAGTTCCGGGCCGATGACATGCACGATGCCGCGTTGATCACTGTCCAGGTCGAACAGTTCGATGCCGAAATCCGCACAGTTTTTCTGCATCTGCCGAATCTGGTTGGCGGCACCTTCACCGACAATGGCAAGATCTTTAAAGCTCCTGACCGGCGTCGTCGGCGTGGAATGATCCATCGTGGCAACGGTCAGATCAGGGCGGCGTACCGACAAACCCTTTTCGCGTAACAGCGTAAATGCCTGGGGTGTGGTGACCTCGTGAATCAGGTGCAGATCAATATAGAGAATAGCGGGCGTAGCCGCTGATTCATCCCTGACCAGATGTTCGGACCAGACTTTATCAAAAAGTGTTTGTGGGGCAGGCGGGTTCAAAGTGACACTTTCCAGGTTGGTGATTCAGCACGTTGTGATGCAGGCAGCCGCTGAATTCATGATCCGGCGGCGGCGGCAACGGGTTGCGCATCGAGTCCTTCAAGCCAGCCTTCGGTGTCTTCAGTTTCACCGGAAAACAAGCCGAAAAAAGCATCCTGTAACTGTTTGGTTATCGGGCCACGTTTGCCATCGCCAATCTCGATTCTGTCAACCGAGCGAATTGGCGTAATCTCCGCCGCGGTCCCGGTAAAAAACATCTCGTCGGCGAGATACAGGCTTTCCCGCATCATGGCACCTTCTTCGACAACCAGTCCAAGGCGTTCTGCGAGCACGGTAATTGAATGGCGCGTAATGCCAGTGAGGATACATGAGCTCGCCGGTGGCGTCATGATCCTGCCGTTCTTAATGACGAAGAGGTTTTCACCAGCACCCTCGCTGACTGTGCCATCAGTCGCGAGTGCAATTCCCTCGGCAAATCCGAGTCGCTTGGCTTCCGTGCTGATCAACTGGCTTGAGAGGTAATTGCCGCCTGCCTTGGCAAGGGCGGGGATGGTATTCGGCGCAACGCGTTGCCAGCTGGAGATGCAGACGTCAACACCTTGCTCCATGCTGTCAGCGCCAAGATAGGCACCCCATTCCCAGGCCGCTATTGCGACATCAACCGGATGATCAGGCTTGGGCGCCAGGCCAACCTCGCCGTAACCGCGCAGGGCGATCGGGCGAATATAAGCACCATTCATTAAGTCATTTGCAATGATGACTTCTTTGCATACAGCAATGAGCTCGTCGAGTTTGTATGGGATCGGCATGCGATAAATTTTCGCGGAATCATAGAGGCGTTGCATATGATCACTCAGGCGAAAAATTTTTGCTCCGTCCGGTGTCTTGTAAACCCGAATGCCTTCAAATACCGAAGAGCCGTAGTGCAGGGCATGTGCCATTACGTGGATTGTGGCCTGGTCCCATTGAACCATCCGGCCATTCAGCCAGATTAGTTTGCCTCCCTCAAAACTCATTACTAACTCCGAAATTTGGTTGCTATTTGCAGGTTGCGTAGCTTAACAAGCAAGCCCGGCTTTGGCATCCGTAAATGCGACTATATTAAAGCCTGGTTGATGCTGCTGTCGTCGGGTGCATCATCAAGACCACGCTCGCGGCGTCGCAGAATACGGTTAGTGACTTCCAGGTACGCGCGACTGGCAGCTTCCACAATGTCGGTACTGGTACCATGACCACGATAGGACTGGTCGTTGTATTCAACCGTTACTGTGGCTTCACCCTGCGCATCATCGCCGATCGTGGCGGAATGCAGTTCAAATTTCTTCAAAATCAGATTGACGCCGGTTGCCTGCTCCAGCGCCCTGAACGCGGCCTCGACCGGACCATCGGCGGTAGCCGATTCTTCATGAGTAACGCCATTTTCGTCGATGAGTCGCAATATCGCAGTCGCATCCTGCTCTGTTCCGGAGTTTATCTGCAGCGCTTGCAGCGACCATGGACCACTCGATGCCCCGTCGACATTCATGATGATGGCTTCGATGTCGCCGTCGTACATATCCTTTTTCTTGTCTGCGAGTTTCTTGAATTCCTGAAAGGCGCGGTTGGTTTCGAATTCGTCCAGGTCGAAACCCAATTGACTGACGCGGTCACGAAATGCATGTCGCCCGCTGTGCTTGCCGAGCACCAGGTTCGATTTGCTTATGCCCACATCTTCCGGTCGCATGATTTCGTAAGTGGACCGATGCTGCAGCATGCCGTGCTGGTGAATACCGGCTTCGTGAGCGAACGCGTTTTCACCGACGATCGCTTTGTTCCTTGGCGTTTGCATACCGGTTATGCCAGCGACCAGTCGCGAGGTCGGATACAAGTGCGTCGTCTCGATCGCCGTCTCGAAGCCGAAGAATTCGTTACGCGTGTGCAACGCCATGACGACTTCCTCGAGCGAGCAGTTTCCGGCTCGTTCCCCGATGCCATTAATAGTGCATTCGATTTGTCGCGCACCGGCCGATACCGCGGCCAGGCTGTTGGCGACCGCCATGCCCAGATCGTTGTGGCAATGGACGCTCAATGTGATGTTTTCAATGCCGCGGACGTGCTCGTGCAGGTAGCGGAAAAGCTTGTCGAATTCGGCTGGCACCGTATAACCAACGGTGTCGGGAATATTCACCGTCGTCGCACCGGCCTCAATTGCCGCCGAGACCACCTCGGCGAGGTAACCCAGCTCCGTGCGCGACGCATCTTCCGGTGAAAACTCGACGTCGTCACACATTTCTCTGGCCAGGCGGATGGCGCCAACGGCGCTCTTGATAATTTCTTCCTTGGCCATCTTGAGTTTGTACTCACGATGTATTGCACTGGTGGCGACGAACACGTGAATGCGATGATTGTCAGCACCCTTTACCGCAGCGTGTACCTTTTCGATATCTTCGGCATTGCAGCGGGCGAGGCCACAAATGGTCGGGCCACGATTTTCATCGGCGATGGCTTTCACAGCTGCAAAATCGCCGGGCGATGCGGCGGGAAATCCGGCTTCGATGATATCGACGTTGAGATCCGACAAAGCCTTGGCAATTCGCAGCTTTTCTCTGAGCGTCATGCTGCAGCCCGGAGCCTGCTCGCCATCTCTCAGTGTGGTGTCGAAAATCCTGATTCGTTCAGTCGTCATCGGCTTCTCCTTGTCTCGAAAAATCCAGCCCGGACACTTCATGAAGTGTCCGGGCCAAGGCGTCAATCGCCGTAGTCGAGACTTGTCAGCGGAAAATTGGGAATCGCATGCGGCGTGTGCAACGGTGCGTCGACGCGCAACGCCTGTGCCAGCGTATTTGTGTCAATGTTGCCGCCAGTCAGGACGAGTCCAACGCGCTTGCCTGATAGCGCATCCTTCATTTTCAATGCGGCTGCCAATGGCGCGGCTCCGGCGCCCTCGGCCAGTTGGTGAATAGTCTCCGCGTAACAGCGAATCGCCGCAGAAATTTCTTCTTCGCTAACCAGGACGAAATCATCAAGAGACTTCATCATGCCCAGCGTGTAGCGTACGGGCACACGGGTTGCGAGACCATCCGCAATGGTATTGGCAGCGACCATTGGCGCGAACTCACCGCTATGCCACGCATGATGGAATGCTGGTGCATTCTCTGCCTGCACCGCTATAACGCGGGTTTCAGGTGAACGCGCCTTAATGACTGTTGTGGTGGCCGCCGCGAGACTGCCGCCGCCAACCGGCACGAAAATGACGTCCAGGCCGTCCTCCGGGCATTGCTCCAGCATTTCCAGCGCAACCGTTCCCTGGCCGGCGACGAGTTCGCTGCGTTTGCCCGGGTGAATGGATATTGCGCCGGTACGCCATGCATGTCGTACCGAGGCATCCCAGGCAGCGTCGAAATCATGACCCTTAATGATTACCTCACCGCCAAGCGCTTCAACTGTCGCGTTCTTGTCCGGGCTGTTGCCCTCAGGTACAAATACGGTGCAGTGCGAGTCATACATTGCGCACGCTTGCGCGAGCGCTGCGCCATAGTTTCCGCGTGTCGCCGTGACGATTCCTTTCGCGCGACTGGCCTTGTCCATTGATGCGAGCAAATTTATTGCACCGCGAATTTTGAACGCGCCTATCTGCTGAACGTTCTCCAGTTTGACGAACGTCTCGGTGCCCAGCCGTTGCGTGAGCAACGGATGATTCAGCAATGGGGTAGGGGGTAGATAGGGTTTAAGGACCTTACGTGCCTTCTCTACGTCCTCAATCGTTATCGCTGATGGTGGTGTTCCCGCATCGGAACCCCAATCAGTGGCATCGTATTTTCTGGCAGCAGGTGTCATCTCACATCTCCGCGGTTAGTTTTCCAGCCAGTCCATGCGGCTTCTCAAATCCGCACCAACTTTCTCGATCGGGTGTTCAAGATCTGCTTTCATCAGACGCTTGTACTCAGGTTGCCCCGCTTTGTTTTCTTCGATCCAGCGCTTTGCAAAGCTGCCATCCTGAATATCGTCAAGCACCGCCTGCATGCTTGCTCGTACGTGATCGTCAATGATCCGCGGACCGCTTACCAGGTCACCCCAGGCTGCAGTTTCGCTGATGAATTCGTGCATTTTTCGCAGGCCGCCCTCGTGCAACAAATCAACAATCAGTTTTAATTCATGCATGACTTCGTAATAAGCAACTTCGGGTTGGTAGCCGGCTTTTACCAGCGTTTCGAAACCTGCAACGACCAGTTCCGTTGCGCCGCCACAAAGCACTGCCTGCTCGCCGAACAAATCGGTTTCTGTTTCTTCGGCAAAAGTCGTTTTGATCACGCCGGCGCGGGCGCCACCGATGCCTTGCGCATACGCGAGCGCAAGTTGCAGTGCATTGCCGGTACTGTCCTGTGCCACGGCGACCAGGCAGGGAACACCATGTCCTTCTTCGTATTGGCGTCGCACCAGATCACCCGGTCCTTTGGGCGCGATGAGCACGACATCGAGGTCGGCGCGTGGGGTGATCTGTTTGAAATGGATGTTAAAGCCATGTGCGAATAACAGGGTGGCACCATGATCAATGTTGCTTTCAACATCCGCGTACAACGCTGCCTGGGAAGTGTCCGGCGTCAGCATTGCCACAATCGCTGCACCTTGCACCGCATCTTTGGGCTCTTTGACGACGAAACCGTCTGTTTCTGCCTTGCTGAAGCTGCCGCCGCCAGCGCGTGCACCGATCACCACGTCGTGACCGCTGTCTTTCAGATTCAACGCGTGTGCCCGACCCTGGCTGCCATAGCCCAGAATTGTGATTTGCCGGCCTTCGAGGCACGCGGTATCAACATCTTTTTCCGAATACATTTGCATTTGCTGTTTCCTAATAAATTCCGGCCATAGCCGACATCAAAAATTCTTTACTCTTGCCGCAATAAAAAACCCCACTATCCGGTCGGGATGCGGGGTTTGCGTGTCTGGATTTGATTTATCTACGCTACCCGCTGACTCCCCTGAGAAGGGTGAGCAGCACCAGCTGCACTGCAAGCACGCTTGCGGCAGTCGTCGTTGCTAAAGCAAAGTTAAGTCTGTATCTCATTAGCGCGGATCATGTTGTATGCATGAATCGATGTCAACTGCTGTAGATTCAGTTACTTGTGATACGAAATTGCGGGCATGATTGCAGGCGCAATCGCTCAGACATAATCGAACAGACACTTGTAAGACGCCAAAAAAACCCGACGTCATTGTGAGGAGCGCAGCGACGCGGCAACCTCTACCAGGTCGTAGAAGCGCAGAACGAAGGCATGCTACAGCGTCAAGAGGTTGCCGCGCCCTTCGGGCTCGCAATGACGTCGGTTCTTTTGGGCGGTTTCGCGGGATCGCCTGGGCGCGCTGGTTTTCCTATTATAAATCACTGTAAGTAAAATACATAACTAGCTGATTAATAACCTAAATAGTGATAACAACTTTGCCCATCACACGCCGTTCTGCCAACGCCAGCAGCGCATCAGCCGCTTGCTCCAGCGGATAAGTTGCGGATATATGCGGCTTGAGTTTGCCTTCAGTAAAGAGCTGCAACAGTTCACGTGTGTTTTCCAGGCTTGTCTGCGGTTCACGTTGCGTGAACTGGCCCCAGAATACGCCCACAACTGAGCTGCCCTTAAGCAACGGCAAATTGGCCGGAATGGCGGGAATCCTGCCGCTGGCAAAACCGATCACCAGTATGCGCCCACCCCAGGCAATGCTGCGCAGGCAATCATCAAAAAGGTCGCCGCCAACCGGATCGTAAATCACATCCACACCACGTCCCGCGGTCATTTCCTTAACCTGTTCCTTCAGCCTGGTTTCTGTGTAGTTAATCAGGTGTGTTGCGCCATACTGGCCGGCGAGTTGCAGCTTGTCGGCCGTGCTGGCCGCAGCGAACACCTCTGCGCCGAACAGCTTGCCAATCTCGACCGCTGCCAGGCCGACACCGCCAGCGGCACCGAGTACCAGTAGTGTCTCACCGCGTTGCAGTCTGGCGCGTTGTTTCAGTGCGTGATACGAGGTGCCATAAGTCAGTATGAAGCTTGCCGCGGTGACATAGTCCATCGAATCCGGAATCGGCACGATCGTGGCTGCCGGCAGACAGACTTCTTCGGCCATGCAGCCGTATCCATGCATTGCCAGCACACGCTGTCCCGGATTGAGGTGTTCGATCTTGTCGCCTACCGCGAGAATCTCACCGGATAATTCGGCGCCAGGTGAGAATGGCAAGGGCGGTTGAATCTGGTATTTGCCGGCAATCATCAGGATATCGGGAAAATTGACGCCACAGGCCTTGACGGCAATGCGCACCTGGTCGGCCGCCATGTCCGGTTCTGCTATGTCTTCGATAACCAAATCCTTCGGTGCACCATGTTGTTTGCATAAAACTGCTTTCACCTGAATATTCTCCTGGATGAACACGCTGACGGAGGCAAAGTGTACGGGCGTTGCAGCGCAATTCGCAATGCGGTGGTTTGCCACGTTATATAATGTATTCTGCTGCAAGCCGAATACCGGCATGGCAGGAACCTTGAGGACACGCGGTTATGGATTTTGAATACTCGCCAAGAGTCGCCGAATTGCGGACGCAGATCACAGAATTCATGCAAGCACATATTTATCCCGCGGAGGGGCCCTACAGGGAAGCCGTAGACGGCGGAGACTCGCGCTGGTCAATTCCGCCAATTATGGAGGAACTAAAGGACAAAGCACGCGCAGCGGGACTGTGGAACCTGTTTCTGCCAGAGAGCGAGTACGGTGCCGGGCTGACCAACCTGGAATACGCGCCGCTGGCCGAGCTGATGGGTCGCTCGCTGATTGCATCAGAAGTATTCAATTGTTCGGCGCCGGATACCGGCAATATGGAAGTGCTGGTCCGCTACGGATCTGATAACGACAAAAAGACCTGGCTCGAGCCGCTGCTGCGAGGCGAGATTCGTTCAGCGTTTGCCATGACTGAGCCGGATGTTGCGTCCTCCGATGCAACCAATATTCGCGCTACGATTGTGCGCGACGGTGACGAATACGTTGTCAACGGAAAAAAATGGTGGACCTCCGGCGCCATGGATCCACGTTGTAAAATCCTGATTTTCATGGGCAAGACCGACCCGGAGGCGGACCGGCACAGCCAGCAGTCAATGATTCTTGTGCCGATGGATACCGCCGGGGTCGAAGTCGTCAGGCCGCTGACGGTTTATGGCTACGACGATGCGCCACACGGGCACGCGGAGATGGCTTTTAAAGATGTGCGGGTGCCGGCAGATAATTTGCTGCTGGGCGAGGGGCGCGGCTTCGAGATTGCGCAGGGCAGGCTTGGGCCCGGCAGGATTCATCATTGCATGCGCCTTATCGGCATGGCGGAGCGCGCGCTGGAAGCGATGTGTGATCGCGCCAATGAACGGGTCGCCTTCGGCAGGCCCCTGGCGGCACAGGGCGTGGTGCGCGAGGCCATCGCTGACTCACGAATCGAAATCGATCAGGCCCGGCTGCTGACATTGAAAGCAGCCGACATGATGGACAAAGCCGGCAACAAGGTCGCACGTAGCGAAATTGCGATGATTAAGGTCGTTGCACCGTCGATGGCGCTGCGCGTTATTGACCGCGCGGTTCAGATTCATGGCGGTGCGGGAGTGAGCGATGATTTCGGCCTTGCCGCGGCCTGGGCCGGCGCACGGACGCTACGCCTGGCGGATGGACCGGACGAAGTGCATCGCAACGCCATCGCTAAAATGGAACTGGCAGGGCGAGGCTGATGGTGCAGGGCACCCCGGCACACGATTTCATGCGTAACGGTGGCAGCAATACGTTATGTTGTTGTGAGGCTGGCGATATATGAAGCATGTGGTATTCTTATTGCCAACAAGGCGGGACCAGACAAAAAACACCGGTATAACAGGGGAGTGGTACCGGGTTGGTGGTCCGAATTATTATAACGAAAGGGTCAAAACTAAAATTTAACGCCGCGGCATTAGTGGAGAGGGTCGCGAGCGCCAGGGGGAATGCATTCGAAAGAGCGCAGTCCACTCGTTTGTTGTGCAAGTTGTCTCGCAAATTTTACAATGATTGCTGCGCATCCCTCTCCCAGAATCCAATAACTCAAAACTCGATCTATATTTAAGGAGTATCAATGAAACGGTGCAAAATTAGCAGCCGGACGATGACAGTTGCAGCTACGGCGGCGGTGGTCGCACTCGCTGGCAGCGTCTTCGCTCAGTCCGTAACTGTTGATCAGGTTCTTCAGGCTGGTCAGCAACGGATAAATCTGGCACAGGCCTCTCAGGAGCGCATTAACGGCGTGGTAGAGGGAACTCGTTCGGCGGCTGACCAATATCGGGCCATCAATAAAGAAATTGATGGTTTGCGCGTCTACAACCGTTTGATGACGGCGCAGACCAATGGTCAAACGGCGACGCTGGATGATATCAGCCTGTCGATGGAGCAGGTCGACGTTATCAACCGGCAGATATTTCCGTTGATGGAACGCATGATCGATGGTCTCAATCAATCCGTCGCTCTGGATATTCCTTTTCTGCTGGATGAACGCGAAGAGCGTCTTGCCAAGCTCGACGTCATGATGGAACGATCGGATGTCAGCGTTGCCGAGAAATTTCGCAAGGTAATGGAGGCTTATCAGATCGAACTCGATTATGGCACCAGTAACGACTGGTATAAGCAGTCGCTGGATATTGGCGGTGCAATCAGAGAGTTCAACATGCTGCGTGTTGGTCGTATCGGACTATATTTCCAGTCGGATGATACGAATATAACCGGTTGGTGGAACAGAGAAACAGGCGCCTATGAAATCCTCGGCAATGAACATCGCAGTGAGGTTCGTAAAGGAATTCGGATTGCAAGGCAGTTGATTGCACCGGAGCTGATTTTGCTCCCAGTGCCTACACCAATATCAGTAGGGGGAGCTTGATCGATGAAACGTTTAACTGTAATTATTGCCACGATCTTGGTATGTGCTGGCACGGCTCAGGCACAGGAAGATGCCAACAGCATGGACGAACTCCTGCTGCAAATCGAACGCGGTCAGGCACGAGACAATCAGGAATCCCGGCAGCGTGAAGCACGCTTTGCGCAGGCACGTAACGAACAGCAAAATCTGCTCAACCAGGCGCGTGCCGAAAGGTCTCGCCAGGAACGCAACAGCGAACGGCTTGAGCAACTGTTTGAAGAGAACCAGACGAAAATCGTGGCAGCACGCACCGCACTTGATGAACGTCTGGGCGCCCTGAAAGAGTTGTTCGGCGTTCTGCAAACGGTTTCTGGTGACGCCCAGGGCCGTTTCAATACTTCGCTGACCAACATTCAGTTTCCGGATCGGGAAGATTTCCTGGTCGAACTGGGTGGCAAAATGGCGGGAGCGAGTTCGCTGGCCTCGATCGAGGAAATCGAGCGCCTGTGGTTCGAACTGCAACGTGAAGTTACCGAGACCGGAAAAGTGGTCAAGTTCACTCACACAGTGACCACGGCCGATGGTGAAGTTATCACCGTACCCATCGTTCGTGTCGGTGCATTCAATATTGTCTTCGAGGACGGTTACCTGCAGTACAACGCCACAACCGGCTCTGTAAGTGAATTACAGCGGCAGCCGCTGGAGAGCCGTTACACAAACTCGACTGCTGACATCATGGCTGCGACCGGTGGATCGGTAGCGTTCGGTGTCGACGGTACGCGCGGTGGCATCCTGGCGTTGCTGGTCGAGTCGCCGACTGTCCAAGATCGCATCAAGCAGGGTGGCATCGTCGGTTACTGCATTATCGGTTTGGGCGCGTTCGGACTATTGATCGCCTTTTGGCGCTGGCTCGGGTTGTCAAGCGCAAGTCGCAAGGTTAATGCACAGCTCAAACGTGACACGGCCAGTACGGATAACCCGCTTGGTCGTGTGCTTGCAGCTTACGAGGCGAACAAGAATGCTGATACTGAAACAGTCGAGTTGAAGCTTAGTGAGGCGGCCTTGAAAGAGATGCCGGACCTGACCAAGGGTTTGCTGCTCATCAAGGTAATTTCCGTAGTAGCGCCGTTGATGGGCCTGCTCGGTACGGTTACTGGCATGATCAAGACCTTCCAGGTAATCACGTTGTACGGTGCTGGTGATCCGAAGATGATGGCTGGCGGTATTTCCCAGGCGTTGATGACAACCGTACTTGGGTTGGTGGTTGCCATTCCGATGGTGCTGATCCACACACTGGTCAGTGGCCAGAGCAAGTCGATCATCAATATCATCAATTCCCAGAGTGCCGGCATTATTGCTACGCACTCGGAGAAGAGTGGTTGATGCCCTCTGAGGAGAAATAATGCTTTGGCTAGCTGACAGTTTTGAGGCCATACGCGACTTTATGGCACTCGGTGGCCCGGTACTGAGCTGGATTGCGCTCACGATATTTCTGATGTGGGCGTTGATCATCGAACGGCTGATGTATTTTCGCTCGCCGATGAAAAAGATGGCTGAGGATATTCATGATCGCTGGGAGGCTCGAGCAGAACGGCGCTCATGGAATGCCCATGCAATTCGCGAAGGTATGATTTCGCAATTCTACATGGCGACCAATCAGTTCATTGCGATGATCACGACGCTGGTGGCATTGTGTCCATTGCTGGGTCTGCTGGGTACGGTGACCGGCATGATCAAGGTTTTCGGCGTTATGGCTGTCTCCGGTTCAGGTAATGTGCGTGCAATGGCTGCAGGCGTCTCGCAGGCGACTGTGCCGACAATGGCGGGAATGGTGGGGGCACTCTCCGGAGTGCTCTTGATAACTTTGCTTAGCCGCCGTGCGGCTCGTGAAGTGGAGTTCCTTACGGACTCACTCACGATGGATCATTAAAAGGTAATTTAGATGCGTAGATCACATGCAGGACTGGTTATCGAAGATGAAGATAATGAAATCAACCTCACGCCGATGCTTGATGTTGTATTCATCATGCTTATCTTTTTCATCGTAACCGCATCGTTTATTAAAGAGGCGGGAATTGATGTCAACAGACCGGACGCGCCGACTGCAGAGAGTATCTCCGACGCGAATATTCTGATCGCGATCAGCTCTAATGACGAGATATGGATGGACCGTCGTCTGATTGACCCGCGGGCCGTGCGGCCGAACATTGAGCGCATGCACGCGGAAAATCCAAAAGGTTCTGTCGTCATCCAGGCTGACAAGAAGTCGACTAATGAGACGCTGGTAATAGTGATGGATGCGGCGCGGGCGGCGGGTGTATATAACATCTCGCTTGCGGCGAATAATTAGGAATTGAATGGGGACGAAGAGGTCAAACCAGGTGTTTGGCCTCTGAATCCTGACGAAACAGATCAAGCCGCTCAGGAGAGCGAGATATGATAGTTAGATACGTATTTTCTGTCGTAGTTGGTTGCTTTATTACACTGACGCTTATATTCGTCATGCATTTGTTGATTAAGCATGCCGAAGATGCCATGAGCAGTGAAGGAACGCGTCACATGCTGGATTTTGTGCGCATCAAACGAAACGAGACCCTTAATACCGAAGATCTGAGCCCCGACAAACCTGAGAAGCCCCCGGATGTACCACCAGTGGTACCACCGCAGGATATGGACAATGTTGATCCGAACGCGCCGACCATCAAAATTCCGGCACCGATAGTTAGTGCGAACATAGATATTGGCGGACCTGGCGTTATGAATATCGCGGAAGGCGATTATCTGCCGATCGTTCGTGTCGCGCCGATTTATCCTGCTCGTGCGTTGTCGCGCGGGGTCGAGGGGTATGTCGATATGAGCTTTACCGTGACAGCGACAGGAACTGTTAAAGATCCAATCGTATTGTTTTCCAGCAGCAGCTTGTTTGAGCGCGCAGCAACACGGGCCGTATTGAAGTTCAAGTACAAACCCCGGGTTGTGGACGGCATACCGGTTGAGGTATCGGGCGTCAAGACGCGCATCTCATTCGTGATTGAAGACTAACCAGATAGAGCGGGACTTTAAGAAGGATTAAATTGATATGATCATCAAGAACCGTTTTATCAGCGGGCTCATTTTGTCACTGGTGTGTGGAATCTTCGTTGCGGGGCCAGCGTATGCTGCGCAGGACAAGGATGATGAGCGTTCGAAACAAAAGACGAAACAAGCGCAGGCAGTCAGCAAAGAGGTCTACGACCGGATTGAGAAAGCGCAGGAATTAATTGATGAGGACGACGATCGGGGTGCATTGAAAATCCTGAATGCACTCCTCAATAAGAAAAGTATCACCGAGTACGAGCAGCAGAACGTGCTGAATTACATCGGCTTCGTCAATTACAATCTAGACAATATTCCACAAGCCGTATCCGCCTACGAGCGAATGTTGAAAATTCCGAGCCTGGAAGAACAGGTCAGAAAACAAACCGTCTACACGCTGGCACAGCTAATGACGATGGAGGAGGAATACCAAAAGGCAATTACCTTGCTCGATCGGTGGTTTGTCCTGGAGACCAATCCTGCCCCCGGCCCTTATATTCTTTATGCCCAGAATCTGTACCAGATCGATCGTTATACTGAGATGGTGAAACCGATCGAGATGGCCATTGCTGTCGCCGAAAAGCGCAACCTGACGGCTAAGGAAGATTGGTATGTGCTGCTCAATTTTGCCTACTTCCAGCAGGAAGACTACGAAATGGTGCGTGATATCCAGAAGATTCTTTTGGTTAGCTGGCCGAAAAAACGCTACTGGTTTTCGCTGGCAGGCGCTTTTACGGAATTGGGTGAAGACAATAACCTGATGACGTCGTACGACGCAGCACACACTCAAGGCTTGCTTGAAAAAGAAGCAGAGTTACTGACCATGGCGCAGCTGTATATGCAACATGAAGTGCCCTACAAGGCCGGAGTGTTGATAGAAAAAGAAATGGCCGGTGGCAGGGTGAAAAAGAACGCCAAGAATTATCGACTTCTGTCCCAGGCATGGACACTCGCCAATGAAGACGAGAAGTCAGTTCCTGCGCTACAGGCGGCGGCCGAGCTCAGCGATGAGGGTGAATTAAATCTCCGGCTCGGCAACGCACATCTGAATCTCGGACAATACGATGAGTGCGTCGCGGCGATTAAAGAAGGCATCAAAAAGGGCGGCATCAAGAGCCCGGACAACGCGCAGATATCACTCGGCATGTGCCTTTACAATCAGAAAAAATACACGGCAGCAAAAACTGCATTTAACGAGGCTTCAAAGACCGCTCGCTCGCGCAAGATTTCACAGCAATGGGTGAGTGTCATTAACAGTGATCTCGAGCGAAACAGGCAGATTCGGTTGGCGGAGGACGCGGCGCAGAAGCAGCAGAAAGAGCTTGCGTCGCGACGCAGGGTTACCGACAGAAGTCGCTAGTCGTTCGGTGGTTTTGTGAATGTAAATGGTTGACGACAGATTATCGGTCGTCAGGACTTAGCAAGCGGGCGCCGCCAAGGCGCCCGCTTTTTATTTGTACAGGGTTTCAATGCAATGCCGAAAGTCAACTACGTTACAGCGGACGGTACACGCCACGAAGTGGAAGTCGAGAACGGCTATTCAGTCATGGAAGGTGCAATCAATAACAATATTGACGGAATTATCGCTGAGTGTGGTGGCGCGTGCGCCTGCGCGACCTGCCATGCCTACATAGACGATGCCTGGCTGGACAAGATGCCGGAGATGGACGACATGGAAGACAGCATGCTGGATGCTGCCTACGAGAGAAAAGACAACAGCCGCCTGACCTGCCAGCTGGAAATGAATGACGCCTGGGACGGGCTGGTCGTCCATATCGGGGAAAACGAATACTAGTGGTATTGGAATTGGCACCTGGTTATTTGTTGCAGGCATCTTGCTGCGATAGGTGACTGTCTAACGCAAACCGGTTTCAGCCCGACCGATCACCATGCGCTGAATTTCACTGGTGCCCTCGTATATTTCTGTAATCTTCGCATCCCGAAAATATCGCTCCAACGGTAATTCCTTGCTGTAACCCATGCCGCCATGAATTTGCAGTGCCTGGTGGGTCACAAACATTGCGGTCTCGGAGGCAAAGAGCTTCGCCAGGCTGCCATTAAGCGTGTTCCTGGTGCCAGCCTGCCGGCATTTCTCCTTTGCCCATGCGGCCTTCCACGTTAGCAAGCGCGCTGCTTCAATGCGCATCTTCATGTCGGCTATCTTGTTCTGGATGGTCTGAAAGCTGCCTATCAGGCTACCAAATGCTTTGCGTTCGCGGGAATAGACGACTGCGGCGTCGTAGGCCGCCTGAGCGATGCCCAATGCTTGTGCTGCAATGCCAATGCGACCGGTATCGAGTACGGTCAGCGCAATGCGAAATCCCTGGCCTTCTTCGCCAAGGCGATTTTCAACGGGACATTTATAGTCATCAAATTCGATTTCGCAGGTAGCCGATGCACGTATGCCAAGTTTTGGCTCAGTCTTGCCGCGGCGGAACCCGGGTTCATCGGTATCAATAACAAACGCGGAAACAGACGGCGATTTGCCTTTGCCATTGACAGTATTGGTAAACAACACGATGTATTTCGCGACCGATCCGGATGTAATCCAGGCCTTCTTGCCATTAATCACATAGTGTGAACGATCTGCTGACAATTCGGCCCGGGTTAGCATCGCAGCGGCGTCAGAGCCGGACTGGGGTTCTGTCAGCGCGTAAGCGCCGTTGACCTGTCCGGAGGCAACCGGCTGCAAGAACTTCTCCTTTTGCTCCTGCGTGCCAAATTCGAGTAACGACACGCCAAACAGGGAGTTATTCACGGAGACAATGGTGCCGTGGGCCGCGTCGGCCGCCGAAATCTCTTCAATCACTATTGCATAACTTATTGTATCAAGGGCGGAGCCACCGAATTCCTCTGGAATCTCTATGCCCATGAATCCCAGCTCACCGGCCATCCGAATGGTTTGCAGCGGAAATTCGCCGCTCGCATCAAATTCAGCAGCGACAGGCGCGATTTCTTTTTGTGCAAATTCCCGTGCTGCATCCCGGATCATTTCCTGCTCTTCGCTTAATGCAAAATCCATATGTCCTCCGTATCGACCGTGAATTATGCGACGCGACGCTAATTCCCGAGCAGCTGATTGTCGCCACAAGACACTGTGATGCTCGAATTATTCGTTAAATTCGCATGTAAAAACAAACTATTACAGGTGTTTATTAATGTTGAATGTTACTGAAAATCGCGCCTTTATATTCAGCAAAGATTATGCATGATCCTTGTGTAATTTCAGCATAATATAGAATCTGGTCCGGCTATCCGGATCATTTTATTTTTTCGCGTAATGCAAAGGAGCCAAGCGATGACAATTCAGGCAGGCGACAAAATGCCAGCGGGCGTATTTTCTGTAATGACCGACACAGGGCCCGGGGCACTGTCTGCAGACGAGCTTTTCTCCGGCAAGAAAGTCGTTCTTGTGTCCGTACCTGGCGCGTTTACGCCGACCTGTTCTGCCAGCCATCTCCCTGGATTTCTTGAAAATGCTGCCGCCATAACGGCGAAGGGTGTGGATGCAATTGCGTTTATCTCGGTAAACGATGTCTTCGTCATGCATGCGTGGGGCAAGGATCAGAATGTCGATGGCAAAATTACGATGCTGGCTGATGGTAATGGTGAATATGCCCGGGCCCTTGGCCTCGAAATGGATGGCACGGCATTTGGTATGGGAATGCGCAGCAAGCGCTTCGCAATTATTGTCGATGATGGGGTTGCAACTCACGTTGCCGTTGAGGCACCGGGTCAGTTCGAGGTCAGCAAAGCGGAATC
>Ga0114949_10000235_pt1 | contig 27328 bp, 25 predicted proteins | sample N074metaG_FD_83505 | JGI IMG/M metagenome (GOLD analysis project Ga0114949, IMG submission 83505) | Deep subsurface microbial communities from Kermadec Trench to uncover new lineages of life (NeLLi) - N074 metaG | ecosystem: Environmental > Aquatic > Marine > Ocean trench > Sediment | place...
ACCATGCAAGCGTCTGTTCTGGAACATTGGCAAATCAGCAAACCGGCAGTTCGTAGTCAAAATGGGCTGGTTGCCAGCCAGCACTATCTTGCTTCCAATGTCGGTGCGGCAATCCTTAGCTCCGGTGGCAACGCCATTGATGCTGCCATCGCAACGGGCCTCATGCTGGGCACCGTTGAGCCCTGGATGAGTGGACCTGGTGGTGGTGGCTACATGACCATCTATCTCGCCACGGAGAAAACAGTCAAGGTGGTTGAGTTCGGTATGCGGGCGCCTTTTGGTTCTGTGCCGGAAGACTATCCACTCGCCCCAGAGGGTACCAATTCATCCGATTCCTTCAATTGGCCAGCAGTTGTAGATGACGTCAATATACATGGTCCACTTGCCATCGCGGTCCCGGGCTACATAAAAGGAATATCCCTGGCGCTCGAAAGTTTCGGCACCATGTCCTGGCAGGATGTCATAGAGCCAGCATGCCAGCAGGCAGAATCAGGCCTGCCCATTGACTGGAATAGTGCAAGGATCATCAGTAATTGCGCCCGTGGGCTTAGCCGCTACGATGAAACTCGCAGGACCTATTTCTCTGATGGATTTCCACCGGAACTCAATCTTGAGGGCGAGCTCAACACGCTTCCGCTAGGCAACCTTGGGTCTACCTTCCGCAAACTTCAGTCACAAGGGGCGTCTGGCTACTACCACGGAGAGCTCGCCGAGCAGATAGTCGCTGATCTGGCACAGGCAGGTTCCAGAATTACCTTAAGAGATCTCAACGAATACCAGGCAAAGATTACTGAACCCGTTTCAACCAGGTACCGCGATGCCAACATCTATATCGCCGGAAAACTCACCGCCGGTCCAAGCATTATTCAGGCGCTGGAAGAATTGTCATCCAATCTTAAGGCCACCGAGAGACCCGAGGCAGATGCCTATAAAGCCTATGCAGATTCACTTCTGTCTGCCTATTCCTATCGACTACAAAACCTCGGTGAGAAGACCCCGACCAACACAACTCATATCTGCGCTGCTGACAAAGATGGCAATGTCGTATCACTCACGCAGACAATCATGTCCGGATTCGGATCAAGAATCATGTTGCCGCAGACCGGGATTCTCATGAACAACGGGATGATGTGGTTTGACCCAAGACCAGGATCTGCCAATTCTGTTGTTGGAGGCCGACACCCTCTTTGTAATATGTGCCCGGTCATTGGCATCAAGGATAGCGGCAGCGTGTTTGCATTAGGTGCATGTGGCGGTAGAAAAATATTCCCTGCCGTTTTTCAGCTGATTTCCTTTCTGGTCGACTACAAAATGGAAGTGGGCCAGGCAGCTCATCAGCCTCGACTGGACGTTTCAGGCACAAACCTTGTCACTATTATGGATAGTATAGATGATGAAATTGCTGAAAGCCTCAAGGCAAATTTCCCGGAAACACGCCTTCGCCCTAACGGTGTCAGCCCTAACTTTTTTGCGCTGCCGCAACTAATAGAAAGACTGCCGACAGGTGAAGCAAGTGGTGCCTGTTTTATCCCATCTCCCCATGCGAAGGTTTCAGCTGCCGATTGAATATTGCGCGCTCACGAAAGTAGATAATCAACCCAACGGAGATGAGAAATACGGCTCCGCGAAGCTAGTTCTGGTCAGCGAGTTCATTTTTGTTTTTCATGTTGCGAAATGAGCTGACTGTTATCTGCCAATAGAGAGCAAGGTACCATTCTTTGTAGCACGTTCATCTTCACTGATATCCCGATACAGTTCGACAAAATCAAATACCAATTCATTCATACCGGCGGGTTCAGAGTTTGTCAGGTAGACCATGCCTGTCTGCAGCTCCCGGTTGAATATCATCTCGCTTCGCATGCCTCGAACATAACCACCGTGATGAACAAAACCTTCCTGACCTCCATAGTCGAACAGCCGCCAGCCAAGCCCGTAGTAAATCTTACCGAGATCCTTCCGGTATCTATAATGTGCCTGTTGGCGGGTGGTCCTGATGGCCCCCGTATGCATTCGGACCAGAACTGAATCCTCAAACACCTGTGGTTCGTGACCCAATTGAGCGAGTAACCACTGCCTCATATCGTTAATACTGGCATTTACACCTGCAGCCGGCGCAACTTTGTAATAATGGTGAGTTGTTCTGACCGGCTTCCATGAAGTCCCCGTCCATACATGTGGCACGGCATGATTCTCATCACTCAGGAAAGCTTCTTTTCCAAATGAAGCGCGGAACATCTGAAGCGGCTTGAAAAGTCTGTTAGTCACAAAAGTTTCATAGTCCAGATCTGTCTTTGCCTGGACAAGATCACCCACGAGGCTAAATACAACATTCTGATAGCCATAACACTCACCAGGCTCGCAGATGAAATCAACTCGATCTAATCTTTTGACCATCCGGCTAAACGACATGTTGTCTTCTATCAGGTTCGTATACGCATGAGGCATGAGTCCTGTCGTCTGCGACATAAGATGATGAAGGTTTATTTCCTGACCATAATCCGCACGTTTGAATTTCAAGTTATGAAGATTTTCAACCAATGGGGTTTGCCATTGGACCAGGTCATCTTCTACCAGCAGGGAAGCTGCAGCGGAAGCAAAGGTCTTGGAGATAGAGGCGATTCTGAACAGCGTTTTATCTGTAATGGGGTGAGATTCATTTTCGCTGCGAACCCCATAGACTTTCTGCAACACCACCTCGCCGTGGTCGACAATGATAAGCGCGCCCCCAGGTGTTTCATCCACCAGGGGCTGCACAAATTCCTGCTCAAATCTTGAAGCAAATTGGCCTGCACAACCAAATGCTGGACACAGCATAAGGACAAAGATGGATATAGCGATTCTGTGCATCAGTTAGCCCCCGGGCTTATTCTTAAGCTTACTTTTAATCTGGTTCTTGATGGTTAACTTCACGACAGAAGTTGGCATGGTGATATCAATTTGACCGGACCTGGCCTCGTAATCGTCGGGGCTTGCATTGGCAATGCCTGAACTCGAAATCCTCGCCACCACTTCAATTAAGTCAAAGTTAGCCAACCCCATCCCCTCCATCATCGCCATTGATTCATCTAACTTTATCAGACGAGGCAGGTCAGCCACTAACAGTTTTTGTACTGCCAGGGGCATCGGCGGCCCGGTAACTGCTTTGGCAAACACAAACACAAAGGAATCTGTCTTGACATCAACTTGACTATCAACCTCGACGAGAACCTCCAGCGACCTGGTACCGGTAGGCTCCGTCTCGGCTTTAGGAGACACAGGCCTGGTGGGCATAGCAGCAGAACTCGCAAACGGTGCTGTCTTGTTTGCGGTGCCAGTCACACCCGTTTGAGTTTCCAGTCGTTCAAGTGCCTGTTGAATAAGTTTAGCCCTTGGTCCCTCCGCCATTGCAAGGGCGGCGATGAAATACTGATTAGCTGCAGAATATTCACCTTTCTGAAATGCATCCATGCCTCTTATCTCCAACATCGTAAGCTCATGTGGATTCAGCGCCAGTGCCTTACCAATTGCCACATCTACCCTAGACGTTATGACACGATTATCTGCAAGAAACAGGGATTCAGCATAATAAGAGGCAATGCCTGAATCACCAGTAAACACAAGGCTTAGTTTCTTAAAGACAGCGGCTGCCTTCTCATATTCAGCTTGCCGATGATAGAGCTGACCCAGCATAAACCAGCCCTCGTGATTATCCGGTTGCTGCTCCATGCTTCTCGCCAGCTTCTCTACCGTCTGTTTCATCCTGACAGGATCATGAATTCCATCACTATTAAGCTCACCTGCAATCTCAACGTCACTGATAGCACCCCAGCTCAATCCAATATCTGAATAGGCAAATATGGCGAACAGGGGAACGAGTGCTGCAAAAACCAGTGGCAATCTGCCAATTTCAGAAACCGGCGTTTCACTACCGACTTCATCTGTATCGACAAGCAGGTTCTTTTGTAATTCAAGTTCCATCTCTGCGAAATCAACAGCTGTGATTTCCAATTCTTCCAGCTGCGCACTAAGTTCTGCTATGCGCTCTTCGTACAATCTGACATTGAGTTGTTCTCTCTCCTGCACCCTGTCCAATTGTTCATGAGGATCCTTTTGTATTCGCTTTTTCTCAAACAAAGGTTTAACGACAAGGGGACCAATAATGAAACCCGAGGCAAAAATACCCAGAACAATCGCTGCCAGCCAGTAGGAAATAACCATCAATTCTTTCCAATCAGTTCTTTCAGTCGATCGGTATCTGACTTATCCATGACCAGACGTCGGCCTTTTCTAGCCACCAACAGTCGGATTAATATGAACACTGTTATGATCAGCAATACAGGGGGGCCAAACCACAACACCAGCGTTCCACCTTGAAGCCGAGGTTTGTATAGAATGAAATCTCCATACCTTTGATACATAAAATCGAGGATTTCCTCGTCAGATTTACCCTCCAGCAACAATCGATGTACTTCCCTTCGTAAATCCTTCGCGATCATTGAATCGGAACCCGCGAGGTTGGTATTGAGGCATTGGGGGCAGCGGAGTTCATCAATCAGAACCTTGTGTCGATCTCTTAATCCATCATTCGGAAAGGGATAGGCATCAATGGCTGCACTAGCCGGAAAGCTGAAGAAAAGGACGACGAAAACAAGACACCTCATTTTTCGCTGCCTGTTTTACTACGCCCGGTGATTTCGTGCCCGGTGTTTGCTTTCTTTTGTTCAGCTCGCAACAGTGCCACCACGGGAAAGATTTCACTGTCCCAGATTTCCCTGGTCAGTGCGCCCACATGTCGATACTGAATCACGCCATCTGTATCAATAACGAAAGTTTCCGGCGCACCATATACACCCAGATCAATAGCCAGCGTCCCCTTGTCGTCAACGATGTTAAACAGGAAAGGATTTTCATAGCGCCTGAGCCAGGCGATCGCCTTGACCGACTCATCGTTATAGTTAATGCCATACAGTGAAATATCCTCATCACGGCTAATTCGCATCAATTCCGGATGCTCCACCATGCAGTTAGGGCACCAGGTCGCCCAGACATTGGCTAAAGAGACCTCCCCCTTTAGATCATTCTGAGTTATCAGGCGTTCAGGATCATGCAGATCTCGCAGCTGAAACTCGGGGAAGGGTTTGTTAATCAACTCGGATGGTAGAAAATGCGGGTCTTCCAGTCTGAACCCCAGGGACAGCACGAACACCAACAGTGCGAACACGACCAACGGAATCAGTAAGCTTTTGTTAACCGTCATGCGAGACTTCACCAGAGGAATATTTACAGATAAGTAAATTGCTCAAACCGTAACACCTGCCATTTCCTGTTGGTTAACAGCCTTTCCACGGCGATATCTTCGATCAACAAGCGTGACGAAACCGCCTAAAGCGATAAACAGGCCACCGAACCAGATCCACCTGACAAATGGCTTATACTGCACACGCACAGCCCAGGCAGTATTATCGATCGGCTCGCCAAGTGCTATGTATATGTCTCTAAAGAGACCCGGATCAATATCAGCCTCTGTCATCATATTTCGCGCAGCCTCGTAAAATCTTTTCTCAGGATGCAGCAGGGCGATTCGTGAACCGTTGTACATCACTTCAAACTCCCCCTGGTCCGCCCGGTAATTTGGGCCTCGCACCTTGTTCATCGCCTTGAAGGTGACTTCATACCCGGCAACTTCAACCATTTCACCCGGCACCATCCTAAGGTCTTTTTCTTCACTGTAGTAAATAGTCAAACAAACTCCCGTTATTGCCATGGCAATACCAAGATGCCCTAGCAGCATGCCGTAATATGAGAAAGGTTGCCTGAATATTGCCACCAGTTTATTGGTTTTGTTGTTTACCCTTTCAAACATATCCTTCACAAGACCAAGAAAAATCCAGCCAGCGATGGTAACCACAAGAACAGCCACAAATTCAAATTGTGCTGCGAAGAAATAGACTAGCCCGGTGGTCATCGTCAAACTGACAAGAAAGGTGGGGACCAGGCTTTTAACCAGCCTGCTAACCGGTGTTTTCTTCCATCTCGTGGAGGGGCCTGCTGCCATAAAGGCGAAGAGCACCATGACGATCGGGACGAAGATGGTATTAAAGTACGGCGGTCCCACCGAGATCTTTTTGCCGCTTGTCATGGTTTCATAGATCAGTGGATAGATTGTGCCGAGCAATACCGCACCTGTTGCAACCAGGAGCAGCATATTGTTCGCTAATACAAAAGTTTCACGGCTGGTCCAGTCGAACCCGGCTTCACTTCTTATGCCGGTTGCCTTGAATGCATACAAGCAAAGCGAACCTCCAATAACCAGGACCAGAAATATCAGGATGAACATGCCACGTTCAGGATCAACAGCAAATGCATGGACAGAAGTCAGTACACCGGAACGCACGATAAACGCCCCCAGCAAACTGAAGGAGAAAGCAAAGATGGCGAGCAACACGGTCCAGCTCTTGAAGACTCCACGTTTTTCCGTTGCAGCTAACGAATGAACTAAGGCGGTACCCACTAACCAGGGCATGAATGAAGCATTCTCCACTGCATCCCAGAACCACCATCCTCCCCAACCTAGCTCATAGTAGGCCCACCAGCTGCCTAGCGTAATGCCAAGTGTAAGAAATGCCCAGGCTGCATTGGTCCAGGGTCTGGACCATCTTGCCCAGGCTGAATCCAGCCTTCCACTTGTTAAGGTGGCTATGGCGAATGCAAAAGGAACCGCAAAACCCACATAACCCATGTACAGCATAGGCGGGTGAACAATCAGGCCAAAATCCTGCAACAGGGGATTCAGATCGGATCCCTCGGAAGGAAATAAGGGCAGACTCCGATCAAATGGATTCGAGGTCAACAGGATAAACAGGATGAATCCCAGGCTCAAACCACCGAGTACAGACAACACCCTGGCTCTCATATCAAGCGTTAAGCTGCCGCTTAAAATACTCACCGCCAAAGTCCAACCCGCCATTATCAAGGTCCATAACAGAAAGGATCCCTCATGGGCACCCCAGATTGCAGAGATCTTGTATTGAATAGGTAGATCAGAATTTGAGTTTCTTGCTACATAGTTGACAGAAAAATCATCAGTCACAAAAGCATTTGCCAGACAAAAGAAACTCAACAGGACAAATACAAACAGGCCGGCTGACAAGGAACCACCCAATGCCATTAGCTGGTTCTGATGTCGATACACTCCCAGTGCCGGCAATACGCTCAAACAAAAAGCAAGACCCAGCGACAGGATCAGACTAAAGTGGCCAAGTTCAACAATCATGCGCCGTTGTTATCCTTATGTGCCCTTGCCAGGGTCTGCTCCACTTCTGGAGGCATGTAATTTTCATCATGTTTCGCCAGTACTTCTTCGGCAATAAATATGCCATCACTGTTCAATGTTCCCCGGGCAATAACACCCTGCCCTTCTCGAAACAGATCTGGCAGGATTCCCACAAATTGCACAGTGACTTCTGAAGTTTGCAGGTCAGAGATTGTAAAACTGACACCCAGATCTTCAGTCGATCTTTTAATACTGCCCATGACGACCATGCCACCGGCTCTAATCAACGGACCAACCGGGGCTTCTCCATTGACAATCTGTTCCGGGGAATAAAACAGATTGATATTTTCGTTCAGCGCAAGCATGGCAAGCCCAATTGCAGAGGCCGATGTCGCCACCAAAAACATAACGAGTAACAGTCGATTTCGCCGATGCGATTTCATTTTTCCAATTTTCAATTATGTGCTTCCTGTTTCAGGAGTTGTTTCTGACTTCTGATGATATTTTTCCTCATGAATATCGGCCTGACAATGTTATAGGCCAGCACGATCACCGTTAAGGCATAAGCGCTCCAGACATAAAATCCATGGCCACCCATATTCAGGAAGGCTGAAAAGCTATCAAAACTCATGAAGCAGCCACAATTTGTTTCACCCAACCGGTTCGAAATTCACGGTTGAGGATTTCATTACGCATCCTTGTCATCCAGAGCGAAAAAAACAGGCAGTAGTAACCAATCACCATCACCAGGAGAGGTATCCACATTTCTGCTGGCATGGCTGGTTTCTCCGTCATGGAAAAGCTTGACCCCTGATGCAGCGTAAACCACCAGTCTACCGAATATTTGATGATCGGGAGATTGACCACACCCACCAGGGCGAGAATCGCAGAGGCTCGCCCTGCTGATTCGCTGTTTTCCATGGCTGACCGCAGCGCCATAATACCGATGTATAGAAACATCAAAACCAGGGTTGACGTCAGCCTCGCATCCCAGACCCACCAGGTACCCCAGGTCGGCTTGCCCCAGATAGACCCCGTAACCAGCGCAAGGAATGTAATGGATGCGCCAATGGGCAGGGCACACTGTAGCGCAACATCGGCTAATTTAATGCGCCATATCAGGTAAACACCACCGCTAAAGGCCATCATCGCATAACAGGACTGCGCAAGAATTGCTGCCGGAACGTGAATATACATGATGCGCACACTATTACCTTGTTGATAGTCTTCTGGAACAAACAGCAATGCCCAGACCATGCCAACAACAATCAGTGATAATGCTATTACCCAGAACCAGGGTAACAGCCGCCCGCTTATCTCGTAAAAAGACTTGGGCGCGCCGAGTTTATGAAACCAGTTCCACATAATTTTCAGAGTTTTCTACCAAAATTCATTATGTTAATAATGTTCTAGAATACGCAGGGAGAGCCTTCAGCCCAGGGTGCTTGAAAATAACTCTTATCAGGGCCATTTTACCCTGACCCACAAACGGGAACAGATATTAACAGATTTCAGTCTCGATCTGGTTGCCTCAAGTCAATGACTTAATGATATTTTCACACCGGCGCTGGTGGCAATTGGAGCAACTCCCAGGCTCATCAATAACAATGCGCCAAGCCACAACATGTGGCCAATATAGTCTCCTCCTGTCATGCCGGTTTTAATCATTTCAGTCGCCAGGATCAGAACGGGAACATACAACGGCAGGATCAAAATCGCGATCAATACACCCCCTGTTCGAAGACCGACAGTGAGTGCGGCACCGACTGCCCCAAAAAGACTGAGGATAGGTGTGCCTAGTAAAAGCGACAGCATGATCGCCTTTATTCCTTCTTCATTGACGAACAGCATCACACCGAGTAACGGGCTCAATAGTGTCAAAGGCAAACCTGTCATTAACCAGTGACTGATAATCTTCCCCAGGATTATCAGAAGAAAGGGCTGGTCAGTCAGCGCCATCTGTTCCAGGGAACCATCCTCATAATCACTCCGGAAAATCAGGTCCATAGATAACAATGTGGCAAGCAGCGCTGCAACCCAGATCACACCTGGCGCAATGCCCGCCAAAACTTTTTCTGATGGGCTGATCCCTAGCGGGAACAAACTAATAACGATGACAAAAAACACCAGTGGATTAACGATTTCTGCCGGGTTTCTGAACGACACCAGGACGTCACGTTTGATCGTATTAAGTAACATCAGGTGGTGCCGCTAATATTCAACTGGCGAATTTCGACGCCGATTTCAAGTGTCTGGTGACTCGTAAGGATGACGATGCCACCGTCGTTTAAATGTGAAGTTATTCGCTCCTCTATCAGTTTCACACCGTCGACATCAATTGCATTCAGCGGCTCATCAAGAATCCACACCGGACTCTGGAGGAGAAACAACCGTGCAAGATTCACCCTCTTGCGCTGCCCTTCAGACATGGTACCGCAAAGCGATTCTTCGAATCCGTTCAGACCGACTGCCGCAAGCGCACTATCAATGGCATCTGCCGTTGCCCCACCCTGGTAAAGATCTGCAAGCCATTTAAGATTCTCGCGCGCAGTCAGCTGATCCTTTACACCGGGTTTATGGCTGACAAAAAGAGGCCAGGATTCCAGTTGCCACCTTACTTCTCCCGAATAGTCTTCATAGAGTCCTGTCAGGACCTTGAGGAGGGTTGTTTTACCTGACCCATTGCGCCCTTTTACCTGCAGTAATTCACCGGGCTGAACCGCAAACGACAAATCACTGAACAGTATTCGCCTTTGCCTTTCACAGTACAGGTTCTGGACCTCGAGCATACTTCGTTCACCCATATTTCTGATGAGAATGTCTGAAAGAGAATAATTCAAAGTGAAGTGATTATTATAACAGCAAGTAATTCGTTCTGGTTGTCGTTGCACTGACGGTTGGAGTTTGCACAAACGTCAGTATAATCCTCCTTCCTTTTTCAGCGGATCAACCATGCTATTCAAGAACGCTTATATGTATCGCATCAAGAGCCCTTTTGACTATTCAACTGAGGATCTTGAGGCTGCGCTTGAATCCAGCGTTTTTAAACCCTGTTCGGGTATTCGCTCCACCAGCTTCGGATGGGTTTCCCCGTTAGGTGATCAACCTGGCGCACTGACTCACGAGGTAGCCGGAAGTATCCTTTTGACCGCAAAACGTGAAGACAAAATTATTCCAGGCAGTGCACTGGCTGATGTATTGGCTGAGAAGGTCGCCCATCTGGAAGAGCTTGAAGGCAGGAAAGCCTCTGCCAGGGAGAAGCAAAGGCTAAAAGATGATGCCAAAGCCGAGTTGACGCCACGAGCACTTCCACGATCGAAACAGATCCAGGGTTACATCACACCGAGCGATCAACTACTGGTCGTTGGTACTTCATCTGTCCAGGAAGCTGAACTTTTCATCAACTGCCTGAGAGATTCCCTTGGTTCATTCGCCGTTGTGCCGCCCCAGGTCAAATCAAAACCCACTGAAATTTATACCCATTGGCTGAAAACCCGAAAGCTACCAGACAACTTTAGCCTGGGTGATGCCTGCGATCTGCTGAACCCTGAAGAAGGGAGCACGATCACCTGCCGTAGACAGGATCTTGCCACCCGTGAAGTCAGTAACCATCTCGATGCAGGAAAAGTATGTACCAAAATCGGACTTCGATGGCATGGGGACTTTGCGTTCACCGTCGATAAAGACATTTCCCTGAAGCAGTTGAGGCTGGAAACTAATGACGACAGTAGTGATAACGAGGACGACCCTATCGGTCGGCTTGATGCTGCCTTTGCCAGCATGACGCTTGAATTCGCTAGATTTCTACCTGAGCTGTATTCGGCTTTTGGCGGAGAAAACCGTAGCTAAACCTCGTCCAGGTTTCGTCTAGGCTTCTTCGCCTTCAACCTTTAAAGGTGTGAAGCTGAATTTTTGCCCGCCGATTGCGGCCTCATACATCAGCCCACCGATGGCGTGGGTAAATACTGCCATACCTTTCGTATAGCCTGTTTCAACCTGAACTGCGGTGGCAGGACCGGCACTGGCATTGGCAGACGTGCCTGTAGTTCCGAACTGGGCCTGGGCTCCCGCCGTGATAGCCACCGCCGAAGCTGTAGCATCAAATTCATAGGTACCCAAGGTGAATTCGTTATAGGCACGTTCATCTTCGAGGAAAATGACCTCGCTGAAGACCTGCCCACCCAACTGGAAGCCAATGGTTAACTTGCTCAGGCTGACAGTGCCTGTCACCCGACCATTCCGATAGACCTGTCCCTTACCATAAGCACCACCAATGCCAATTCCACCTTTGCCAATATTTGGGAAAATCACATATCCATAGGACTTCTCAAAAAATGGCGCAACTGTGACATTAGACTCGAACACGCCAATCGTTCCTTCAAAATTGTCTGCGGACGCCGCTTGAATCATCAATCCAAAAATGGCTATTACCAATACTCTTAACATCTGAACCTCTTATTCAAAACCCTTTACCTGGATCCTTCATACGACCCCATCAAAGGAAGCATGTATCCAGTTTAACTGTCCTCAACCAATTGGACACCGAATCACCCTGAATAGTTTCAGTCACTCTTTCCCTGATCATCTGCCGTGATCGTTCCGGGTAAGGCCGACTCAAATAGCTGACATCTTCACCATAGATACTAGCGTGAAACGCTTTTGCACCTGCTTTAAGGGCATCTGCATTAGCCAGGACAAAGGGAGCATAAGTTGAACCCATTTCGGCGAGAACGAAGCGCGCGAAGGGAGTCGATTCAGGAAACGGCGCTAGTTCACCCTTGCCATCCCACTGGTCCGCAGATTCTTCTGCCCACCGGATGACTCGATTGTACTTTTGGATCGCTTTTTTCGGTGTTGGATCCATATTGGTGTGTGCTCTTAGTCCGCCGAGTAAAATGCAATCTACTGCTGTCGGCCTGTTCCCCAACATATATCGTGATTCCTGAAGTTGCGACTCCATGGCTTCGACAATTCTTATGTACTCTGCTTCTGCCGCGGCTTGTTGGTGTTCACTTTCCGTTCCCGTGGCGCGGCAGGCCCGGGGTCCCCAATTCCTAATCCTTGCTGCTGCGTCAGTGTTCCCCGCTGCCATCCTCTCCGAGGCAAAAACAGCACTTTCTTCATAATGCCATCGATAGTGCACCATCGTTCTTGCGATCCACTCATCAAAATACTCTTCAAGGATATGAGTTAACAGGCCAAGAGGTCCATCAGGAAACATCTCTCTGCCTTTGAATCGTCCATCGAGCAACCGAATGACGGGTGTTGTATCCGCAAGCATCCAGTTCTCGGGTGTCAGCAACGCAGGGACCTGATGGGTACCCGAACGAAGTTCGATTTCCTTTGCGTTATCCGGACCTTTACGGCACATTTGAAAATCAGCCCTATAGAAAATCATTGCCGCTTCAAGCTTGCGGGTGAAGTAAGAAAGTTCCCCGCCATAAATCCTGTAGTGCTGGTTCATGAGGCGTCTCCTACCGAGATACTGAGTGTGCCAACATTCTCAATTTCTGCTTCAATTTTGTCGCCAACTTCAATTGGACCAACACCGGCCGGAGTACCGGTGAATATCAGGTCACCGGCACATAAAACGAATAGCTCCGACAGACGCGAGATGACTTCAGGGACCTTCCAGATCATCTGGTTAACATCGCCTTTCTGTTTTTCCGAGCCATTGATGTTCAACTGAATTGACCCGAAATTGATCTCCCCCGTTTCATTTATGGGTACGATCGCCGAACAGGGTGCGGCGTGTAGAAAGGTTTTACCGGCCTCCCATGGCCTGCTTTTTTCCTTTGCTTCTGCCTGCAGGTCACGACGAGTCATATCTATGCCAACGGCATATCCATAGACCAGGTTCATCGCATCATTTACATCAATATGGCGGCCACCACGGGCAAGCGCAACCACCAGTTCCACTTCATGATGAACATCGTGACTAGCGGATGGATACTCCATCAATTCGCCATCCTTCAATATAGAATAGGCAGGCTTCATGAAAAAGAAAGGGGCTTCTCTGCTAGGATCATGCCCCATCTCAATGGCATGATCCGCATAGTTTCGGCCAACACAGTATATTTGTGACACTGGAAAGAGTTCATCACTATTAATGACAGGCAGTGTCACCCTTTCAACCGGTTCAAATAGATAATTCATTGAGCTTCCTCTCTACAAATAGAGTATTCCTAATTAAACACGTTCGCTGCTGTTCAGGTGAGTGCCAATCGCCCGCGAGTGAAAAATAACACAGGTATCAGTAAAAGAAGGAATGGAAGACTTAACCCCACAATCCAGTTCCAGCCGAACTGGACAAGTATGAAGCCTGAGCCTAGCGCTGCAATTGCCTGCATTGAAAATACGATGAAGTCGTTAAGCGCCTGAACCTTAAATCGTTCTGCAGGCCGATAGGTTGAAGTGAGTAATGTCGTGCCACCCAGGAACAAAAAGTTCCAGCCAACGCCCAACAGCACCAATGCCCACCAGTAATGCATTAATTGACGATCCAGCCAGGCAACTGCCAGACAAGCAAACAGCAATGCCAACCCTGCCGCGATGATCTTGACAGGTCCGAACCGACTAATCAGGAAACCACTAAAAAGCGATGGCAGGAACATGGCCATAATATGGCTCTGGATAACCCAGGCGGTATCTTCAAGATTGAAGTGATCGAACTTATGCATGCTTACCGGGGTTGCTGTCATCATAAGACTCATCACACACCAGGCAACGACTGAAGCGCCAATTGCGACAAGAAAGGTGTGTTGCCGGACAATGGTTAACAGCGGTCTCGGTTCTGCTTCAACAATATCATCCTTCATATCCAGGTTTCGATAAAAGGTGAGTATGGCAAGCGTCACCAGCATAAAGGCACTGAGGCCCATGAAAGATCCTGCGAATTCACCCATGGCTGATTCGTCCTGAAACCTTTGTGCTGCTTCAGGACCCATGAATGCTGCAGCAACGCCAGCCAGCATTACAACAGACAAAGACTGACCTACTTTTTCAGGTGGCACCGACTCAGCCACGGCAAATCGATACTGCTGAATGAATGCATTATGACTACCGACCATAAACGTCGCCAGACAGAATAGTGCAAAACTCTCGATGCTTATGGCAAACGCTGCCAGCAATCCGGCAAGACAGCTATATGACGCAGCAAACATGAACCCAGCCTTGCGGCCAAATCGACTCATGAACAATGCGGCCGGGATGGTGGTGCTTGCCGTACCGACAATCATTAACGCGACGGGCAAAGTTACAAGATCAGCCTGTGGCGCCAACGCGGTCCCGACAATTCCACCCAACAAAACAACAATAGGCGCGCCTGTAGAAGCAAAAGCCTGGGCGATTGTCAGGGTTATTAATGTTTTATACACAACTCTGTTCTTTGTTCCGATTAAAATCACACTTATCCAAGGGGATCAGGGTCACCCTGAACGAAGTGAAGGGGACAGATGCTGTCCGAATAAATGTCGGCTTAATCATACCCAATTTCTTTAAGCACATGTGAATACATCGCTTATTCTGAGACAAGGCATGGAATGAAAACAATCATCCCATGCATCAAGTCTCCACGCCTGTTAAGCAACATACTGTTGACGCAGGTTCGGGATCATCTCCTTTGGTGACCCCTGGCGCAGCAATCGGCCTTCAGACAACTCAAGAATTAAGTCATAACGTTCAAGACTTTCAAGACGATGAGCAATTGTGATAACGGTCTTTCCAGCGAGCACTGTCCTCATCAATCGCTGCATCTGTTCATCAGTCTTCCTATCCAGGGAACTGGTTGGTTCATCCATCAGGATATACTGCTTGTCCAACAGGATTAACCGTGCAATGCAGAGCAGCTGACGCTCTCCGACACTATAGTCTTTACCGCCTTCAAGCACCCTGGCATCAAGGTCAACGTCGAGACTGACTGTCTTCAGTGCCTCCCGAAGCCGCTCATCAGGCACACTCTTAAGCTCACCGGCGAGATTGAAACGTATCGTCCCCGCAAAAAGATAGGGATCCTGTGGAACCACGCCGAAGTGGCTGCGAACAGAATTGATATCCACTGAAAAGATCGACTGGCTACCAATCCTGATGTCTCCACCCTGGTGATACACCATACGAAACAGTGCCTGCATCAAGCTGGACTTACCAGCACCGGTTCGCCCGACAATACCCACTTTTTTCCCGGCAGGAATAGTGACCGAAAATTTATCCAGAATGAGCGGCAAGCCCTTTCGATACGACATGGAGTAGTTTTCAAATCTTATGTCCCCCGCAAGCCGGGCGGGCAACGCAACCTCCACGGCCTGGATTCTGGACTCCTGCGTCGTCTCGTTAGGTAAATCGATCATAAAGAAGGCTCTTCTTGCATGTGATGCGGTTTCACCAAGGAACGACATATCCCAGGCAAGCCCAAAGAACAGGTTGTTCAAATTGAATACTGCTGTAATGACCACCGCTGCAACTGTCGTCGTAATCAGACCACTCTGAAGACCATAAACCAGGAACGCGTATACGACGACGGCATAAAGTGCTGATATCAGCCCCATCCACAACATTCCCCAGCTCATCAGGCGGCAATAAAACAGCTGAATATTCATGGAGTCACCGAACGCCTTATGAATTCTTTCAAGAAGGTTTTTCTGCTTCTCGTACAGCGTAAAAATCGTACGACCCTCAATCAGGTCTGTTTCCCGGTGAAGCGCTTCTCCGATCTTCACGGCTCTGATTTCCCTGGCATGGCTCATCATCGGTGCCAGCTGAGTCTGCAACGCAACATAGAGCAGTACTACAGGCACGATCAATAGTCCTGCAATTGGGTCAGCGATCATGATGAGCAAACCAACACAAAGCACTTCAGCAAGTCCGTTTGCGGTATCGCCGATGGACATCACGCCTTCAAGGCGCAACATGCCATAATCACCCAGCAGTCGATTAATCAATCGCCCCGATGGGTTTTCATCAAAGAAAGTCGTTCGCACCCCGGAAATCGATTTCATCATATCCGCCTGGATCTGCTGCGTTGACCATTGGCCTGACAATTCAAATAACGTCCAGGCGCCAACCCTGCACAACATGGCAAATATCGTTAGAACAACAAGTGTGGACAAGGTCGCGGGTATGACAACATCCATGCCAAACAGGGAATGTGTGATCTGGCAGGCGTCGCTACCACCACAAGCCAGCAGCTCACCGACAAACCACAAAAAATAAGGTGGAATCGCCGCTGCCAGGAAAATAGCCAACATCGTCGGCACCAGAACCTTGCGAAGCAACGATAAGCCGGATGCAAACCTGATTATTGTTTTGATATTGTTCTGTTCTGCAGAAATCTCTTCCGGAGATACAAAATTTTTGTAATTCATCACCTATTCCCCCGTACCCGGCATGTCAAAGTCCCCCGCACTCAAGTGCTGATTGAACTCCGAAGCCGGGTCATCCATGAGTGTTAACGGATTGCCATCTTCAATGATTCTTCCGTCTTCCAGAACGATGAGCCTGTCGGTTTGCTTCAGTTCGTTGAGCCTGTGGCTGCACAACATGAAGCCGCCAAGTTCCGATAACAGATTCGCCATTAAGTTAGCCTCTGTATCTGTATCCACGGCACTTAGCGGATCATCCAGAACAAGGTAGCTTCGACCCGAATAAAGTGCACGCGCCAGGCTCACTCGTTGCTTCTGACCACCAGAAAGGTTTACGCCGGTTTCACCGATTTCTTCGGACAGACCGTATTCGAACTGTCCGATATCAGCCTCAAGCTCCGCCAGTCGAATGGCCTGCATAACATCTGCTTCAGGTTCATCCGTTGCCAGCGACACATTGACACCAAGACTTGTGTTCGATAAATATGCTTCCTGCGGCATGTAGCCAACTCGTGAGCGAAGCCGCGCATAGACATTCTCGTGCCAGAGATCAGCGATGACGCCATTATCAAATTCCACCTGAATCGTGCCCTCGGTTGGCTTGATCTCTGCACATATCAGCTTTAACAGCGTCGATTTTCCCGATCCAACCTTGCCAATCAGGCTGACGTATTGATCGAGATCGATTGTCAGGAAGATGTTTCTCAACACCAGGGAATTACCTTCACCCTCGTAGCGGTAGCTCACATTATTAAAATGGATCCGAACCGGGTTGGCCTGGCTCACAGATTGATGCCAGACCGGCATCAGATCATCCTTGATGTCCTTGTGTTCGATCAGTTTATTCAAACGATCAACGCAGGCCGAAGCCGACGCATAATCAATGAATATGTTCGGCAACCACCTGATGTACAAAGTAATGTGGTTCAACATCCATATGCTCGCAAACAGCGTAACCAGATCATCGCTATGACCCCAGGTAGTGTTTGCCCATAGAAGCGCAATGATGGGAAACAGCCACCAGCTGACACTGACTCCAAAGTTGATCAGGTTCACTCCATGTTGCCTGGTTGATTCAACCACCAGCTGCCGTACGTGTCCGGCAACTCTTGACCGCATAAGCTTTTCCCAGCCAAGAAAGCGCAGCAGACGAACATTGGTTACCCATTCACCGATGATGGTCGACAGGGTATCTTCCTGGGCTTTGATCAGGTTTTCCTGGCTGTGGACATATTTACCTAAGGTAAAGGCAAGAGGCATCGCGCCAAATCCGACGATGATTGCAAATGCGCCGGGAAACCCCATGTAGGTCACAATCACGGGCCCGAGGATCAACAGCGCCAGCAGGCACGGCACACCATTACGAGCAATGGCATGGAATAAATCTGCTATCCGATAGATGTCAGACGAGACCAGCGTCTTCAGATTGCCCGTCGTAAATTCATCAGATGACAACTGTCCCATCCTCAATAGCTTGACGTTCATTCGCAGCGTTACAAACGTTCTTGTGCAGACAGACAACTGACTTTGAAGCAATGAGGTCCATGCATTAATGACCTTCAGGACCAGTTGTACAACCGCGTAGAATACGAGCAACCACACGGCAGCCGTCAGGGTATTGGTTTCATCGAGAATCCTCTGGCTGGCGAGCACGGCAGCCAGGACCAGCAGCGTCATCACTGCCCTGCCAGCCACCAGTAAACTGATATGCTTCTTGTAGGTTCGAACGAAATCCCACCAGAATGAACCCGACATCAAGATATCAGGATCTTCCTCTCGTATGTGGTCGAACTCTCTCTGCAGTTCATCAGGCATTACCTGCTCTGCCACTTCAGTGGTTGCCAGGAATTCTCTTTTTAATCTCGCCGGGTTTGCGAGTACTGCCAGGTCAAACATGTTAATCCCCTCTTTTACCTTGCTACTATCCGGACCATTGCAAATAAGGTCTTACAAAACGCGGGGCATAAAAAACCCCGGTGGACGATGCCTACCGGGGTTTAAGTCTCTAATCCGGAAGGCTTTTCTTGAAACCTTCCGAAATTTATCTGTTCGTCAGGTCGCTATTTTTTCACTATCATCTTTGTTCATATCTATTATGTTGGCGGACGTATATTGCTCACCAACTGTTGCTGCATCATTTAACACAGCACCAAATGACAGGCGCACGTAACCTGTGCACGCAGATTTGAAGGTGATAACTGTTGGCAAAATATGTCTCATATAATTTTTTTCATATGATCCGGTTTCGGATCGGATTCAATTGGTATGGCGCGCTATGTTATGCCGATTGTGAAATAATTCAAGGGAATTTTTTGTTTACATTATTGTTCCGGGCAAATAGCTTCAACCCGATTAATTTAATTCTGCTTTCACCACTGACTTACCAATCAACCATATTTAAACTGAAACTCCATTGCATGACGCTAATGAATACTATCGATGCCTGACAGAACTATCACATGCCTGATTTGCGGTATGCGAACCGCAAGCGATATTCGCCATTGCCCCAAATGCGATAACCGCCTCGACCAGCAAACTGATGGCTCCACCATGATCGTCGATATCGCGCACCATGGAGAAAGGGTCAGAGATGCTCTGGGTAAACTTGATTCTCAAATAGAACAGGCAAGGAGCGGAATTGTTGCGACCCTTCGAATTATTGTTGGTTCAGGGGCAATACGGGATGCCGTGCTGGCAAGGCTGCTGGATCTTGAATACCGGAAGGTGATTATTAGTCATGAGCTTGACAAGGATAATACGGGGGCGATACTGGTTCGACTAAAATCATCCGGCAGGTCTTAATCTTTTATTACAACAATAATCTGCATACACTCACGCTAAGTCGTTTCTGGCAGGTTCTCTATGCGAGCAGACCTGCGCAGCCCGACATGAGGCCAGGACGTCTAACGGCAGGTCCGCCGAGAGTCAGACTCCATGGATGGGTAGGCACGCCAGTCTCACTCCGCGCGGCGATGATGCACCTGTCGGGAACGACGGATTCGAAGCGGTAACTATGAGGAGTCAAATATCGCAGAGAGAATTAGGCTAATTATCCAATCTTCTAATTTCGTGCGCTTCTCCTGTTGATCCTTTCGTTACACCAGACACTCTGGCATTTCGAGCCGAACTTCTTGGAAACTTCTTCGACAACTCTGGTCCTGCCGCCGTCAATCCACCATCGACAACGATGGACTCACCTGTGACGAATTCCGAATCATCGCTTGCAAGGAATAACGCAGCACCGGCGATATGATCACCGCGGCCATACTCAGGCCAGGGCTGGGATTTGGCAAACGATGTTTTTGTTGCTTCTTCATGGCCACCGTCAGCCAGGGGTGTGACGATAAATCCAGGGCAGATTGCGTTTACTCGGATTTTATCCGCCCCCAGTTCAACTGCCGCAGATTTTGACAAGCTGATCACTGCTGCCTTTGCAGCCGAGTATACGAGGGGGCCACCATCTCCGCTAAGCCCTGCAATAGATGCGGTGTTGATGATGGAGCCACCGACGCCCCGGTCTCTCATGATTCTTGCAGCATGCTTGATTCCGAGAAATACTCCCTTCGCCAGCACATCAAAGGTGTAATCCCAATCAGAGACTGTTGTTTCTGTTAGCGGCCCAATTGCGCCCCCGACCCCTGCATTATTGAATACAATATCGAGTCCACCGAATCTATCGAGCCCGCATTGCATCATCGCCTCGACCGCTGGTTCATAGGCAACGTCAGTTTTAATAAAAGTCACTGAATCTTTATAACCTGACTCTTCTGCTGCTGCCACTGCTGCCAGCCCTGTTTCTGAATTGAAGTCTGCAATAACCACCCGCGCACCTTCTTTCAGGAAGCGCATCACCGTGGCAAGCCCCATGCCACTGGCACCACCTGTAATCACAGCTACTTTGTTTTCGAGCCGCATCAGCTCTCCTCCAATACTATTTTCGCGTAAAGACTAAGCCTTCAATGCCACCACGCGACCATTGTGTCCCTGTCGGGTTATTTTGTAGAACGAAATTGAACCGAGTGCCATGAAATAGAAAATCATCAACGATGGTCCATAGATAAAGCCAAGATCCCAGATAATTTCCGGTGGCACATCGCCGGGCGCAGCGCCTGTTGGAAAACCAATGACATCCAGCGCAACGCCAGCAATAAAAGCACCTACCCCGGAAGTCGCTTTTGCGGCGAATGTTCTCGCAGCAAAAAACAGGCCTTCCTCTCTCCTGCCTGTGCTGACTTCGCTGTGCTCAACAATGTCGGCCAGCATCGATGACTGAACAATTCCGAACATCACTATCAACGTAACGTCCAGCATGGCATGACCAACCATAATGGGATACAGATAGGGGCTGTCATTCTCCGGGAAGAACCCGGCCAAACGCAACAGGACAGGCGCCGCACCAAATACAATCCCAACGGCATAGATGCCCATGGCACTGCGCTTTTTATCATATTTTTGCGTGATTTTTGGCGCGAGATATGCCGCCAGTGCAGCTGACCCAAACAGACCCAGGATGATCCAGCGAACCTGGCCCGGAGTAAATTCCCAGAAGTGCAGATTAATGTATGCATTGAAATTCGTGCTGATACCAGCACCGATTGCGGCGAACAGCCCGGCAAAAAATAAAGCCCCAAAATTTCGATTAGACACGGTTACAATCAAATCTTTGACTATGCTCGATATCGCGTATGAGTCCCGTTTGGGTGGCGACTTCAAATAGGGAATGTACTTATGCAGCCCCAGGGATGAGCCCATGATCGAGATGAACATGGCTATTGCACCAACTGCCCCATAGACCTGATAAGTCGTTTCAGACCGCTCACCATGCATCACCATGAACACTCCCCACATCAGCAATGCCATTGTCAGTCCACCATACCAACCCATCATGTACCGAAAACTTAGCAGGCGTGTTCGTTCATCATAGTCGTCGGTCAATTCAGCAACGATACTTGTACTTGGTATCTCATAGAGCGTGATAAAGAATCTGATAAGGATCGCGGCGACCGTCAAATAAACAAACAGATGAAACTGGCTTAGTTCAGGAGGATTCCAGAGAAAGAAATAAACCACCGCGACCGGCAAAGCCGATGCGTACATAAACGGGTGACGCCTGCCCCAACGCGAATGCGTATTGTCAGACCATACACCAACAAGTGGATCAGACACCGCATCAAATATCATTGCGATCAGGATTGCTGCACCAGCATATGCACCGGAGAGACCCAGTACCTGATTGTAATAGAACAACAGAAAGTAAGAGAAACCATTGTCCTTCACTCCATAGGCTACCGAACCAAACCCATAGAGCCACCTGATTTTATTTGTTATTACGAGTGCCTCTGCCACACTTCCTCCAACAATCAGTTACGTCACCGCATAGGGGTCAAGTCTTTCGCTGGCCAATTATTGAATAAATTGGGCGCCTGAATTGACCAGGGATGTGTCAACGAAACACTTGACCCCATATATAGCACGGACGATGGAAAAGCAACAAGCTCTGTGGCACTCTCTGGAGATGACAGAAATTTCAATGGACCAAATCCGTGCCTACGAAAAAGATGGTGTTGTCTGTCTGCGTGGAGTCTTCGACCAATACTGGATTGATCTTATAACGTCAGGCATCGAAGCTTCGATCGAAACTCCAGGTCCTCATGGTGAAAATTACAATCCGGACGGTTCTGCCTTTTTTGGCGACCTCGACATGTGGCAGCGTCATAAAGAATTTAGAGAATTCGTACTGGATTCACCTTCGGCGGAACTGGTTGCCAGGTTAATGGGCAGCATTAAAGTGAATTTTTTTTATGATCAGCTTCTGGTCAAGGAGCCTGGTTCTGAATCTGCAACTCCCTGGCATCAAGATCAGCCCTACTGGGCAATCAGCGGTCGCCAGGTGAGTTCCATCTGGATGCCAGTCGACCCGGTGCGCGCAGATTCCAGTCTTGAATTCGTTGCCGGTTCACACCAGTGGGGAATTGAATACAATCCCAGGCACTTCAAAGATCAATCACCCTATGAAGACACGGGCTTACCTCCCATGCCGGACATTGAGGCCAACCGTTCAAGCTACTCTATACTTTCCTGGGATGTAGAACCTGGTGACTGCATCGTGTTCCAGGCAATGATGATCCATGGCGCAAAAGGTAATGCCTGCTCACAAACTCGCCGTCGGATTTTATCGACCCGATGGGCCGGTGACGATGCAAGATATTGTGTTCGCCAGGGAGAAACTGCTATTCCAACATTTGAGTCGAACCTTGTTCATGGCGATAAGTTTTCCGGGGAGTTGTTCCCGCAAGTCTGGCCCAGATAGATTTACATCAATATCTGCATCGTACGATCGATAAACCAGAAGCTCGCCATAGATCCGGCGAAATATAGCGGCAGGCTTTTGCTCCAGGCGCCGACCTGGAAATGAGTTCTATGAGCCAGTGCCACCAAACCCAGTGCAACAGCTACAATTGCCAGCTGGCCAACTTCTATACCCACATTGAACAGGAATAAGGCGGCTATAGCACTTTCGTCCGGCAAGCCAATATCCATAAGTGCCCCAGCAAAACCTAGCCCATGCAACAAGCCAAACATGAGGGCAACCAGCCAGGGCCATCGGCTGATCAAACCGGGCGACTTTCTTAGAGACTCCCAGGCTAAAAGCACAATGCTAAATGCAATCAAGGCTTCTACCGGCGCTTGTTGGACCGAAATAAGATCGAATGCTGCAAGCCCCAGTGTGATGGAGTGGGCCAGGGTGAAACTTGTGATGACTTTGACAAGGTTCAACCAGCCACTCACTACATAAAGCAAAACCAGAATGAAAAGAACATGATCGACTCCGAAGACAAGGTGCTCAATACCCAGGAGAAGGAAAACAGGTACTGCAGGACTCCCGGTCTTCAGCTGGAGAGTAGGTCGAATGGAAGAAATGAGGTGGTTATCACGAGTTCCATCCAGTCGTTCAATCGTGACCATGGTATCAATCAAAGTTCTATCCAGACCATCGATTTCAACCACAGTCAGATCTTCTTCGCAATTTAACTCAAATGATTCCTGCAGCGCAGATGCACCGAGAACGGTGTCAACTTCCCCGGCTATACAATTGGTTACCACTTTCAGATTGAGAAAACGTCCCTGCACTTGCGGTTGTTTAAAAATCACAGCCCACTTTCCCTCAGCCAATTCGTTCAGTTCAAGCAGGGCAGGTCTTACCTCATGGGCGAGGACGCTGTGCACCAGGGACAACATCATCATTGAGAGCCAGAATTGTTTACTCATAGATGACGTCATATTTAACCAACAGTTCGTTGTAATACGCATCTATCGCCGCTTCGCGCATACTCTGTTGATAATCTGCTACAACCCTTTTCTCTATATAGGCAAGCGGCGTCACTTCGCTGGGTAATATGCGCTCAAGTTTCACCAGGTGAAACCCGAAACTACTTCTAATCGGACCGACCCAATCGCCTCGTACCAGAGTGAACAACTGGTTTGTGAACAGTTTCCCGAAAGATGCGGTGATTTCCCTCTCACTCCTGGATGTGACGCTGACAGTGAGCATGGAGTTCTCGCCCAACTCACGCCAACTAACACCACTATCAAGTTTCGAGCGAATATCCGCTAGCTGCGACTGTCGGTTAAAGAAAATCTGGGAGAAAGAATAACGAACTGGCAGAGTATATTTTTCAATATGCCGCTCATAATAGAGTTTGACCGAATCCTGTTCATCGCTTTTGTCCTCTACTTCCTCTACAAGGAAGCCAAGCTTCTGAATCAATCGCCTGCGGACGATTGAGTCTCCCTTATCGAGGCCTAGTCGAAGCGCCTCCTGGTAAAAAACTTCCTGTTTAACCCAATTTTCAACCAGTGATTCAAGTTCACTATCAGTCGCAGGTTTACCGGTTTGTGTTTCCCAGAGTTTACTGAGTCGATCTTTTTGTGCTGTCGTCGCGACAACCTGGTCAGGTTGGTCGGAAAGATAATGATCAGCCGCGAATAAAAGCCCACCGATAATGAAAAACCAGACTAAGGGTTCTCTCAACCTGAACTATTCTCGACTCTTGAGAGAGGCCGGTTCAGCCGGGCTGATCCAGATTGGAGACGACCATGCACGTTCCTGAATTGTCGCGTGTAGATCTTCCCTCGGTGGCACTCCACTGCGTATTGCGTCCCATGTAGACCATCGGCAAGTAGGATTTTCAAGCACTCGAACGTAATAAAATGCGCGCTCTGACGCATCGTAATCAGGATCCTGCCAGATCGTCTTTAACTCAGCAGCACCAAGATCCGCACTAATGGTGCAGTCGTCAAGGTTAACGCTTGCCCCATTATCGGGGCAACGATGAGTTTGCGAATCCACTTCCCCACCATCAGCACAGGCGACGTCAAATACCGTTTCAACAGATTTGCCATCACGCACAGTGGCTTTGATAACCTGTAACCGTTGCAGTGGGGCACCATTCACATCCCGTGCTGCCCAGACAAGGAATTCAGGTTCCGCATCAAGAACCGCAATCAAATCCCCACCCATGGGAATGCCTCTTTCATAAGCTTTAGTAAGAAGCGCAACATCATCTAATTCCGGAAGGTCGTGGCCTGCAAAAAATCTCACCTTGATCCTTGTGCCTGAAGTACCGAATGTTTCTTTTCTCCGGAATGCTTCATAAATTGCATCCCGTGTATTCTCCTCAGCCCAGACTCCGGCCAGACCAGCTGCACTCCACGTACTGTAGTAGGTGTCTGCATACAATCCTCCGTCTTCACGTGGTTCAGGCAGTGGTACAGAGCCTCTCTCAACCGGCTCATCATCGTTTAAACCCACTTTGCTCCAGTAGTTATCTTCGTCACCTGCATAGGTTGCATTGTGAGTATCACTGGAACCGATTACGCCAAACTTATAGGGATTGAAGCCCTTCTTCTGTTGCAGCTCAATGCCATTCATCAATGCTTCCCTGACATAACTGCCGTTAATATCACTAAGAAGTCGCGATGCAACCCGGGTCGGCATAATTTCAAAATCTGCCCACTCATCATTAGGTGAGAGTGCCGGGTGAGTGTCAGATGTTCCTTTTACCTGTGATATTTCCACTAAAGGTTCATTCCGCATTCGCAGATCCGCATAGTTGCTGCTGAGTGGATTGCCGGAGAAATCCAGCAGCTTGAACATCTCTCCATTGGAGCCATTTGAATTATGGGGAATAGCGAGGGACTCATATCCATTACGGCGTTTTTCATCCATCCATTCCCAGAGATCCTCCGGATTGGTGGAATCAATTCTAGTAAATGGAAGATTAGGCGCACTGTCCCCTTTAAATATGACATTACGATGAAGATTTTCGAATTCCGGTCCTGACGCCGTGTATTCATAGGCAATGAAGGTGGTGAACTTTCCAGGATCGTAGTGGCGGTTGGCAGCCGCGATAATATCGTCCCAGGCATTCTTGAAAACTTCAGCATCCAGGATTTCGTCACTTCGATCTGACTGCAGAAATTGAAGAATCTTGCCAAACTGCTTGCGTCGACTAACAGAATCTCCCAGTTCATCCATACCCTTCGCAACTTCATGTTTTGAGAGATTCGTTGAGGGATCGGCCATCGCTCGCAGAGCCCCGAGATAGAAGCCGTGATCCGAGACACCATAAAAATCCAGAGGGACTTTTAGTTGCATATCAAATCCGCCGGGATGTCGTAGTGCTTTCCCCCTGGCAAATTCATAGGCGTCATCTGGCGAGGCTGTCGTGCCAAAAATGAATGCATCGAATGAATACATGGTATGCACGTGCAGATCACCAAAGTAAGCATTGCGATTGGAATTTAAGTCACTTGTCACCGGTAGGATCGTTGATGCTTCAGTTTCTGAAGACGAGGACTTCTCTTCATGTTCTTTATTCGCGTCACCACACCCACCAAGAGACAGAATTAAGAAGAAAAACAAGGAAACGGGGAGTAACGAGCGGTCGATAGACATTGAAGCGGGCCCTTCTTGCTTGATGAAAGCCAATGATAATAGAGCTTTCAGGCCGATGACGCCAATTTCTAAAAAAACTACCGTCTACCAGTTTTGAGGCACATAATAGACAGGGTAAATCATCAGAGGGCCACTGTGATGTATTGCCGAACTTTAAAAATTCGAAATATCAAATTTCGAACCTTCGTTTTAAGCCTGCTACTTACCTTTCCTTTGATTCTTAACGCAGAGAACCCTTACACTCCTGCAGAATCACTTCAGATTAAAGAGGCCTGTATCAATCTGGGAACCCGGTATGCATATTACCTTGATACCAATCAACCAGGCATGATTGCCAGCCTGTTTGATGATCATGGTTCATTTCAGGGAACAACCGGGAAGTATTCGGGTCGAGAGAATATCAATCTTGCATTTTCAAGAAGGCCGAAAAATCGTCGCACCATCCATATCGTGACCAACCATATTGTAGATATTCAATCCAGGAATATGGTTGAGGTTATTTCAAACTTTGCTACCTATCGCACTGAAGAAGCGACTGGTATAGCCTCGTTGAAAGATCAGCCAGTCCGTGTGGGACGCTATACTGACGAATGTGTTCGCCTGGAGGATGAATGGTTATTCCAGTCGCGAACAATGGAAGAAATTTTCGGTGTGAGTCGCTGACAAATCAGCTCATATCGCGTCAGATATCGCTTCCATAGCATCAAATGTATCATTAAATACTGGTATCTCAGCCGATTCTGGTTGTGATGAAAGCTTTAC
>Ga0114949_10000237_pt1 | contig 27305 bp, 16 predicted proteins | sample N074metaG_FD_83505 | JGI IMG/M metagenome (GOLD analysis project Ga0114949, IMG submission 83505) | Deep subsurface microbial communities from Kermadec Trench to uncover new lineages of life (NeLLi) - N074 metaG | ecosystem: Environmental > Aquatic > Marine > Ocean trench > Sediment | place...
GAACAAACGGAATTTGATACGGTAATAGATCGCCGGGGCACCTTCGCGAGCAAATGGGAAAAGTACCGCGGACGTGACATTCTGCCGTTCTGGGTGGCGGATATGGACTTTTCCGCTCCCGGGTTCATTCTGGAGGCCGTTCAGGCGCGCCTGGAACATGGAATCCTGGGCTACACCGAAACTCCCCACGACCTCGTCACCACCTTTCAGACCTGGCTGCAAGGGCGCCACGGGTGGCGCGTTGAAGAGGAATGGCTCGTCTGGCTTCCCGGCGTTGTCCCCGGGCTCAACCTGACGGCAAAGGCGGTCGCTTCGCCGGGTGGTTCCATACTCATTCCCACACCGGTCTATCACCCGTTTCTGCAGGTAGCGGGTCACGTCGATCAGGCTTCCATCAAGGTACGGCTTGCCCGCTCGGACGTTCGCTGGGAGATGGACTTTGACGCGCTCGGTGAAGCCTGTGATCGCAACACCCGACTCTTTCTGTTGAGCAATCCGCAAAATCCCACCGGACGGGTTTATACGCTGGCGGAACTGACCGCACTCGCCGACTTCTGCCTTCGGCACGATCTCTATCTGTGCTCCGATGAGATTCACTGCGATCTGGTGCTCGACGAAAGTGCCCGCCACATTCCCATCGCCAGCCTCGCCCCGGAAATAGCCGAGCGCACAATCAGCCTGTTCGCCGCCAACAAAACCTACAACATTCCCGGCCTCGGTTGTGCCGTAGCAGTCATTCCCAATGCGACGCTGCGAGCCAAATTTCTGCGCGCCAGAGCGGGGCTGGTACACGGCATTGGCCCACTTGCCTTTGCTGCCTGCACCGCGGCGTTTGCGGATACCAGTCAGTGGCTCCCGACATTGCTCGAATACCTGCGCGGCAACCTCCGGCGATTGCAGTCGTTAGTCGATAACCGGATGACACCGGTAGAAGCCACCTTCCTTGCCTGGATCGATCTGCGCGATCTCGGCATCGACCATCCCGGCACTTATCTCGAAGGTTACGGGCTGGGTCTTTCCGATGGGACGCCGTTTGGTGGCCCGGGCTTCGTTCGTTTCAACTTCGGCTGTCCAAGGACTCTATTGGATCGTGGCATACAACGTTTTGAAAGTGCGCTGTGCGCTCGACATGAACAGGGAAGCTGAACCAGCCGTGGGGATTGAACTCCTAATTCCTCTGCAGTAGGATTCGCAATTCTCGCAGGCAGCCTATCGCTGCCTGTTGTTGTTTTGGCAGTCAAAACGAAAGTGTTGGGCGCTCGATGACGCACTTGATGGAAACCTATAAAAGGCTACCTGTCGCCTTCGTGCAGGGTGAAGGCATTTACCTGCAAGACGCCAACGGTAAACGCTACATCGACGCGCTGACTGGTCTGGCCGTCTGCGGCCTCGGTCACGCACATCCACGGATTGCCAAGGCGATCAGCGAGCAGGCGTCGAGCGTGCTGCATACCTCCAACCTTTACGAAATTCCGCTGCAGGCAAAGCTCGCAGACCGCCTCTGCGCGGTGTCAGGAATGGATGCCGTGTTCTTCGGCAACTCCGGAGCTGAAGCCAACGAAGCTGCAATCAAAATAGCGCGTCTTCATGGACACAAACAACACATCGCCCGGCCGACAATCATCGTTATGGACGGCAGCTTTCATGGCCGAACCATGGCCACCCTGACCGCAACGGGCAACCGTAAGGTCCATGCGGGATTCGAGCCCCTGCTCAACGGATTCGTGCGGGCGCCGTTCAACGACATCGAAGCGGTTCGTCAGATCGCCCGCAACAACAACGAGGTGGTCGCGGTATTGACAGAGCCGCTCCTGGGCGAGGGGGGTATCGTTATTCCCGACGATAGCTACCTGGCCGAACTGCGCGAATTGTGTGACTCCAAGAACTGGTTGCTCCTGCTTGACGAGGTTCAGACCGGAAACGGCCGTACCGGTAAGTTTTTTGCGTACCAGCACACCAATATCTTTCCCGACGTGGTGACAACGGCAAAAGGACTCGCTAACGGTGTGCCCATCGGGGCGTGCCTTGCCCGCGGAACCGCCGCAACCATCTTTCAGCCCGGCAATCACGGTTCCACCTTCGGCGGCAACCCGCTCGCGTGTGCGGCTGCCCTTGCCGTGCTGGACACCCTGGAAGACGATGCCCTGCTGGACCGTGCCGCGGTGCTGGGTACTCGGATGCTCGCAGGATTCGGCAAAAGCCTGAAAGGCAACAACCGCATTGTCGAGATACGGGGCAAAGGGCTGATGATCGCGATCGAACTCAATGAACCCTGTACGGAGCTCGTAAATCGCGGGCTCGACGCTGGAATTCTCATCAATGTCACACAGGACAACATCGTGCGGCTGTTGCCGCCTTTGACCCTGGCCGATGACGAGGCCGACGAGATTGTCCGTTTGGTCAGCAAGCTCATCAACGACTAACCTGGATTATTCATGAACAAGCGTAGCGAGGTTGGGTCGAGGGCAATTCGCAAGCGAATTGCTAAGCAGTTTGCGAAGCAAACTGCCAGAGTAGTAAAAACACAGGGTGCTCGGCGGTTTGCGAAGCAAACGAGGGATATCGACGCAAACGCCTGGCCGGAATCCAGCAGCTTGTTTTTCGACACGCTGCTAATCCAATCAAGCTACGGCTACCCTCATGGCTAAACGTGATTTTTTATCCCTTCTCGATTTTACTCCGGAAGAGCTGAGCCAGTTGGTCGAACGCGCTCGCGTACTCAAACAGAATTTTCGCGGCGACTCGATTGATCGGCCACTCAACGGGCGCACGGCCGCCATGCTCTTCCAGTTGAACTCCACCCGCACTCGTGTCGCATTCGAAGCCGGCATGAGCCAGCTCGGTGGCCATGCCATATCGCTCAACTCCGAAGATACCCAGTTGGGCCGCGGCGAGCCCATCTCCGACATGGCGAAGGTACTCTCTGAGATGGTGGACATCGTGATCGTGCGAACGATCAAACATACTGACGTCATTGAATTCGCACAGGCGGCCAGTATTCCGGTGATCAACGCAATGACATCGCTTTTCCACCCTTGTCAGCTTCTGGCGGACGTACAGACCTTCGAAGAGCTACGCGGCCCCATCCAGGGCAAAACGGTTGCGTTCATTGGAGACGGTTACAACATGTGCCATTCCTATATCAACGCAGCAAAGCAGTGGGGGTTCAACTTGAAGATCGCGAGCCCCGAAGGTTATCGGCCCGATCCGCAAATCCTAGCGTCTACAAACAACGTTACTCTGGTCGAAACTGCTGAGGAGGCAGCCGCGAACGCCGACCTCCTGGTTACGGATGTCTGGTCGTCCATGGGCCACGAAGGACAAGAAATGGACCGCCGTATGACCTTCGCGAACTTCCAGGTCGATGAAGCGCTTCTCGATCACGCCAAGAAAGACACGATTTTCATGCACTGCCTTCCCGCCAAACGAGGCGAAGAGGTGAACGACACTGTGCTCGACGACCCGCGTTGCGCGGTGTGGCAGGAGGCGGGTAACAGATTACACAGCCAGAAAGCACTGCTGGAATTCCTGTTAGCCCGGTAGGTCGGTCTCAGATGCGAAATTCGGCCAGCGGCAGCGGTTTTTCAATCCGGAAACCCTGAGCATAGTCCACGCCAATTTCTTTCAGGCTCTCTAATACTTCGTCACTCTCGACATACTCGGCAATGGTCTTTTTCCCCATATAGTGACCAATCTCGTTGATCGAGCGAACAATCGCGTAGTCTCCGGGATTGTTGGCGATGTCCTTGACGAAAACACCATCGATCTTCACATAATCCACCGGAAGGTTGCGAAGGTATGAGTACGATGACAAGCCCGTACCGAAGTCATCCAAAGAAAACTGACAGCCGATGATCCTCATGCGATTCATGAAGTCCACCGCGTTATCAAGGTTGGCAATGGCTGCGGTTTCGGTAATTTCGAAGCAGACTTTGCCGGTGGGTGCCTGGGAGTTTGCGAACTGCTCCAGAACGAAATCAGGGAAGGTCGAGTCGTTTACCGAATGTCCGGAGACATTGATCGAGAAACCGCCAAAGCGGTCCAGCTCGCTTCTGTGTTCAGCCATCCATGCGAGCACGCGTTCGATCACCCAACGGTCGATGATCGTCATTCGGTTATACGTTTCCGCCGCATTGATGAATTCCGCGGGCGGCATCAGGTCGCCGAGTTCATCAATCATGGTGAGTAATATCTCGTAGTGACCGTCACTCGGGTTGGCTATTTTGTCACCGGTGTCGATGGGTGCAATGCGCTGGCAGTTCAGAATCAGACGATCTTCGTCGAGCGCTTTATCGAGTTCGGCAACCCATTCCATGACCCCGTGTCGGCGCATCATCGCGGTGTCACCAAGCTCATATTCCTGCACGCGGTTACGTCCCGCATCTTTGGCCGTGTAACACGCCTCGTCAGCGAACTGCATGGCGTTGTCTACGTTTTCGGTAGTCTGATCCAGAAACACCAAGCCCATGCTCGCGGACATCGTATACATCCGCCCGTCCCAATCGAAGCGCAGTTCACGAATTGCTTTGAGAAGGTCTTCGGCCAAATCCCGGGCTTCGCTGGTCTGCACTTCTTTCACCAACACGCCGAACTCGTCACCGCCAAGGCGTGCGACGTGGGCATTCTTGTCTTCCAGTTTCTTCGACAGCGTATCGGCCACGACCTTCAGTAATTCATCACCCGCGGTGTGACCGCTGGTGTTGTTGACGATCTTGAACTGATCCAGGTCCAGATACAGAAGCGCATGCTGGATCTCGTTGGATTTCGCCTCCCGGATTGCGTTGTCCACGCAGCGTTCGAACTCCTTGCGGTTCAACAGCCCGGTGAGATCATCGTGACTTGCTTGATGGGCAAGCTGGTTGTGCATGTTCTCGAGCATGCGTTGTGACGCGCGCTCCATGAGCGGCAGGTCGTAATCGTCGAGCAGGGTAATTTGACCTTCGTGCAACCCGTCGGCCATATCCTGCAATGAGAGCTCGCGCGTCTTGATACCTTTGCGGTTGACGAGCACGAACAAGGCGTTGTCGTCACCTATGTAGGCAACCGTTAGAATGAGTGGCCGACCGTCGCGGTCGCTCGCTGCAAGCCATTCACCGATCTGCATGCGACGGGCTCGCTCGACGGCGTTCGACCAGCTCTTCCGTACATCCTCATCCTCGCTGTCGATAGCCGGGTCGGTTTCCGGCAGCAACCCTTCGAGACCTAACGCGCCTGGTACATCGCTCAGCTCGACCAGAGTCGAGGTAATCGCCGCTTTCTTACCGGTGGTATCGCCGACGAGCGCAGAAGATAGACTCATAATGAGCGGCGTGCGTTTGCTGGGATCGAAGGAGATATTGTTAAGACCATCTACGACTCGTTTCAGCAGCTTATCGGGGTCAACGAACGAATCGCTATCGGGCCCGATCTCCCCGCTCAATTGACCCCAGACCTGATCTACGGTCGACAGTTGATCCTGCCACTCATTGCTGTCAACGCCACGACGCAGATGAGTGTGCACCATGAGGTTGCGCCACCCCGGATTAAGCAGTTGTAAAAGCAGATCTGGAACTTCTTTGCCACCGAGTCGACCTTCCATTTCTTCCAGCACAGCTCGTCTGGCGCGTGCCAGTTTCTGCTGACCTTCGCTGGTACGAACGGTACGCTCGACATTGCCACGATAGGTGCGTGTCTGCTTGTCGATCAACGGGTTGAGTTCACCGACCACCTCCGAGAAAATCCCAGGGTTGTCGTCGTACTCGTGAATGACCTTCTGCAGCAGTTCATCCACCCGCTGGCCAACATCCCGATCGATACCTTCGCGCGCATCGCGGGCATTCCCCAAACGCGCTAACTGGTTCAGCATCTGCACCGCACTGTGTGGGCGTTCAGGTGTGTGGCGCAGGAACCCGGGGTCGCGGGCGGCCAGTTTATTCAAGGTAATTTCCAGACGCTGAATCCATTCGCGAATACCTTCGGTGAGGAAGCTGTCTTCCTGGATGGAATCCACGAGATTTTCCATCACATCGAGGGTGTCGTAATCTTCTTCGGTGAAGGCTTTCCGGTCGCCGTATCGCTCCTGCAGTATTTCAATTAATCGTGGCTTCAGGCGGCGACCGGACAACGGGGCGTCGCCGAGTTCCTGTTCGATCTGCAAGATCGCTTCCAGAATATCGCTTCCCTTAAACGTCTCGCCAACTCCAGCATCGGGTGCCGCGAGCATCTTGTCTCGGCTTTGACCGAGCATCTGCTGAGTTCGCCGTTTCAAGCCCAGTATGGTGCGAGCCGTGCCATAAAGTTCATGGGCACCGGCAACGGGTTCGCTGAATGGATTCTGATCTACTCGCGCATGGGTCGTGATGCCGTCCGCCGCCATGGCGGCTTCACGCACGGAGCTCTCCATCTCCTGATAAGCCTCGGGTTCGACCCGTACGCCTGAAGGTGTGCGGCGTATGGTGGTGCGCATCAACGATTCTCTGAGCTCCTCGACAGACGGGAACACGTTGCTTTCTCGCAACACCTGATCCAACGCGCTGTACAAGCTGGCTAACATTGGAGTCAACACGCTTTCGAAACAGAGATAGATGTCTTGTTTGACCTGTCTACGGAAGTCGAACTCCTTCAACGCGTCGTCGAACGACCAGGAGATCACCGCCGGGCCAACCGGCACCACATCTTTGTGCGTCCAGGGTTTCGCGACCAGCCCCAGCTGTGCACGGATGTCCAGCAGCTCATCCGCATAACGATTTTCCGCTTTCGAGATCACCTCGGCCACGGCCAACCATTCTTCGAACTGGTCTGTTTCCACGATCTCGAGTTTTGTGGTGTTTCCCGTTTCCCGTCTGCGACGCCTTTCCAGGATGTCCTCGAGTTCGGAAACATCGTCTACCTGCCGCAGGACGTCCCCGACAAAAGCCGAACTGATTTTGTCGCGGTGTTTTTCCAGGAGGTCGAGACCTTCGAAATACATCATCTGGACCGCGTTGGTACCGGCATCGCGCGCTCTCAGCAGAAGTTCCGTGTTCGCGACTTTGAAAAACTGTTTGCAGAGCCGGTCCATCGCTCTTTTCACGACCCGACGCATCTTGTCGCGAACCTCTACAGCATCTTTTTCATCGATGCGGCGATCGCGGAAAAGCTCATCCGAAATCTCCACTTCATCGACACTGTCCCCAGCGGATGTGGCGGTCGTTTTTTCTTCACTCGAAACAGTTGCTTCGCCATCGTAGGTTTCACCCTCACCTGCAGCCGAGCGCGACAGCATGCCCGAGGCGATTGCAAACTCGATCAGGCAATCGAACGCGTCATCTGGCAATCCGCTTTCGAATCGCACTCCGATACCATTGCCTGAACTGAGCATCCGGGCAATCGTTGCCTGAGTACGGAAGTATTGTTGTCCGGTAGGTGTCGCTACAGAAAAATGCAAAGCAACCGGGTCACCCGGATTGGCCTGTGCACCGGTCGACGCAAGCGATCGCGAGCCACCCGCGCCAGTCAGCAACATCCCTTCATGGCAAAAATCTCGAATACTGCACAACCACGAGCGCCCTTGTTCAGGATGAACAAGGGCGGAAATGGAGATGGGTTGTCTGGCATGACGACGCCGATTCAACTAAGCAGTATCCGTTCTGCGAAAACGCCTGAACATTACCTGATATCATTGTCGAGGTCACGCCAGAGCCTTAAGCCCCGATGATGATCCCGTCACGTCCTTCGGATTTTGCGCGATATAACGCTTGATCTGCGCGCTGGATCACATCTTCGACTCGTTCACCCTCCTTGAAGGTCGCAATGCCGATCGAAACGGTGAGACGAAAATCTTCTTCCCCGGGCACCACACACATCTGCCGTGTCTGTTCTCCGAGTCGCTCTGCAACGTTTGATGCCGTCTCAGCATCCGCGCCCACGAGCACCAACAAGAACTCTTCACCGCCGATCCGAGCAACGAAATCGACCGAGCGCACAACACGCGCTGCGAGATCGGCGAAGTCGTGCAACACCTGGTCACCGCACGGATGACCGAAGCGATCGTTGACCTGCTTGAAATGATCGAGATCGCAGTAGCACAACGTAAAACCAACGTGACCACGATCTGCCAGCGCCTTCTGCCCTTTGAGCACTTCCATGATATGGCGCCGATTGTAGAGGCCGGTAAGCTCATCACGCATGGCAAGCTCCGCGAGTTGCTCCATCGCACCGTTGAGACGAAGGCGCCTGCGCTCAAAAGCGGAACGCAGCGCGGTCACCTCTCCCGCCATGTAGACCATACCGGCTAACATTACGGTAAACGCAGATGCGATGAGTGCTTCGAAGGCGAGATCCGTGTATCCGTAGCGAATCAACAACCCGTTGCCCGCAAGATAGGTCAACCACGTAACCAGGCTGACGAATAACATCTGGCGACGGTCCAAGTGCAGCGCCGTGTAGAGAATACCGAATAGCGGCGCCACCAGGATCAACAGTCGCACCGGGTGCGGCACCAGCAGCGCGGTGATCACCACGCCCACATTGCACCATAGAGCCTTGGTCATCGTGAGTGAGCTTGCAGCGAATCGTCCCGGCTTCGAACCATCGGCCAGCAACAGCACGAACAGACCCGCGATCCAGATACCGATCAGCAGAGAAAAGGCGGGGGTGGTCGCTTGCAGATAACCGTACCGGACCAATCCCAGGCAGAACAGCCCATAAGCCGCCGCACCAAACATGATGACGGCGATTCGTCCATACCTCTGATTGACGGCTCCGCTGACGGATAACACTGCAATGCCTTCTAGTACCAGTTATTGCCTATTCTACGTAAGCGTCAGGGCAGGCACTTCACAACCTGGTGTCGCATTGTAAGGATATCCTTACATGGTGCCGTGCGTATTCGTTGACGTTTGCGATGCAAACGTCAACGAATACGCACGGCACCAACCTCTACAGCAGCGCCTTTGCCACCGCACGCCGCCAGCCAGAAAGCAGTTCGGTACGCCGCTTGGCAGGCATGCTGGGCAAAAACTCCCTTTCAAGGGTCCACAGAGCCGCCGCGTCCTCGAGGCTCGTGACCAGCCCCCCTCCGAGCCCTGCAAGCATTGCCGCACCGAGCGCGGTGGTTTCTGTAATCACCGGCCGCTGCACCGGCAGTTCGAGCATGTCCGAGAGAAACTGACATAACCAGTCGTTGATCACCATGCCCCCGTCAACCCGCAGCCGTTCGACACCTGCGCCATCTTCTCCCATCGCCCCAACCAGTTCCGCCGTTTGAAAGGCGACGCTCTGAAGCGCAGCCGTGACGATTTGATCGCGGCTGGTGTCGAGGGTGAGCCCCGAGATCAATCCGCGTGCCTGGGGTGCCCAATGGGGTGCGCCGAGGCCGGTAAACGCGGGAACGAAATACACACCTGCGGCATCCCCACCGCAACGAACCGCTGCAATACCCGACTCCGACGCATCATCGATAAGCCCGAGATTGTCGCGCAGCCACTTGATGGATGCTCCCGCGACGAAGATGCTGCCTTCGAGGGCATAGGTTGTTTCTCCTTGTATCCGGTAGCCGACCGTTGCAAGTAGTTGCTGTTGCGAAACCAACTGCTGTTTTCCGGTGTTCGCAATAATGAAGCAACCGGTACCGTAGGTACTCTTGGTCATTCCCGGGCGCAAGCAACCCTGTCCGATCAGTGCAGCCTGTTGATCGCCGGCAACACCCAGGATTGGTATCGGTGCGCCGAACCATCGTGCATCTGCGACACCGAAGTCCGCGGCACAATCGAGCACTTCCGGCAACAGCGTCACCGGTACATCGAGATACCTCAGCAGTTCATCACTCCAACTTTGCGAACCAATATCGAACAGCATCGTCCGCGCCGCATTACTTGCATCAGTGACATGGCGAGCGCCCCGGGTAAGACGCCAGATCAGGAAACTGTCGACGGTACCGAAACATAGTTCTCCACTTTCCGCCCTCTCCCGCAAACCCGAAATGTTTCCCAACAGCCATGCAAGCTTGGTACCCGAAAAATACGGGTCAACGACGAGGCCGGTGATGCGTGCGACGGATTGTTGCATTCCGTCCGCTCGCATGTTTTCGCACTGCCCGGCGGTGCGCCGATCTTGCCACACGATGGCGTTGTATAAACATTCGCCGGTTTGACGATCCCAAACGAGCGTGGTTTCCCGTTGATTCGTGATACCCATGACATCGATGTCCGAGGCTGACAAGCCGGCGTTGGCGATGGCTTCACGGCCGGCCCCAAGAGTAGTCTGCCACAGGACTTCCGGCTCCTGCTCGACCCAGCCATTCGCGGGAAACACCATGTCGAAAGGGCGTTGCCCCATACCGACGATGCGACCGTCGAGGTCAAAAATAATGGCGCGCGAACTCGAAGTGCCCTGGTCTATGGCCATAATATGGTGCATTTTCGTCTCTCAACGGGCCTGGGGTGAACCACAATATATAGGCGTCGAAGCCATAGCGCTATCTGTCCACAGACCACCCACAGGATACCCACGCACTCGCCTCGAGTTATCCACAGCTAATACCTTGCAATCGGTCAAGCACCGCACTATCTTGTGTATCGGCCGATTGAAAACCGCTACATATAGGGGTTTTGCTCATTTGACCCGGTCTAATTATATTTCGGGAAATGAGTCGAAATTGTCGTACATTCCGGTCGGAAGAACAGTTAGAAACAGAAATTTGTTCGGAGGGGGCGCATTTCTGCCGACATCGCAACCACTAGATATAGTGTTTAGGGGCGTGCGCGTCCCGCTGTGAATCCTGACCTTCTCCCGGTTCGGAAGAAGTTGGATTCACAGCGAGCGCAACCAGCAAGCACCGCTGGGAAGCGAGCACAATTAATATCTGGCAGGCACCTCAATCAGGTATTGAGGCGATACCAGCGGCGGCGGAAATCGTCGGCTCCGAGAGAGGAGTTAGAAGAGTTCATATGCAAACGCATACTACGGATACCGCGGGACCGGGGCAGGTTCAAGCCCAACCACAACCGCCCGCAGAATCTTTACCACCCTCCATCGTCGCAACAGCACCGGGTCAACTCAAAGTCATCAAACGCAACGGCGGAGTCGTGCCTTATACGGACGACAAGATAACCGTTGCCATGACCAAGGCTTTTCTGGCGGTGGAAGGAGGGAGCGCTGCTGCGTCTCCGCGCGTACGCGAGATGGTGATTACCCTGGTGGATCAGGTGAGCTCGACGTTCAAGCGGCGCTTCCCATCCGGAGGTACGATCCACATCGAGGAAATTCAAGATCAGGTAGAACTTGCGCTCATGCGCTCGGGCGAGCACAAGGTCGCACGGGATTATGTCTTGTACCGTGAGGAACGCGCCAGGGCGCGCGCCGAACGCCGCGAGGAGGAAAGCGACCAGCAGGGAAGCGTCACCACCACAATTGAAGTCGTATCTCGTGACGGCGAAAAGCAACCGCTCGATATGGATCGCATCCGCACCCTCGTGATGGAAGCCTGTACGGGGCTAGCCGATGTGGACGGCGAACGGATCATCGACGAATCGATGGTCAATATGTACGACGGCATCTCCGAGGAAGACGTCGCAACCTGTTTGCTGATTACCGCCCGTACGCTCGTCGAAGAGGAGCCCAACTACACCTATGCGACAGCGCGCCTCCTGCTCGATGAGTTGCGCGCCCAGGCATTCCGATTCCTCGACATAAACGCCGCCGGCGGGCATCGCGCGATCCAGGCGGAAATGACCGACTTCTACCCCAATGCCCTGCATGCTTTCATCCATCGCGGCATAGAATTGGAGTTACTGGCACCCGAACTTGCCACCTACGATCTCGAGCGACTAGGCAAAGCGCTCGACCCCGAGCGGGATTTGAAATTCACCTATCTCGGATTGCAAACGCTCTACGATCGCTACTTCATCCACTCACACGACGTCCGTTTCGAACTGCCTCAGGTATTTTTCATGCGTGTGGCAATGGGCCTCGCCCGCGAAGAGGAACACCCCAACGCACGTGCGATCGAGTTCTACAATCTACTTTCCTCATTCGACTATGTGAGTTCTACACCGACCCTGTTCAACGCCGGCACCTTGCGGCCTCAGCTCTCGTCATGCTTCCTCACCACCGTACCGGACGCACTCGATGGCATCTACGGTGCCATTCGAGACAACGCCATGCTCTCCAAGTGGGCGGGTGGGCTCGGTAACGATTGGACTTCCGTACGGGCGCTCGGTGCCTACATCAAAGGTACCAATGGCAAATCCCAGGGAGTGGTGCCGTTCCTGAAGGTCGTCAACGATACGGCCGTTGCGGTAAACCAGGGCGGCAAGCGTAAGGGGGCGGTTTGCTCATACCTGGAAACCTGGCATCTCGATATCGAGGAGTTTCTGGAACTGCGCAAGAATACGGGAGACGATCGGCGTCGAACCCACGATATGAACACGGCCAACTGGGTTCCCGATCTCTTCATGAAGCGGGTGAGTGAAAACGGCGAATGGACGCTGTTCTCACCAAACGAGGTACCCGATCTCCACGATCTCTACGGGCGAGCCTTTGAGAAACGCTATGTAGCCTATGAGGAGATGACCCGCACCGGTGAGATCCAGCTATTCAAACGCCTGCGGGCACAGGATCTCTGGCGCAAGATGCTCTCGATGCTTTTCGAAACAGGTCATCCCTGGATCACCTTCAAAGACAGCTGCAACATCCGTTCACCCCAACAGCACATAGGTGTGGTGCACTCATCCAATCTGTGCACCGAGATCACACTCAACACCTCCCAGGAAGAAATTGCGGTGTGCAATCTGGGGTCGATCAATCTCCTGCAACATATCGAGAACGGCGAACTCAACCGGAAGAAGCTCAAAGCCACAGTGCGCACAGCCATTCGCATGTTGGACAACGTGATCGACATCAACTATTACTCCGTGCCCCAGGCACGAACCTCGAATATGCGTCACCGGCCCATCGGGCTCGGTATCATGGGGTTCCAGGATGCGCTCTATCAACTTCGCATCCCCTACGGCAGTGACGTTGCGGTAACCTTTGCCGACCGCTCCATGGAAGCGATCAGTTATTACGCGATCGATGCCTCCTGCAGGCTGGCAAAAGAGCGTGGCAGTTATGCAAGCTTCTCCGGCTCCCTGTGGAGCCGCGGCATTCTGCCTATCGATTCCTTGAAGCTGTTGAGTCAGGAGCGTGGCGAGCAGTATCTGGAAGCCAATTTCGAAACAACGCTCAACTGGGACAAGTTGCGGAAAAAAGTGCAGATCAACGGTATGCGCAACTCCAACGTGATGGCAATCGCCCCAACGGCAACCATCGCCAACATCGCCGGGGTTACCCAGTCTATCGAACCTACTTATCAGAACCTCTACGTGAAATCGAACCTCTCCGGCGAGTTCACCGTTGTGAATCCTTACATGGTGCATGACCTCAAGCGCCTGGGGCTCTGGGACAAGGTGATGGTGAACGATCTGAAATACTACGACGGCAGCCTGCGATCGCTGGAACGGGTGCCTGACGAACTCAAACAACTTTACGCTACCGCGTTCGAGGTGGAGCCACGCTGGTTGGTCGATGCTGCCAGTCGACGCCAGAAGTGGATCGACCAGGCACAGTCACTCAATCTTTATATGGCGGGCGCCTCGGGTCGCAAACTCGACGTGACCTATCGTATGGCCTGGTTGCGCGGCTTGAAGACCACCTACTACCTGCGAGCGCTGAGCGCAACAAGTACGGAAAAATCGACGCTGGACAAAGGCACGTTGAACGCTGTCTCGGTGAACGGAGAAGAAACGGCAAGTGCGAGCGCAGCTGCACCTGACGCCACCCATGATGAGGCAACCGCACAGCTGACCCACGACGACATTACCGTCGCCGAACCTGCCGCCGTGCCGCTTGCCTGCTCAATCGACAACCCCGACTGCGAAGCTTGTCAATAAAGGAGATCGGCCATGTTGACCTGGGATAATTACGACGACGAGCAAGCTCAACACGAAGCAACGGCTACTTCGCAAGTGCTCCCGGAGAAGGCAGTAGATGCCGGGCAACCTCAGCCGGTAAGCAGCAGAAGCTCCGCGGCCAGGGAGGTGCCCAACACATCTATACAGCAACCCATAGAAGTCACTGTCGAAAAACAAGCTTTTGACGTTGTAGAGTCCGAAGACATTATTCTGGAAATACCAACCATGCGAGTGGTTTCAAAAACAACGGTGGTCGAACGCAATATCGATCCCGGCGAGACGAAAGCTCCCGTTACGCAACTCGATACATCACCCACATCAGCGGCCGATGATCACCAGCGGGTGACGGTAGATCAAAAACGCATGATCAACTGCCGTGCGGATCTCAACCAGCTTGTACCTTTCAAGTATGACTGGGCCTGGCAGAAATACCTCGACGGGTGTGCCAACCACTGGATGCCGCAAGAAATCAACATGACAGCGGATATCGCACTGTGGAAGTCCGACAACGGGCTGACCCAGGACGAACGTACCGTTGTGAAGCGCAGCCTCGGGTTTTTCTCCACTGCCGACTCACTTGTGGCAAACAATCTGGTGCTTGCCATCTACCGGTTGATCACGAATCCCGAGTGCCGTCAATACTTGTTGCGCCAAGCCTTCGAAGAGGCCATTCATACTCATGCATATCAGTACTGCATCGAGTCCCTCGGCATGGACGAAGGCGAGATCTTCAACATGTATCGCGAGGTTCCAGTGGTCGCGAACAAGGCTTCCTGGGCATTGAAGTACACGAGGGAAATATCCGATCCCGCATTCAGTACCGGCACGCTTGAAACCGACAAAGCCCTGTTGAAAAATCTGATTGCCTATTACTGCGTGCTGGAAGGAATTTTCTTCTATTGCGGCTTCACCCAGATACTCTCCATGGGGCGGCTGAACAAAATGACAGGTACTTCCGAACAGTTTCAATACATCCTGCGTGACGAGTCGATGCACGTGAACTTCGGAATCGATGTAATCAACCAGATCAAACTGGAGAATCCACTCATTTGGGATGAGGAGATGCAGGACCTCGCTCGAAAAATGATTCTCGAAGGTACCGAGCTGGAAATAGACTATGCCAAGGACACCATGCCTCGGGGAATCCTCGGCATGAACGCCAACATGATGGCCGAGTATCTACAATTCATCGCTAACCGACGTCTGGCGCAGATCGGTTTGCTCGAGCAGTTCCCCGGGGTGAAAAACCCCTTCCCCTGGATGTCAGAGATCATGGATCTCAAGAAGGAGAAGAACTTCTTCGAGACTCGAGTAACGGAATATCAGACCGGCGGTGCGCTCAACTGGGACTGAGAGGTAGCCATCGCGCACCCATCGTATTCGTAAACTTGATCCGAGCCTTTCGGTGACGATGGAACTGGGGCGATGAACAATCACTCCCTCCGAGCCAGGGCGATTATGAAACCGCCGCTACATCAAACCAGCTGACCTTCAAACCGCACCTGGCCAAGCCCGCGCTGCAAATGATTCTCGTTCCAGATGCGCTTCTGCGGAAGCGAAACCTAAGCATCTACTACTTACTCTGTACGTCACGCTGACTTAGCCGATGTTCTTCCGTTTGGTACCTACGAGCAGACGGTGTTTACGCTTACACCTGCTTCTTGAAGAGCAATGAGGTGGATCGGTAGAGATATCTGAGACACTATGCCCGCAAATTTTAGCAACGACCGTTTTTGTGCCACGAACCGGGAGAAACCAAATATGCAAGCCGCAAGCTCGATCGTTTTTCCTCTTTTCGTAAGTTTCTTTATCTTTGCTGGTAACACGGTCAACGCCAAAGCACCTGCGATCGACCCCTCAGACGACACCAGGCACTTCGCACCCGATGGATCAGCCATACTTTTCTGGAACGCGTATCAGAAGGTATCGGGATTTCGAAATATGGACGTGCTGTCGCCAAACCGTACGATAACGGCTGGCAACTCGGTTCTGCCGCTACCGGCATTCCCTCTTGAACTAGGTAACGCTCAGCTACGTTACGAAGAGTCGGTTATGACGGTGGATGAGTACTTCGTGGACAGAAACGTCGCTGGTTTGCTGGTTATCAAGGACGGTCGAATTGCCTACGAGCGTTACGGACTTGGCAACACTCGGGAAAGTCTCTGGGTGTCATTTTCTGTTGCTAAGTCGGTTGTGTCTATGCTGGTAGGTGCGGCAATTCAGGATGGGTACATCAACAGCCTCGATGAAAAGGTCACCGACTACCTGCCCCAGTTGAAGGGCTCACCCTATGACCAGGTCACGCTGCGCAACATCATGCAGATGGCCTCAGGTGTCGAGTGGAATGAGGACTATGCAGATCGTAGCTCCGATGTCGCGACCGCAACCTGGCAAACGCTTGCGCTGTATCAGCATTTGCGAAGCAAAGCACGCACCTCAGAACCCGGCGAGGTTTTCAACTACAACACCGCAGAGACAAACCTCGTCGGCACGCTATTGCGCGCGGCGATTGGCAACAATCTGTCTACCTATCTGACCGAGAAGATATGGCAGCCCTTCGGGATGGAATCGGACGCACACTGGCAGCTCACTGAGCCTGGTGGGGGTGAGTTTGGCGGTTGCTGTATCAATGCGACTTTGCGTGATTACGGCCGGCTTGGCCTGTTTGCGCTAAACGGTGGCCAGCTGGCAAACGGAACACGGGTTCTCCCGGAAAACTGGATGGCTGAATCTACATCGCCATCCGACGGGGCGGACTATTACGGTTACCTGTGGTGGTTGATTGGTGATGGCAGTTATCAAGCCATGGGGATTTTCGGACAAGGAATCTACGTGAACCCCACCGAAAACGTCGTGATTGCCATACACAGTGCGCGCGAAGCCGCGGGTGGTGGGTTTTCGCTGCAGACGGCCCTGTACATCGGTATCGTCAAAGCGCTTCAGAGCCTCTGATTTCGATTTCGACCAGCATGGGGTTAAAGTGGCTTCGATGTTGAGGTTGCCAGCTTTCAAGAACGCTTGAGGTCATTACCCGGGCAATCGAGACCGACCTCATCCACCGTGCCAGTCTCACTCGTCAAAGCGGAACCAGATCCGAAATCACCACCCTCATCCAACGACCGGCTCATGAAAAGCACCTATAAACTACTATCCTCTTAGATTCAGGAATTGATCCAAAATACTCATAGCATCGATGCCAAGCCTGCCTTTTGCATTTTCAAACAACCAACCGGCACGGCCCAGGACCCTTTTCGGGAGGATAGTGAACACAAGCAACGTATTCTCAAGAACAATCAAGTAGGGTAATGGCCACTACTATTCGCTAGAACTAGCTCTCAAAGAACTTGTGTTCCTGCAATTGAATAACGACTGTGCAGGCGCTGCGGGTGTGGCCTGCAGGTCTTTGTGTTGAACGCTGAGAAGTTTCCTGACCGAGCATTTTGATCCAGGCTATGAGCCAATATTAGATTGTCCAATCCGGGTATTAATTGGAATTACGATTTTCGAAAGAACCAAGAAATACGATGAAAAAATTGTTTCTTTCCTGTCTGGCCTTACTTGTTCTTGTTTCCACGCAACTCCATGCCTCTGATGCTATTTCGCAAATAACCATATTAAGTGAAGGATGGGAGGGAGCGACTCACGAAGATGGTTCCGGATTTTATTGGGATTTGTGCCGACTAATCTACGAGCCCAAAGGAATCAAAGTCAATTACAAGGTCATGCCTTATAAAAGAACGGTAGAACAAGTTCGCAACAAACAAGGTGACGCGTGGTTAGGATCCTATGCCAACGAAGTGGATTTCCCCATCTACCCGAAGTGGCACTATGACTCCGACATTGTTACTGCCCTTTTCAAGAAAAACACGGTAAAAAAGTGGACCGGAGAAGCCTCCCTAAAGGGGAAAAAGGTTGGCTGGATACGAGGATATGCCTATGACAATTATCTTGAAGTAGCGGTTGAAAAGAGAGAGCTCAACAGTCGAGGCAGCGCATTGGCAATGCTCCAAAAGGGAAGGATAGATTTTTTTGTCGATGCAGACGTCGATATCGAAGATGTGATAACAAAGAAAAAATTTGATACAACGGATTATCAAATGGAAACCGTTCTGACCCTCCACCTCTATTTGGCATTTGCAAACACCAGTCGGGGGAAGAAACTGGCCAAAATCTGGGATCAGCGCATCATGGAATTACACAAATCAGGAAAACTGAAAGCCTTGTATGAAAAAGCAGAATACACAAGCTACCCCGTATATAACAAGCTACCGAATCTATAAACAGTTTGGATATGCATACGCAAACTGCCTAACGGCGTATCAATCAAGTGTCAGAGGCTCGTGCCGCACGACAGGGCTACGCAAGCGCATTTCCTGTGACCAGGGTCCAATTCGCTCACGTATCCACCAGTCTCCATTGCGTTCTCGTTCTTCTGGTGTCGTGAATCGATAGCGGTAGCGCACCACGCGCACAAAGGCCGGCGAAGCACCGGCAAACGGATCTTCGACCAGCGCCAGCACCGCAGGTTCCGCCCGCAAAAGAGCGCTCGCAAACCCATAGACCCAGGGAGATCGTTCCAAGGTGGTCAACGCTGCGAACCACATCTGCCAGTCGAGGCGCGGCTGGTGGGGCGTGGCTAGCCTCGGGTGGTCTGCGACATCGCCCGGCTTGAATGGGAAACCATAGGCAAGCCAGTTCACACCATCGAGCGAGCCTTCCATGACCAGTTCATCGCGCTTCGTCGTCATCACCGCAAACAGCCCATATCGATTTACGGCTCGCGCTGGTTCGAATACTTCCAGCAACGCTCGCGGTACCCGCGATCTGGTTGTGGAGTCCAGTACAACGAGCAAACCGAGTACCGCGATCAAACAGCCAAAGCCGGTGACCAGGTGGCGAGTGATGTGTCGCGGTCGTACACCGCGCAAGTGCGGTAAACGCCGTAGCAACCGGTCATCGAGGAGTGCAAGGCACATGACGATAGTGAGCAGGTTGAAGAAGTTATAACTACCGGTGAGCAGGATAAGCAACTCCAGGAGTACGAATCCGCACCCCGCCACCAGACGTGGGTTACGTGGCAAGAAAACGAAGAACGAGAACACGATTTCGATGAGCAAGGTCGCATAAACTCCCGCCTTCAACAGCGTGGCTGGCAAATGGTGGGCGAACCAGGCAAGGGTCGTAGGCAGTGGCTGCGTTTCGAAATGGTAAGCAAGTGCACTCGCATCGACCCAGGTCGGGTCGTCGCTCAATAATTTGGCTGCGCCCGAGAGCAACATGAAACGAAACAGCAAAAGGCGAAAAAGCCATATCCCCCACTTCCGGTGCCCTGCCAACAGCGCACTCAGTAACAGACATTCGATGAGCAGCAGGTCCCACTGATATCCCATGAATATCTGGCCACCATAGAAGAGCGACAGATAAACGCCATATACCAGCAAAGCAGCCGTCACCCGTGCACGACCGGCTATCCCGATACAACAAGCCACCAAACCCAATCCGCATAAACCATGTACAAATGTATCGGATGTGGAAATCCACAAAAGCGTCGGTACCTGCAGGTATGCGTCACTTCCCAACTGCTCGCGCACGGCTCCGAGAAAGTCTGCGACCGGCAATATGCCGTGCTCCCCGATCAGCGCATCGATCTGCCACCACAGAGAACTCAGAGCCAACAACGCCATGAGCATCACACCGCGATATAGCCAGTCTGCGGTCTGCTCGAATTGAGCAGGCCGCAAGCTTGCACCAAAGAGAGCTTTAGCGATAACAAGAGATCCTACGCGATGAGTGGACACAAACCGGTACAGCCACTCGCTGCAGATAGCGAACCCCGGTAAATACCGGTAGAGGACGTGCCAGAAACCGAGTCCGCCGAGTGCCAGCGTTCGGAACGCGGCATCCGCGCCAGAGTACCGCTCGCTGGTATGAAACAGTTGAATCGAAGCCGCGAATTCTTCTGTGGTTACATCCAGGTACTCGGATGCTACTTCCTGGTACGATCGATACTCTACCCGGTCCACTGTCACCCCACGCGCATACTCCACCGAATAGCGGCAAAAGCCGCAATCTCCATCAAATACCAGCCGCGCGCCCATGAACCCTCGTTTACCGAACCGTTGCACAATGTCTTGTACTACAGTACTCGGCTCGGGTCACACCTGAGCCTCCATATGAAAATGGCGATGCGCCCCACTGTTGTACTTTCCACGGTGTGGACTTCAGGATAACGTTGTCAGGTAACTGGGGGGTTCAATGAAGTTAAAATCCGCTTGGGGTGTCGTTGGCTGGGCACCGATTATCGGTCTCACTCTTGCATTCAGTAACGTTACCCATGCCCAGAATGCGAGTTATACCGTTCGGGGTCTGACCCGGTCTGCCGAGATAGTGGTAGACACCTGGGGTGTACCCCACATCTATGCCCAGACCCACTACGATGCGTTCTTCGTTCAAGGCTTCAACGCGGCACGAGACCGCTTGTGGCAGATCGACCTGTGGCGGCTTCGAGGTCTTGGAGAACTTTCAGCGGTGCTCGGCAACCGCTACGTCGAGCAGGATAAGGCTGCACGTTTATTCCTCTATCGGGGAGACATGTACCGCGAGTGGCTCGCTTATGGCAGCGATGCAAAACGAATCGCTGAATCCTTCACCGCTGGCATCAACGCCTACGTCGAGCAACTGAGTCAACACCCGGAGCTCATGCCACCGGAATTTGATCTGCTCGGCTACTCACCTGGAATCTGGTCACCAGAAGACGTGGTGCGCATACGCAGTAACGGCCTCTGGCGCAATGTAGTGAGCGAAGTGCGCAGGGCTCAAATTGCCTGCAAACTCGGCCTCGACGCAGCCGCTATGTGGAAGGTACTAGAACCGCAATGGGAGACCAGCATCCCCGCGGGGCTCGACCCCTGCGACATCCCCGGGGACGTACTGGACGTCTACCTGCTCGCCAAAGCTCCGGTTCGCTTTGACGAACCAAGCCCCGATCTGGCCCAGGCCTGGACAGATGAACTGAACGCAGACCTCGGCAGCAACAACTGGGTAGTCGCAGGAAACCGCACCGCCACCGGGCGCCCCATCCTTGCCGATGACCCTCACCGGGGTCACGCCGTTCCGTCACTTCGCTACATAGCCCACCTGGTCGCACCCGGCCTCAACGTCATTGGCGCCGGAGAACCCGCGCTTCCCGGGATTTCCATCGGTCACAACGAACGTATCGCTTTCGGACTCACCATCTTTCCCATCGACCAGGAAGACCTCTATGTTTATGAGCGTATTGAAAACGGCTATCTCTACCGGGGTGCAGTCGAACCGCTGAAAACGTTGACGGAAAAAGTTGTCGTCAAAGACGGGCCGGATCAACTTGTGACACTCGAATTCACGCGCCACGGTCCGGTGGTGTACAAAACCGTATACCAGATTTTTGCCGTGCGGGCCGCGTGGCTCACTCCGGGCATGTCACCCTACTTCGGCAGTGTGGAATACATGAGGGCACAAAACTGGCGCGAGTTTGTTGGGGCACTCAACCGATGGGGGGCACCTTCGGAAAATCAGGTTTATGCGGATGTGGACGGCAACATCGGGTACAAACCCGCGGGGTTGTTTCCGCGCCGTGAGAACTGGGACGGCCTACTGCCCGTACCGGGCGATGGTCGCTACGAATGGAACGGTTTCTTCGATATGGACGTGCTCCCCGAAGAATACAACCCGGAGCGCGGATTCACAGGTACGGCAAATGCAATGAGCCTGCCTGACGACTACCCAATCGCAACCTACCGGGTAGGCTTCGAATGGTCCGCACCCTGGCGCTACAAACGGCTGAAGGAAGTACTGCAAAGCCAACCCGCGCATACACTCAAAAATTCCTTGTCGCTACAGCGCGACTATCATTCGATTCTAGCGCGGGAAGTTATCGCGCGATTGCCGGCACCTGAACGCCTCACGGCACAAGCGAAAAAAGCTTTTGCTTTATTGGCTGACTGGGACGCAAACCTGACGGTGGATTCACCCAGTGCGGCACTGTACGCAGTGTGGTTCTATCGCCACCTGCAACCGGAGTTTGCGAAGACGATCGCACCACAGGCTCCGAACCTGTTGAAACCTATCGATACACAGGCTCTCGTTGAAGCGATGCGTTTTCCGCTTGGTCGAGACGTGGCCGGTGCAACTCTGGGGCCAGCGTACGCTGAAACCCGGCAATTGCTTGGAGAAGATCCATCCGCCTGGCGTTGGGGTGACCTGCACCGGATTCAGTTTGTGCATCCCTTGCAACATCGCGCGACGGGCAAGCTGGCTGACGCCATGGTCTATCGAGCTTATCCGCGCGGAGGGAGCGGCAATACCACAAACAGCACAAGCTTTCGGGCCGATGATTTTCTCGTGCGAGCGGGAGCGTCTTTCCGCATGGTTCTCGACGTTGGCCGGTGGGACGCTGCGCAAATGACCAACGCACCCGGGCAATCCGGCGACCCGCGCTCGCCTTTTTACGACAACTTGTTGGAAGGCTGGGCCACCGAAGCCAGCTTTCCATTGATATATTCGCGCGAGGCGGTCCTCGACAACCAGGTATTGACCATCAAGCTCGAACCTCTAAAAGACGATAACTGACGAGTTCTGTTCGATGGAAGATCCCACGATAAACGACCTTTCGATAGCTAATTTCGGGGCGGACCCGAGAGCAACCGAGAAACGGTTCGCGTGATTCACAAAGGGCTACCGCAATACCACGCCGCAATGCGGCCTGACCCATCGCCCGCTGCGCAGACGCTCGCGACCCATGACGAGCAGAACCTTCGAAATCCTGGATATGGAAGCAATCTGCTCAAAGGCGTGGAACAGACTTTTTTGGATCGAGGCTGCCACCCTGCACATCCAGACGGCTACGATTTTCAGACTCCGGATTTCTACCCGACACGCGAATACGAGTTTTTCGCCTACCTGTGCGGGTATCCGGCTGAAAACCGCCGCGACTGTTTCATAAAGAGCCTCACGGAGCGGCATTAACCCTTGGCACAACCATTCCTGGAAAATCTGCAGGTCCTCGCGCACCAGTATCTGAAGGGGCGAGCCAACATTGAATGCAAACATTTCTTCAGTGGTGCAGCACTCTTCGCAAACGGTCTGATCTGCATCTCCCTCACGCCCGTGGGTCTCGCGTTCAAACTTCCTGACAGCTTGAGTGCTGAGTTAATCGAATCCGGAGTAGCTTCTCCCTTGAGGTATTTCGCAAAATCGCCTGTCAAGAAAGGTTATGCACTTTTCTCAGATTTCGACACGCTCGACGCCAATTCTCTCAAGACCTACTTCCGGAAAGCTACCACACCCTCGACGTAGACAGCTGGCGCACGCACAAGTGCGCTACTATTGGGCGTCTCGCCATTGCTTATGTCCGATAACATGAAGCAGAACTACACGGGTTCATGCCACTGCGGCAAAGTCCAGTTTGACGTGGATCTCGATCTCGATCAGGTTCGTGTGTGCGATTGCTCGTTATGCAGAAAAAGAGGCGCACTGAACCACCGAGTCGAAGATGCGGACTTACACATTTCCTCACCTCTCGAGGAGTTGACTCTTTATCAGTGGCACACAAAAACAGCCAAAGACTATTTCTGTCCAACGTGTGGGATATTACCGTTTCGCCGACCACGCACCGCCCCGGATCTGTGGACCATCAACGTCCGTTGTCTGGATGGTGTGGACCTGGAATCAATACCCGTTGAAAACGTTTACGGTAGCGAACTTGATTAGACGAGAGATTCCGCTGCGAACCCGAAGAGACCTGGTCCTACATGGACGACTGGTAGAAGACTCATGTCCAGCTAGGAGTCTGCGCGATAGAAAATATTCCTAATCGAGCTTCAATACTTTCCTGGCGTTGTCACGCAAAAACTTCGGCCACACCTCGTCTTTGAAAGCCACCTCCTTCATATCGGTCATGATTCTCTCAACTGACAAGCCCATAGGGAAATACCCTGCGTAAATGACCTTGTCCGCCCCGCGCGTATTCGCGTACCTGATGATCGCTTCCGGATAATATTTAGGCGCAAACGCAGAGGTGGAGTAGTACAGATTCGGCCACTTGAGCATGAGCTTTACCACCAGATCCTCCCACGGCTCGCAGCCGTGGCGGGTTACAAATACTAGATCCGGGAAGTCGTACATCACCTGGTCGAGCAGTTCCACACGCTGTGGCCACATGGGAAAACGAGGGCCGGGGACCCCTACGCAGGAAAAGATAGGCACATCGAGTTCCACACACTTGGCATAAATCGGATACATCAGCGCATCGCTGATTCCGACCTGCGGGTTGTAACCGGCGTTGAACGCACCGAACGAACGCACACCAAACTCTTCGTATTGACGAACCATGTTGCGTACGCCTTCCATACCGGTATTCGGATCCACCCCTCCTTGCGGCACAAACCGATCCGGGTAATCTTTGAGTGCCTTTCGACTCACATCACCACCCACCCCGATAAGTCCTATTTCGATATCGAAACGATCCATTTCATGGAGCGTGACGGAGATCGGGTCTTTGCTGCCGTAGAGTTCCTTGGGAACGTTCTTGAACATGTACTCAACGGGGAAATCGAAATCCGTAGAGCCGTCTTTGAGCTGGGCACGGATAAAGTCGTACTGGGCGAAGTCGCTTGCGGGAAAGCCGATCATGGTATCGACAATCCCGAGATTCTCAGGCATAGCCATGTTTGAACCTACATCCCGTAAAGCGCACTTTGAAATAACGAGCAGGTTGCGTCGCGGGGAATTTCATCGCGCGTCAGAGGCTGGTCTATTTGTTCTGGAGTCGGCCCGTACAGATCCGCCAGAGGCTTGAGCTTATCGAGGTCGAAGTTGTAAAGCGTAGCCGCGTTTTCTCCAAAAAGCATGCGCCGCTCACGTTCTGCCACGTCGGCGAAGGTCAACCTCAGCGATTCGAGGTTGTACGGGAAAGTGCCTTCGTAATGCGGATAGTCATTGCCCCACAAGACGTTTTCCGCGCCGATCTCGCTCAAGCCGTCGAGCTCCGACTTGCTCGGAAAGCTCGCACCATACCAACAGTTACGCTGAGCGTATTCACTCGGCAGGTCTTTCAATACCCAGTCGCCGTCGTAGTGCATCTCGCCGATCGCGCCACGTTCTATGCCCATGTGAATCCGATCGAGTTGCTTCAACATGGGACTCACCCATGCGCAACCGGATTCGGTCAGGATGTACTTCAACTTGGGAAAACGCTCGAATACACCGCTCATCAGCAAATGGCGGTAACCCGCCTGGCAATAAAAAGTTACTTCCGATATCCACAAGGCTTCGCCGACTAGAGTTCGCCCATAGTCCGGCGAACCTTGACCCGAATGCTGGTTGATCACCAGATCGTGATCTTGAATGGCTGCAAACAGCTTATCCCACGCCGGATCGTAAAGCGGTGTCAGCCAATTGCAGTCGGGGGGAATCAACGGTAACAACACTCCCCCACGCAAACCGGCCTCGGCAATGAACTCGACGTCCTTAACCGCCTCGTCCAGATCGTTTGGCAGGATCAAGCCGATACCGGCACGCCGATCCGGATCTTCGGCACAGAAATCTTTCAACCACCGATTGTGGGCACGAATTCCTGCCAGAGCAAGCTCGTAATCCTCAGGTCTGGGCGGCTGCGCGATGACAACGCTCTTCCTGAAAAACGGCGGCACGGTGTTCGGGAACACGACCTCTCCGACCACACCCTGACCGTTTTGATCGTTGGTGCGGATCTCGAGATCCCAGTTGCGCATCTTCTTGCTGCCATAATGCTCCTGCGCGGGATTCTTGTAGCCGCCACGCCATTCGTCGAACGTCTCTCGATAGGCTTCTTCGAGACACTCCCGATATTGCGCGTGGCTACCACCGGCATGGGTATCGGCGGTGATGAGAATGTAGGGATCGTTGCTCATGGTCATCCTCCTCCTTAGCGGACGAGGATAATGTTTCGAGATAGTCAGGTCGAGGGCCCGCATCGATTGCCTCACAGCTTAACCGGCAGGCAGTCGATTGCGCTGGAACAGGCTCGAATGGACGACTACATTAGTAATCGCGCGATTTCGAAGAGGGGGATGATGAAACCGATTTCAGCAGATTCTCATGTGGTGGAAGCCGAAGAGGTTTTTATCGGGCTTGCGGAGCGTTTCGGAGATGACGCCCCACGTGTTACGAATGCGGGCACCGAACACGATGCGATCGTCATTCCTGCCAAAGGCCCCCGAGGCATCAGAAAACGCATGGGCTGGGCCGGTATGCGGCTCAGAGAAGGCGTAACCATCGAAAGGCGCCCCGGCCACAAACCGGAAGTCGACGAACTGAGTGATGCCGAAGCGGTTGCCGCCCTGGCCAAGGGTTACGACGGACTACGTCCCGGTATCCGTGACGGTGCGTGTCGCTCCGACGATCAGGATATCGACGGGGTTGCCGCCGAGTTCCTGTATCCGGGTTTTTTCGGCATGTTCAGCTTCGAAAACACCGAGCTTCTCATTGCCTGTCAACAGAACTACAACGATTGGCTGTACGACTATGCAGCCGCGGCAAACGGGAGGTTGTTCGGACTTGCCGCAATTCCATTGCAGGATCCGCAAGCCGGAGCGATCGAACTCGAGCGCGTGATCAAAAAGGGGTACAAAGGCGGTTGCATCCCCTGCTCAGCGCCCGCTGAACGACCCTACCGAGACGCGTGTTACGAGCCGATCTGGTCGCTTGCCGAAGAAGCCGGCTTCCCGCTGTCCATGCATGTCGGCACCAACGCTTATCTGCCGCCTCAATACCGCCAGAAACACGCGGTGCGCGATACCATACTCGACTACGCCAACGCCCCGACCACTGTGCAGCGCACCCTCGTCGAGTTGATATGTCGAGGGGTCGCCAAGCGCCACCCTCGCCTCAAGTTTGTCGTCAGCGAGTTCAACGCGGGTTGGATCGCACAATGGCTCGACCGGGTGGATCAGGGATTGTTACGCGATCATCGTTTCAGAATGAAAGAATTTACCGGCGAACGGCCTCATGAGGTATGGAAACGACAGTTTTACGCAACCATCGAGGACGACCGCCCGGCAATTCTCACCAGAGAACTGATCGGTATAGATAATCTCATGTGGGGTTCGGACTACCCCCATGTCGATTCGACCTGGCCCTGCTCAATGGACGTTCTCGACGAAATTTTTGTTGACGTCCCAGATGAGGATCGGGCGAAGATCACCTGTGAGAACGTGAAATCCTTATACCAGCTCTAACCCGGATATTGCACGAGTACGGCGCATATGATGTTTAATATTTTGAAATTACTAGAAATTTTCTATATCTCGGATAGGTTCGAAGTGTCGTTCATGCGTCTGTGCAGTCCTCGTGCAATACCCGGGCTAGCTAACACACAAC
>Ga0114949_10000240_pt1 | contig 27193 bp, 23 predicted proteins | sample N074metaG_FD_83505 | JGI IMG/M metagenome (GOLD analysis project Ga0114949, IMG submission 83505) | Deep subsurface microbial communities from Kermadec Trench to uncover new lineages of life (NeLLi) - N074 metaG | ecosystem: Environmental > Aquatic > Marine > Ocean trench > Sediment | place...
CGGTGATGGCCGTATCTTTGAAAAGCAAATGAAAAGGTTGAAATCACTAGACGAGGATCAGTACCGCTCAATGCAGCAAAGTGGATTCGACAGGGTGATCACTGAGTTTGCGGCCAATCGTTTCGTCCAACGATGTCAGGAACTGCCACAACTTGCCAGTTTTGGAGGCAGGCTGTGAGCCAGATTGACTGGAGCCAATTGTTTGCACAACGTAAAACGGTTGCAAAGAAATTTGGTGGATTCATGATGGAGAAATATTACTTACGGCGTGCCCTGGTGCGTGCACTCATTTTCATGCCGGAGATGCCAGGAGCATAAATGAGGCAGAAAAATGGTCACGAAGATGCTGGGGGCCGGTTCGAATCCACTGCCCTCTTTTCTGTATCCAATATATGGATGTAACTCGCAAGCCTGACATATGGCAGAGATTTGTCAGGGTTGTTGGGCAAAACCAGCAGGTGTGTTCTTCATGAACCTGTGGCCTGTTATAACGCCAGATCTTCCATGCTTGTTTGACATAGAAAGGATTGGGGGTGGTGATAACCAACGTGCCGTTGGGTTCTAAATGCCGCACCATATTGGACAGGAAGGCGCCGGGATTTGGAAGATGTTCAATTATGTCTCCAGCTATGATTGTGTCGTATCTGTACCCCAGGTCCATGGTCATTACGTCGTTAACCTGGACATTGAATCCTGATTCTGAAAGAAGATTTACACCCGCCTCATCAATATCGATGCCCAGTACCTGGGAATTTAATGTGTGAATAGCATTATGCAACGATGTTGCAGTCTTGGTTTCGTATCGATCACCACTGGCGTATTTTTGGCGGCGACTATCTACTACCCCAAGATCCAGAGTTTTTTGATTTCGAACGAGTGGATCGATAACTTTCATTCGATCCTTGATAACACCATTGAAAGGTAAGGCCATATCCTGCGCCAATTTAGGCTAGTGCGATGATAAAAGAAAGTTATAGCCTTTCCAAGATGAAATGCTCTTAAGCAGCGATGGCTGAATCCTTCAAGTGGCGGGCTCGTCTCCACGATTATTGAATTTCGTTGAGCATATCCCTATCGAGGCCGAGTTTGAGTCGAGCCAGAAACAGCCATTGGTCAAATCCTGCTAATCCTGAAACCTGGACATACTCTTCGATGAATTTGCTGACACCGTAGGAAATAAAAAAGACCTTGTCGAATTCCGAATTCAAAAGGTGTGCGAGATTTCGGGCTCGCATGAAACTGCCCAGTGGAGAATCACGAGTAGTGAGATCTGAAATATCAATAATTGACATTGAATGGTTGTGTAAAAGGATATTGCCAAGATGGATCGCCCGAAAGAAAACCCCTGCTGTGTGAAGGCTGGCCAGGTAATCCGGAAGCCTGGTGAGCGTTGCCATGCTATCCTTGTGGCACAATTCCCGTAAATCGTTGCCTTCAAGTCGATCATAAATCGCCATGTAGACAGGGATCTCCTTGCAATAAATGATGTCCTTGACAATGGGTCCCTTGATACCACGCTCGAGAAGTTTGCGGCTATTGGACTCAAAACGACTGGCCTGGGGGAAGAACGTCGAAGTTGAAATTTTTTTTCGACGAAAGAAGCTTTTTATTATTTCACCGGATGGGGACAACATTATTCCCGGGTGTTCAGGGGTTCCGTAGAGAATTTCGTTACCTTCAATGAATTGTCTTAGCGCTTCGGGATCAAGTACTTTCATGCGAACTCAATAGGACCAGTAGAAGTATTTTACCTTGTTTTACATGACACAAATACCGGGTACACATAATTGGATGCAATCGGTGATATTATTCTCCAGAGTGTAGAATTAACAACCAATCAAGGTAGATAAATGAAAGTTCCCCGGTTCGATGGAGCCCATATCCTGGTCGTTGGCGATGTTATGCTCGATAGATACTGGCATGGTGATACCCGTCGTGTTTCAACAGAGGCGCCAATACCAATTGTTAATGTCAACGAGATTGAAGATCGCCCGGGAGCGGCGGGAAATGTTGCGCTCAATATCTCGACGCTGGGAGCAAAAGCTTCACTGGTTGCCGCAGTGGGCCAGGACGAACCAGCAGGAATTTTGAGAGCAAAACTTGAGGCCGCGGACATCATCTGCGATCTGATTGAGCTGAAAAATTCACGGACAACGATAAAATTGAGAATCGTCAGCCAGAGTCAACAGATATTCAGGGCAGATTTTGAAGACATTGTTGATGTCCCTGGAGATACCGTTGTGGCACATATGGCAAGTGCTTTGCATGAAGTGGATAGCCTGGTGCTATCAGACTATGACAAGGGCTTGATCAGCGATCCACAAGCAATTATCAAGGCCGCTTCGAAGCTGGGTAAGCCTGTTTTGGTTGACCCAAAGTTTAAACCGTTAACTGATTATAGTGGTGCAACCATAGTAAAACCCAATCGCCTTGAACTCGAACATGCCATCGGTCACTGGGCGACAGAAGCTGAATTGGTTGATCGTTGCCAGAAAATCATCAACGACATGGGAATTGAAGCACTCCTGGTCACCTGGTCATCCGAGGGTATGACCCTGATTCGTAAAGGGCTCGAAGAAGTTCATTTCCCTGCAAGAAAGAGAGAAGTTTATGATGTCTCCGGTGCGGGAGATACTGTCATTGCTACCCTGGCAGTAGCACTCGCCTCAGGGGAGTCGATGCTTGATGCAACAGGCCTTGCCAATATTGCGGCTGGTTTGGCTGTGAGTCACTTTGGTGTCTCTAGTGTCAGTGGCCCTGAACTTCGCCTTGAGGTTGCTAATAATCTTAAATTTGACAGGGGAGTTATGTCGAAAGATCACCTGGTCATTGCCATGGAAGAAGCAAGGTCACGTGGACAGAAGGTGGTGTTCACGAATGGCTGTTTCGATATCTTGCATGCCGGGCATGTGGATTATCTCATTGAGGCAAAAGCCCAAGGTGATCTACTGATTGTGGCAGTGAATAGTGATGAGTCGGTAACCCGACTTAAAGGTGAAGGACGGCCAATAAATCCAGTTGAACGCAGGATGACAATGCTTGCCGGGTTAGAAGCGGTCGACTGGGTAGTAGAATTTGAAGAAGATACACCGGAGGATTTACTGCGAGCACTTAAACCGGATGTGCTGGTTAAAGGTGGAGATTATTCTGTAGACCAGGTTGTGGGTGCCGAGATTGTTCAGGCTAATTCAGGGGAAGTAAAAGTCCTCAAGCTGGTTGAGGATTGTTCAACCAGTGCCCTTGTCCAGAAAATCAGGGAACTCTAGTGGCTGGAATTTTGTCACCGTCAGCCTGAAGCAAGTGATTTACAATGCGTCTGCTACATTCTGTTGGAGGTGATCCGGGTTGATCGTTCCAATAATGACAGAGCTGACTGACTTACAGTGCAGAACGAATTCTAGATTTTCGCGAACATTGTTTGTATGACCACTCGACAGTGCTTTCTTGATCAGCACGCCTTTATTTTCTTTTTCTGCTGCATCCAGAACAGTTGATTGTGAAGTGTCCTCTGGGTTGTAGGTCACCATCACCAGATCCAGCATCTTAAGTGCCAACAGACCACCCTGAGCTGTCTTGGTCGATGCACCGATTGCGCGAATAATTCCTTTCTCTTTCATCTCAACCAATTCGCCAACAATATCACTCTGTTCGATCACTTTCTTATCGTCACCATTTGAATGGATCAAGACAATATCCAGGTAATCGGTCTTAAGGTTCTTCAGACTGTCCTCAATGCTCTGGCGAATGGCCTTGCTGGAGTAGTCATAGGTAGATTTGCCGTCATGGTAATGCTCTCCCACCTTGGTACAAAGTATCCATGTCTGGCGTTGACTCTTCAGCATACGGCCGATTTTTGATTCCGCATCGCCGTATGCCGGGGCAGTATCGATTAGGTTAATCCCAAGTTCCCGTGCAATGCTGAGCAGGTTCCTTAGCCTGGTGTCGTCAGGGATGTCGAATGTAACCGGGTATTTTAAGTCGGTGTTCCTGCCAAACTTCACTGTGCCAAGACCGATCGGTGACACAAGGATCCCGGTCCTGCCCAGTTGCCGCATGTCATCATCAGAAAAGCATTTCAAAACAGAATCTCCCAGGGAGCATGACCCACCGTTGCCAGTGGCAGATTGGGTAGCGCTGAAGTTCTGGTTTGTCTCGGGGTACCAAGCAATGAAGGCAGACGGGAGAGGATTTCATCGACCATCATTGGCACCAGTGTGAGTTTGGTCGGCCAGCATACCAGGACATTGTCAATGCTCTTGAAGAAAGGATAATCTGGTCTTGTCTTTTCGGTCTGGGCAGGTTCTGCGCGATTTATTTTGAGGGTCGCCCACCGGGCAGCGCTCAGGTCAAGGAAAGGGAACAATGAACCAAGCTCCTTTTTGGCAAAATCTATTTGTTCACCTTCATCTCGCTGGACGCCTGTTTCGGCGAGGTTGCCACCAAGATACCACACAGGTAAGCCATCTTTGGTGGAGTGTGTCGTGAAGGTGATTCTGGGTTTGTTTGCAGATCGAAGATTCACAGCGTGAGCGAAAATAGGCGGTAGCTTTTCGCTACAAACCATCACCTGATGCAGGGGTCGCTCCTGCATTTTGATCGATTCAGTTCCTGCATCATGCAGTAATCCTAAATTACCGGCACCAGCAGCCAGTACATATAGATCTGCTTCGAGTCGTTCGTTGTTTCCCAGGTCTATATGGCTCAGCTTTCCACGTTCGTTAGTAACCAGCCTGGCGTCGTTGCAAAAAGCAGTATTGTTCGACTGGTATTGAAGTGTTCTCACCAGTGATGTGGTGTCGAGCACGATGTCTTGCAGTTGATAGAGCCAACCATTGAATCCAGGATCTGAAAATGGTTCGGGGTACTCATCCTTCGCTACTCTGGTGACACGTGATCGAATGGATCTGCTGCCAAAAAAGGACGTAACCCTGGAGCTTAAGGAACCATCTGAAAATAGATAGTAGGCGTCCGCGAGTTGCTTCACCGAACGCAGATCGATGGCACCATTGCCACTAAGGCAGTCTTTCCATATCTCAGGCATAGTGGCGATACTTTCTGAAGCCGGGGTGGTAAAACCGCCCAGGGTGTATTTAATTCCACCATGGATCATTCCCTGTGACGCCAGGGTTTGCGCGCCGCCGAGTAGATTTTTTTCAAGCAGTAGTGAATTGAATCCTTCTTGCTGGACGGCATTGAGCAACCAGAGACCGGAAATACCGCCGCCGATTATACAGATATCTGTTTTGTAGGTGATGCTCATGGTTGGGAATGGATGAAATAAAAGTTAATTATACAACTCAAATGGTTGTGAGTAGGATTAGATCTTCCTGAGGTAAATACATTGTCGAGATTAATCTACAGCCTTCTCTTTTACCTGCTCATACCCGCAGTGGTCCTCCGGTTATTATGGCGATCCATAAAAGAACCATTGTACCGGGCCAGCCTGCCGGAGAGATTTGGATTCGTTAATTTTAACCTGGTCGCGGAAAGTGATCAGCCAATTATCTGGGTTCATGCAGTCTCGGCGGGCGAAACCATAGCGGCAATTCCGCTGATCAAAAAATTACTGGAGAGTGATTTCAAGATCCTCGTCACGACGATGACGCCGGCTGGGCGAGAACGGGTGAGGACAATTCTTGGTCCCAGCGTTTTGCACTGTTATGCACCTTACGATCTTCCGGATGCGATAAGCCGATTTATAGACAAAGTTCGCCCAAGGGCTTTGATCATCATCGATACTGAGCTCTGGCCAAACATCATTCATCAATGTTGTGAGCGCAATATTAAAACTTTTCTTGTTAACGGGCGCATGTCTGCCCGATCAGCCGCTGGTTATAAATGCGTTTTACGATTGACGAAGGTTATGTTGAATGAGCTGGATGTGGTGGCTGCACAAACACACTCGCATGGTGAAAGGTTTGTAGATCTCGGTCTTGCGCAGGAAAAGCTGGTGGTGGCTGGCAGTATTAAATTCGATCACAAGTTGCCGCCGGACTTCGCCGACAGAACCAATGGTCTCAAAATTAAACTGGGAGAAAGGTTTATTGTAATTGGTGCCAGCACTCATCAAGGTGAAGAAGCCATGATTCTGAAGGCGTGTGCTGAACTTAGAAAGACCAGGGATGATTTGTTGCTGGTCCTGGCACCCAGGCACCTTCATCGCTGCGATGAAGTAAAAAGACTAGCAGAAGAATCCGGTGAGAAAATCATCCTCCATAGCACCGGTAATCAATGTGAGATGGATACGACGGTTTTCTTGCTGGATACCATGGGGGAACTCACCTATTTCTATGGAGTCGCTGATATCGCAATTGTCGGTGGCAGCCTGGTACCAGTCGGTGGCCATAACCTGATGGAAGCGGTTGCAGCTTCAGTACCGGTCATCATGGGGCCTCATCTCGAGAATATCGATGATATTGCCGCCATGTTCAGGGAAGCTGGTGGATTACGAATTGTTAATGATGCCCAGCATCTTGAAGAAGAACTTTCCAGCCTCGTGAATTCAGACGTTAAACGACAGGAATTAACAGACAGTGCTACTCGAGTGCTCAATGCAAACAAGGGCGCACTTGAGAAGGTCCAGAAGATCATTCTGGGAAAAATTCGCTGAACTGAACCTCGTACTACCGCAGAAATCGGTGACAAATTCAAGACCCTGACACTGTTTTTTACGAGGTTTATTCCCTTAAATCTATGTTAACCTTGATGAATCCTGGAGAGTAATGACATAAAAATGAAGCAGGGAAACCAAAGGCAATCAGCAGGCAAACGCCCAGCAGGCAAACGTCGATACGTTCCTGACCTGATCTCCGATATGGCCGAATGTGATGCAAATTACATTCGCCTGCAACGCTTGTTTCCAAATATGAGAATTCAGGATGATCTTGAATTTGGCGTCCAGGGAACAACCGAAGATGATGCAATCGTCACGCTCAAAATAACGGAGCGTTGTCCCTACACTACAATGTTGCAAGTTAATGTTGTCAGCAAGCAAGACAGGCCCTGGATTAAATGGCCAAATCTTGAAGTCAGGGTCTACCATGATGTTTGCTCATCGGAAGTCATCAGCTTCGAAAGGCATCGAAATTTTAAATACCGGTACTACACACCGAATTCAAAAATGTTTCAGCCAGACGAGAAGTCGCAGATCAACCGTTTCTTCGGCGAGTTGCTAACTTTCTGTCTTAATCATGGGCATGCGCTCGACAAGGTCGAGTTTAGCCACTACTGAAAGAATTAATTCTTCCGGGTCTCTAAAATTCGAAGGAATTGATTTCGGCTTCGCGCTATAATCTCGTCTCGATTGCCAGCTTAGGTTCTGGCACGTAAACCCCGCAATTAAAGTAGCAAAATGACGAGACAATGAGCCTTGAGGATTTTTTAGTGGCCTCGATTATTTAATAGCTCAATGTTGGATTAGAGTGAAACGAGATTAAGCGATAGGTATGGCGAGTTCTTATAAAGCAGATTCAATTGAAGTACTAAAAGGATTGGATCCAGTTCGAAAACGACCCGGGATGTATACGGATACAACCAGACCTAACCACCTGGTACAGGAAGTCATAGATAACAGTGTTGATGAAGCCCTGGAGGGATTCGCTGATGAGATTCGAGTAACACTTCGAAAGGATGGTTCGGTCTCTGTCAGTGATAACGGTCGTGGAATGCCAGTGGACATTCACAAAAAAGAAAAAGTGTCCGGGGTTGAATTGATCCTTACCCGGCTTCACTCCGGTGCAAAGTTCAATAGCGATCACTACAAGTTCTCCGGTGGCCTTCATGGAGTTGGTGTATCGGTTGTCAACGCGTTGTCACAACAGTTTGAGGTGTTTATCAAGCGTGATGGAAAGCTCCATCACATGTCATTCAAAGGTGGCAAGACCGACAAGAAACTCACCGTCAAAGACAAGGTGGGCAAGAGAAATACGGGTACGCTGATTAACTTCAAGCCCGATCCGAAATACTTTGATTCAGAGAAATTCTCAGTTTCTAAATTAAAACACTTGCTCCGGGCCAAAGCCGTGCTTTGTCCAGGTTTGCGGGTCTGCTTCACCGATGAGACAGCGCCAAAGAAAGATAAAGAGAATGTGTTTGAGTGGTATTACGAAGGTGGTTTGAAGGATTATCTGCAAACTGAAATCGAAGGCTTTGAGGTGCTGCCTGAAGTACCTTTTACCGGATCGATGTCAGGCAATGATGAAGCGGTTGATTGGGCAGTCCAGTGGTTACCCGAAGGCGGTGAACTGATTACCGAGAGTTACGTAAACCTTATCCCGACGACACAGGGCGGAACTCACGTCAGTGGTCTGCGGGGTGGGCTGCTTGAAGCCTTGCGTGAGTTTTGCGAATTTCGAAACCTTGTACCAAGAGGATTAAAGATTTCTGCTGACGACGTCTGGGAACAGTGTGCGTATGTACTGTCTGCCAAGATGATGGATCCTCAGTTTGGTGGGCAAACTAAAGAACGGCTAAATTCGCGCCAGGCGGTCAGTTTTATATCCGGTATCGTTAAGGACAGCTTTAGTCTTTGGTTAAATCAGCATATTGAACAAGCCGAGGCAATTGCCGAACTGGCAATCAGTAGTGCCCAGGCCCGACTGAGAGCTGGCAAGAAGGTGGCGCGAAAGAAAGTCACTTCCGGGCCGGCTCTGCCGGGCAAGTTATCAGATTGTTCGTGTCAGGATGCCATGGCAGGGGAATTATTTCTCGTTGAGGGAGACTCGGCAGGTGGTTCCGCCAAACAGGCAAGAAACCGGGAAACCCAGGCTATCTTGCCGCTGCGTGGCAAGATACTAAACACCTGGGAAATTGATTCCAGTGAAATATTAAGTTCCCAGGAAGTGCACAATATTTCGGTTGCCATTGGCATAGATCCTGGCTCAGATGACTTGTCAGGTTTACGATATGGAAAGATATGCATTCTGGCTGATGCTGACTCTGACGGATTGCATATTTCGAGCCTGATTATCGCCCTGTTTCTAAAACACTTCCCCGCACTGGTTGAGAAGGGCCATATATTTGTGGCAATGCCTCCGCTGTATCGTATTGATGTCGGCAAGGAAGTATTTTATGCGCTGGATGAGTCTGAACGTCAGGGTATCCTGGATTTAATAGCCGCAGAGAAGAAAAAAGGCAAAGTCTCTATCCAACGATTCAAAGGTCTGGGAGAGATGAACCCAAAGCAGCTTCGTGAAACAGCCATGGCGGAAGAAACCAGGCGGCTGGTACAACTCAAGCTTGAAGATCCAAAACAGGCGAATGAAATGCTGGATATGTTGCTTTCAAAAAAGCGGGCTCCAGACCGAAAAGCCTGGCTCGAGAAAAAGGGCGGCCTTGCAGAACTGGTCTAGTGGCTTCTAACTGGTTGAGGGGCGTTGAGGGTAAACCAGTTAAAATAGCTGCTTGATTACTAACAATAAATTATAGTCTGGTAAGTCTTTATGAGTGAATCATTCGATTCAGGTGTAACAGAAACTATTTCCCTTAAAACGTATACCGAAAATGCATATCTCAATTATGCGATGTACGTGATTAACGACAGGGCATTACCATTTATTGGAGATGGGTTAAAACCCGTTCAAAGGCGAATTGTCTACGCCATGTCTGAGTTACGGCTTGGTTCTGATGCTAAATTTGCTAAATCAGCGAGGACCATTGGCGATGTCTTGGGAAAATTTCATCCCCATGGAGATGCAGCCTGTTATGAGGCCATGGTGTTGATGGCGCAATCGTTCAGTTATCGTTACCCGCTGATTGATGGCCAGGGAAACTGGGGATCACCCGATGACCCAAAATCCTACGCGGCAATGCGATATACGGAATCCAGGTTAACGAAATATGCAGAGGTTTTGCTGAGCGAGCTTGGTCAGGGCACGGTGGATTGGTTACCCAACTTTGATGGAACAATAGAGGAGCCCGCCTATTTTCCCGCACGGTTACCGAACATATTGTTAAATGGTGGGACAGGCATAGCGGTGGGCATGGCGACGGACATTCTGCCTCATAACCTGAATGAGGTAGTCAGTGCTTGTATCAGGCTGCTGGACAATCCTAAATCCACCCTGAAGGATATCTGCGAACACATAAAAGGCCCGGATTTTCCAACCGGTGCAGAGATAATTTCGAACCGCGATGACATTTTACAAATTTATGAGACCGGACGCGGCGGTATTCGGGCAAGGGCAGTATTCCATGAGGAGTCAGGGGATATTGTTATTACCGCGCTGCCATACCAGGTGTCAGGAACGAAGATTCTCGAACAGATTGCGGCGCAAATGCAGGCAAAGAAATTGCCGATGGTCGCAGACCTGAGAGATGAATCTGATCATGAAAATCCTACAAGAATTGTAATCATCCCCCGATCCAACCGGGTTGATCTGGATGAATTGATGAGCCATCTTTTTTCCACTACTGATCTTGAACGAACTTATCGCGCTAATTTTAATATTATTGGAATAGATGGTCGCCCCCGCGTTAGGCCGTTAATCGAATTGTTAAAAGAATGGTTGAAGTTTAGGTCGGATACCGTACTCAAGAAGTTGCAATTTCGATTAAACAAAATTCTAGATCGCTTACATATTCTTGATGGTTTGATGATTGCCTACCTGAACATTGATGAAATCATCAAGATTATCCGTAAACAAGAGAAACCAAAACAGGCCCTGACCAAGAAGTACAAACTATCAGACATCCAGGTTGATGCGATTCTGGATCTAAGGTTGCGGCAGCTAGCCAGGCTCGAAGAAATCAGAATTCAGGGTGAACAGGATGAGCTCAACCTTGAAAGGGTTGATCTCGAGAAAACCACTAAATCCAAGGCAAGGCTGAAGACTCTGATCAAGAAAGAGCTTATGGCGGATGCTGAGAAATATGGTGATGACCGGATGTCTACGATCACACAGAGGCCAGAGGCGCAGGCCTTCAGGGAGAAAGACCTGATCTCAACTGAGCCGGTGACAGTTGTACTGTCTGAAAAAGGCTGGGTTCGTGCCGCCAGGGGTCATGATATTGACCCGAAGGAACTTAGCTATCGTTCTGGTGATCACTATCTGCATTCACTACCGGGAAGATCGAATCAGGATGTTGTCTTCCTGGATTCAACTGGCAGGGCTTACACGGCGGCGGCCCATACACTGCCATCTGCCCGTGGCCAGGGTGAACCACTGACCGGCAGGGTTAATCCACCAGCAGGTGCTTTTTTCACAGGTCTGGCGTTTGGTGAGAAAGAACAAAAATTTGTCGTGGCCAGTGATGCGGGGTATGGCTTTATTACCCGGCTTGAAGATATGCTGACCAAGAACAAGGCGGGGAAGTCCCTGGTGTCAGTGCCAAAGGGAGGCGTTGTCATCCAACCAGCCATCGTTACTGATTCTGCTCATGAGTTTATTGCCGCGTTCAGCAATGAAGGAAGATTGTTAATTTTTCCGGTGGAAGACCTGCCGCAAATGGGCAGGGGTAAGGGCAACAAGATAATGAACATACCACCGTCCCGGGTGTCAGAACGCGTTGAGATGATGACAAATATTGTTGTCTTTTCAGAAATTGACACACTGGTAATTCATTCCGGCAAGCGGTTTATCAAGCTCAATATTGATGAACTGGAACATTATCGTGGAGAACGTGCCAGGCGTGGATTAAAGCTGCCTCGTGGATTCCAGAAAGTGGATGCGGTTGAATTGATTCGGGGTGGTTAGCATGACAGGCTAATTCTGGGAGATGAGTTTTTTGGCCTGTTGATTCGCCAGTGTGTCGAGGCTCTGGACAACGTATACCTCTCCATCTGCGGTGAGTGAACTATGAAACTGGTGGGTCTTAATCTGCCCGGATAAATTTTTCCCCGCGTCACTGTGAATCATCTGGTTCACCCGCTGGCTCACCAGTAAATTTTGATCTGAAACAGAAGCCAGATAGCTTACCTGCTTTCTCAACATGGTTAAATTATCAATTGTTGCAGAATCAATTCCCGCTTTGACCATGACGTTACCGGTTTGCAGATATGCAATTTCGTTAATGAGCAACCCGCACCGGAGGCAATTTTCTAACTGGTCCCTGGCGTTGAAAGTCAGTAGCCATTCCTCATCGTTAATGGTCTCGACATCTGCTCCAAACAGGGTTGCCGCATCCCGTATGGCGTCAATAGGTACAAGCCGTGCTGGTTTCATCCGCAAGGCCAGCAAGGTCAGGCGATCAACCGGTCGTTCCGCTTCCGGTGGCAGGTTATAGATGGGGATTTTGACTCTTTTCTCGGGCTTCGCTGTTTGCGTTAGCCACAGAAAGAACAGGTCACCATACAGCCAGATTAAGCCGAGTGTCAGAACGATCAGAACTCCGTGAATAGTACCTGAGGCAATGATGATCTGCTGCAGCTTCGAATCCAGCTCACTTGAATCGAGCTTGATGACAACATAGCCGAGGTTTGAATCCTGAAAATTTACATCCCGCGTGAATGTGTACTGATTACTGGTATGTTTACCCGACTGGGCTATTAAACGATTCTCTGGATTATACACAGCGGCAAATTCAAAATTATTCCTGTTATATAGTTCATCCAGGATCACATTGAGGGAAAGTACATCGTTGGAGACAAGATAATCTATCGCGGTGTTGGCAAGTTGATCTGCTATGGCTTGCCCAAACTGATTGGCTTGATCAGAGAGTTGGTCCCTTGAATACGCAGCAACCAGCCAGGTCGAAGCAATAGCGCTGATCATCCAGGGTACGGCGATAGCCAGGATGATGCGATATCGAATAGTGCGCGAATTCATTGAGTGGAGGAGACTCTACTTGTCTGACTGAGCCAACATTATAGCTGATGGATTCGCCTGTTTGTTTTCGGCTGATTAAAGGATAATAAGATATCAGACGAAAAATTAAATTACGGATTTACGTTAAATGGGTGATCTGGTCCTGATTAATATTACTGGTGAGGACAAGCCAGGGCTAACCGCAGCTATAACGACACTGTTGGGAGAGTTTGATGTGGATGTCCTTGATATCGGTCAAGCCGTTATTCATGACTATCTAACACTGGGCATTTTAACGAGCGTTCCGGAGAAATCAGAATCTCTTTTCAAGGAGATTCTTTTTCACGCTCATGAGTTGGGCGTCACTGTAAAATTTTCTCCCGTTGATGAAGCCAGCTACGGCGAGTGGGTCAGCCTGCAAGGTCGATCCCGGTTCATCCTCACACTGTTGGCAAGGAAGATAAGAGCCTCGCACCTTGCCAAGGTCTGCGGCGTGATTGCCAGCAACAACCTCAATATTGACAATATAACGCGACTATCCGGCCGGGTTCCGCTCGCCCATGAGAGTCCCAGCACTAAAGCATGTGTGGAATTTTCATTACGTGGGGAACCGGGTGCTGATTTTCGTGAAGAGCTCATGGCGATCAGCGCAGAATTGAATGTCGACCTGGCAGTTCAGGAAGATAGTATATTTCGCCGTCATCGGCGGCTTGTGGCGTTTGATATGGATTCAACTCTGATTGATACAGAAGTTATTGATAGGCTCGCGAATCGTGCCGGAGTGGGAGATCAGGTTGCCGCGGTTACCGAACGGGCTATGAACGGAGAGCTGGATTTTGCCTCCAGCCTTCGAGAAAGAGTCAGGTTGCTACGCGGTCTTGATGAGACGCACCTGGTAGAGATAGCAGCGCGGCTGCCTTTAATGGAAGGCGCAGAGCACCTGATTTCAACCTTAAAGATGCTGGGTTACAAGACAGCCATTGTGTCCGGGGGATTTACTTATTTTGGTAAGGTGTTACAGGCTCGTCTCGGGATTGACTATGTGTTCGCTAATGAACTCAAGATTGAAGGCGGAAAGCTGACAGGTGAGGTAGTGGAACCAGTCGTCGATGCAGCCAGGAAAGCAAGCTTACTTAAGGAACTGGCAGCAAAAGAAAATATTTCCCTTGAACAAACGATTGCGGTGGGTGATGGCGCCAATGACCTGGCCATGCTGGGCATCGCGGGTCTTGGTATAGCCTTCCATGCAAAGCCTATGGTCAAGGAAAGTGCAGAGCATTCCATATCTACTCTCGGACTAGACAGTATTTTGTATCTGATGGGTATTCGGGACAGAGAAAAGTAACAGTGAGCTAGAATTGACGAGCTATAGATCCTCATCTGAAAAGTCGTAATCCATCTCATCCATTGGCGGGGAAATATAATTACCCTGTATAAAGTTTACACCCGCTTGCCATAGCGTTGGCAAAACCGCAGGATTTTCCACTCCCGAAATCACCGTGAGCACTCCGGTTGTTTGTAGTGACTGCACCATTTCTACAAGTTCTTCTTGTTTCTCTTTATTGTTTTCCAGCTCCTGGGCAAAAGAGCCATCGAGCTTGACGAAATCCGGAGTCAGGTGTTTGAGCAGATTGAAAGGTTTCAGCGAACAGCCAAAATGATTGATGGAAGTCTTGCAATGTAACTGGGCCAGATTCTTGGCAAATTTCCGGGCTGGCTTGATATAAGAAGTCGCGTCGTTCTCATGAATCTGTAAGATGATGGTATCACTTGGCAGTCTTGCTGCTTTTAAAGCAACACTCATCCAGGGAAGAAACGTGTCATCCGATATGGTCTTGTGAGTGACATTGATAAACAATCTTGCTTTTGATCCTTGTTCTCTTTTTTCAGCCAGTAATTTAACAGAATTGAGAATGACCCACCGGTCGATCTTTTCAAGAAGACCTGCGTCTTCAGCGGGTCCGAGAAATTGTCCGGGAAGAAGTTCAACCTCCTCGCCAGCCATCAGCCTGAGCAGAACTTCAAACTGTTCATCATCCTCACCGTGAAGGCTGATGACAGGCTGGAATACGAGTTTTAACGTATTATCATTGAGTGCATCGCGGAGCATTTCTTTGATATGTTCGGTTGTGAGTGACTTGCCATCTTCACCAATTTGTATTTTTGCAGGCTGGTAAAAATTGACCCCATTGCCGTCCTCGATCGTGTCGGCTGCCTGATGGGCCCGGGAAATGACCTCCTCTGATGAAGGGGTGCTTTCCGAGACAAGTGACATCCCTATGCGGATCGTTAGCTGATAGGATTTACCAGATACTTCAGACATATGTCCTTCAACCTTTGCGCGAAGTTCTTCTGCCAGTTCGGCTGCCTCTGCCTTGTCACTGCCTTCATAAAGCATGGCAAATACATCATCGCCAAATCGGGCGATCAGGTGTTTGTCATCCACTTCACGACGGATCAGTGCCGCAAGATCACCGAGAACAAGATCTGCATTGGAAATACCGGCTTCTGAGCGAATGCGTGCGAAGTGATCAATTGATATGTAGAACAGGATACGGGGTTGATCATCATTGATTGCCTGGTTAACTGCAGAATCAAGCTGGTCAACAAAATACTGACGGTTAAACAGACCCGTTAGCAGATCCTGACTCGAGATCTCCTTGATCCGATCTTCCAGCTCGCTCTCATCAAATAGGGTTCTAAAAATTACCTGAGTGCAGTGTTCGCCGTCATAAGTTGCTGCTGACACGGACAGATCACAAATGATGGTTGATCCCTGGCTATCCAGGCAGCTAAATTCCTCTGAATCCACATTTTCCTCTTCATAGGTTTTTAGGAAATCCTTGAACTTTTCCTGATCTTCGCTCGCGATGAGATCGATAATTGGGATACCTGCGAATTCATCGGCATCCTCATAACCAAAAAGTGAGACGTAAGTTTTGTTGGTATAGATGTGCATGCCTTCATGGACATAGGCGATTGCTGCGTTGGAGCTCTCCAGCAATAATTGATTGCGGCGATCTGTTTCTCTTAGCTCTACTTCGGCCCGGCGTTTTTGCCTTCGAACATCGAGATTTCGGAGCTCCCTTTCAATGATAAGAACCATGCGCTCATCATCGTCTTCGAGAGCGACGTCAAGGGCGCCTAACTTCAATCCTGCAGTGATGGATTCGGGATCACGGTTGTCTGCAACAAGGATAACGGGGATATCTTTTTCAGAGGCATCGATGAGTTTTATTGCAGCTTCAGCCGTCAGGCCGTTTGCTTCATCGGTGGCGAGCAGTAGATCCCACGGTTGTTCCTGGAGTTTCGTGGAGAGGTCGTCAGATGACTCTATCTGATGCGCACGAGTCGCCCGTCCTGCTGTTCTAAGCAATACGATAAGCTCTTCCGCTCTATTCTGTGACTCTTCCAGAATTAAGAGCCTAACTGGTTCCTTGTTACTCAACGACAGTACTCATCGACAGATCCGAAAAACGAGCTAAAGATTATAGCAGAAATCCATTTTTCTACGTCTAGCCAGATTCTGCACTTATTGAGGTTGGTTCTAACCTTTTCCTTCAAAGGTAACTGCAAAATTATCGCGGATAGCGGTATCATTGTTTCTTTAAAGTGCATGGTATGGAGAGTCATGGCAACCTATTCAACTAACGAATTCAAGTCCGGGTTAAAGGTCCTGCTGGAAGGCGATCCATGTAGCATCGTTGAGAATGAATTTGTTAAACCTGGCAAGGGTCAGGCATTCAATCGTGTGAGGCTGAAAAACCTGAAGACGGGTCGAGTCTGGGAAAGAACGTTTAAATCTGGCGAATCACTTGAGGCGGCAGATGTGATGGAATACGAGATGGAGTACTTATATACAGATGGTCAGTATTGGCACTTTATGAAAACTGATGGCAGTTTTGAGCAGCTGGCTGCAGATGAGAAAGCAGTGGAAGATTCCGTTAGGTGGCTGAAAGAAACTGATCGATGCACCGTGACGCTTTGGAACGAAATGCCTATCTCAGTAGCTCCGCAGAATTTTGTCGAACTGGAAGTGGTTGAAACCGATCCAGGTCTTAAGGGGGATACTGCAAGCGGTGGTTCTAAACCCGCGACATTAAGTACCGGTGCAGTGGTCAAAGTTCCATTGTTTGTCAATATTGGCGAAGTCCTCCGGGTGGATACCCGGACCGGAGAGTATCAGAACCGGGTGAAATCCTGAGTCTTCCCTGATGACCGATTGTTGACCGATGAAGAGCTGGGAAACTCAGGTATCAGAGGATGCCTTGTCGGGTCGCGCGGAACTCTTACATGCGATCCGGTCCTATTTTTATCAGCACCATGTCGTTGAAGTAACGACACCAACTCTGGGCTCTTGTGGTGTCACCGATAGCCAGATCCAGAATATCGAGCTGACCCAGCAAAGTCGTTCGTATTTCCTGCAGACTTCTCCGGAATATGCAATGAAGCGGCTGCTTGCTTCAATGAAAGGCCCGATATACCAGATCTGCCCGGCATATCGGGGTGGTGAGCAGGGCACCAATCACAACATGGAATTTACGATGTTGGAATGGTATCGGCCGGACTTTACATTGTCTGACCTGATGAAGGATGTCGAAGAATTATTAAGCATTGTCGTAACAGCCCTGGAATCCAAATCGTCAGTCGCTCAAAACTTAGGATTCGATAGTCCCCCACGGGTTGCCTATGGGCAATTGTTTGAGAACAAATTTTCTGTCAATCCCCATTCTGCATCGTCGAAGCAACTGGAAGAATTGATTAAATCCCAGGGTATCGAGGCTGGTCATATTACTAACTATCATGATGAAGGCACCCGATCTGACTACCTGGACATTCTGTTTTCTACGGTGATAGAACCGCAGTTGCGCGAACCCACCATTGTCTTTGATTATCCTGCCTGTCAGGTGGCTCTCGCTAGTTTGGCGGAGGTGGATGGTCAACAGGTCGCCAGTCGATTTGAATTGTTTGCCCGGGGGCTGGAACTTGCCAATGGCTATTTCGAGCTGGGGGATCCTGTCGAGTTAAGAAAACGGATGCAGCAGAACAATATGCTGAGAACAATTCGTGATCTTCCGGAAATAAGAATTGACGAAAAGCTGCTGGCATCTCTTGAGTTTATGCCCACCTGTTCGGGGATTGCATTAGGAGTCGATCGGCTGCTCATGGTATTGCTCGGAAAATCCAGGCTTGCCGAGGTGATCACCTTTACCAGCGACATGATTTAGGGAACCACCGATTTAGCGAATATTTTTTGTCAGGGCTGTTCTTTAAGAGAAGGAATAGGTGCACAGAGGAAAATTGTTAACCTGTTGTCAGCTAGAAAACTTTTGAGTACAACTCTGAAGCCATCATGGTGTAAATAGTGATGTGGCATACCGATCTTATAATCAGAAATTCCGTGGTTGCTAAGTAGCCTCGGCTATTGGATCGCCGAATTTTACTGGGTCACCAGGATTGACCAGCCAGTTTATGTTCGCCCGGAACAACAGGATCACGGTTGACCCTAGATGAAACTGCCCCAGTTCATCCCCTTTCATAAAAATAACCGGGGATTCGAAAGACTCTGAAACCAGTTTCCGGGCAGGATAAGGATCATCTCTCCAGACAGTTTTAATTCCCGCTACAATCATTGCACCGACCATAATAATGCTGACTGGACCCTGGTCTGTCCTTACATCACAAACCAGTCTTTCGTTGGCAGCGAAGATGTCGGGAATCGCATTCGCTGTCACTTGATTGACTGAAAACAGCTTGCCTGGAATATACCGGCTGGCCACCAGTTTACCGTCGACGGGGAAATGGACCCGGTGATAATTGCTCGGCGCGAGATAAATGGTAATGAAACTGCCATCAACAAAATCTTCAACATCTGCTGTCGCTAATAGTTTTTCCAGGGAGTAGGTCAGACCCTTGGCTTGAAAAATCTGGTTGTGATCTATTCGTCCGAGAGCAGAAACCGTCCCGTCAGCCGGGCTGGTAATATTTCCTTCGATATTCCTGGACCCTTTTGTCAGTTCCCGGGTAAAAAAATCGTTAAAGTTTATGAACTGATCCGGTTTTTGTCGGTGTGATTCACTCATATCCACGTCATAGATTCTGATAAAAGCCTGAATCACCAGATTCTTGAGCCAGATAATTTTTGATTCCGCGAGGCAACCAACCAACCGGGAAAACAGATGATGTGGAATCAGCCGCTGTAGAAGAATAAAGGCGGAGTTCATCAGGATTCGATTGGAGTATCTGTCTCATTACCCCATTCTGACCAGGACCCGGGATAAGCCCTAATGTTGTATCCGAGCATTTTTCCAATAAGGTAAGTCAAGCCTGATCTGTGATGCGTCTGGCAATGGGTGATGATCGATTTCTGTCTGTCGAACCCTTTCGAATCCAGCAGGGCCTGCATGTCAGTTCGAAGCTTCAGGTGATTGTCTCGATCCATGGTATCCAGCCAGTCAAGGTTGATGGCACCGGGAATATGGCCGCCCCGTCTGGAGACAACTTTTGTGCCATCAAATTCCTCAGCTGATCTGGCGTCCCAGATTTGAATGTTGGAATCTGTGATTGCCCCCAGGACATCGTCTTTTTCCGCGATGAATCGATAGTCTAGTTCCAGCTGTACGTCGGTAGGATCAACTGACGGTGCTTCATCGGTCAGTGGCAGGTTAAGGGCCATCCATGCATGTATTCCACCGTTTAAGTAGCTGCTGGTTTTGTGGCCAATAACGTCCAGGGTCCAGATAAATCGACCAGCCCAGCCACCACCCTCATCGTCATAGACAACTAGCTGTTTGTCCGGGCTATAACCTATGGATGAAAACAGTGAATTCAGGTGATCCAGGTCCGGCAATTTGCCGACCGCCGGGCGAATCCCACAGATGAGATCGGCAGGAGACACAGGTACTGCGCCAGGCAGATGGCCGGTTGTATAAGACTCCGGACGGCACAGGTCTATTACCAGTAGATTCGGATCCGAAAGATGCGCCTCGAGGTGCTCCGGTTCTATGATCAGTGGTAGCATTTACTCTGCCTGTGCTTCTGTCTATGGTGAAGAACACGAATTGTACCTGAGAAACCAAGAGTGATTCATCTGGCTTACTTATCGTTTACAAAACGACAGATGACCAATGGTTCTATCGGCTCATTTTCAGTTAACATACGCTGAATCGACTTTGTTTAAGAATCGACATATGGGAAGCAATTCACAGAATCTGGTTTGGATGGATCTGGAGATGACCGGGCTGGATCCGGATAGCGACAGGATTCTGGAAATTGCCACGATTATTACCGACTCAGAACTGGGAATTATTGCTGAGGGGCCAGTGATTGTCATTATGCAGAGTGAAGACCTGCTGACCCAAATGGACGAATGGAATACGGAACATCATACAAAATCCGGCCTGGTCGAGCGGGTCCGGAATGAAGGTGTATCGGAAGCAGAGGCTGAACAGCTGACGCTTGAATTCATGCGCCAGCATACAGACGAATCTAAATCACCACTTTCCGGGAACAGTATTGGTCAGGACAGAAGATTTCTGGTCAAGTATATGCCGGAGCTGGAAGCCTATCTGCATTATCGTAATCTGGATGTGAGTACGATTAAGGAGCTGGCGACCAGGTGGCGACCTGATATTGCGGCTGGGGTACAGAAGAAGGGGGCGCATCGGGCGCTGGATGACATTAAGGACTCAATTGAGGAGTTGAAGCGCTATAAAGAGTTGTTCTTCAGGCTTAATTAGATTTCTTTTTGTGCATTTGGAAACTGTTCCGCAGCTGATACCCCAGTTCATCTCGCTCCGCAACTTGCGGCTCAAGCGGCCCGGTCGCAAGCGATGGAGCGACCAGAATGGCCTCCCCCTTTTCGACTCAGTTTTTGTTTTGTTGCTCTTCGATCGCCCAGCTAATGTGTTCTGCGACCATTTCGTTGACTCCAGCCAGTTTGTCTTTTAGCGCCTTAATGATTTCTGGGTCATAGTTGGCGTTACCGAGGGCGATGCTGATGTTTCTTAGCCAGCCGTTGTAGCCGGTTCTTCTTATGGCTGAACCTTCGGTTTTCTTCAGGAATTCATCTTCCGTCCAGGCAAAGAGGTCGAGGAGTTCCGCGTCTTTGAGGCCGTGGCGGGGTTTGAAGTCGTCTTCTGTGGTGGTTCTTGCGTAGCGGTTCCAGGGGCAGACGAGTTGGCAGTCATCGCAGCCGAAGATCCGATTACCCATTAGGGGACGCAGTTCAACAGGGATCGTCCCGCGGGATTCGATGGTGAGGTATGAGATGCAGAGTCTCGCATCGAGCTGGTAGGGCGCCGTGATGGCTTTTGTTGGGCAGATGTCTATGCAGGCCTGGCAGGAACCGCAACGGTTAGTGGCCGTAAGGGTATTGATGGGCAGTGGGATGTTAGTGAAGATTTCGCCGAGAAAGAACCATGACCCTGCTTTTCGATTGAGCAATAGCGTGTTTTTACCGATCCAGCCGAGTCCGGCTTTTGCGGCTAGCGCTTTCTCAAGGACCGGTGCACTGTCTGTAAATATCCGCAAAGTAAATCCATGCAGATGGTGGTCTTCGAGAAAAGTTTTGATTTTTGTTTCGAGTTTCTTGAGCCGGGCCTTGATGATCTTGTGGTAGTCGCGCCCTAGCGCGTACCTGGAAACATAGGCTGTGCTAGGAGCATCCAGGGTGTCGAGTATTTTGTCGTCTTCAGGGAGGTAATCCATGCGAAGGCTAATGACACGTATTGTGCCTGGGATGAGTTCTGAGGGACGGCTTCGCCGGGTGCCATGCAGGGCCATGTAGTTCATCTCACCGTGATTGCCATGGTCAAGCCAGCGCTCGAGATGATTCTCGTGTTCAGCCAGTGCAGTGTCAGTGATCCCGGTTTGCTGGAATCCCAACTCGGATGCCCAGGTCTGGATGCTGTGGCTAAGTTCTTTGTAAAGTAGATCGGTTATGGGTGGTACCTGTTTAATCCAGTACAAGATGTATTGGCAGTGACACCTTATACCTTATAATTCAACAGGATGGTCTGCAAACTAGGTTTGCACAAGGTTTGCACAAGGATTGCACTAGGTTTTCTTGAGGTTTGGCATTGGAAGAACAGTTTCTATATACAGCGGCAATGGTCCGCGAGTTGGATCGGATCGCTATCGAAGAGCTGGGGATTCCAGGACTGGTGTTGATGCGCCGGGCAGCGCAGGCCTGCGTTGAGCAGATCGTTGACCGTGGTACCGAATTGAAAGCGGTTACCGTGTTCTGTGGCAATGGCAACAATGCGGGCGATGGATACATCATTGCCGGAATACTGGCTGATAGACGCTATAGGGTTCAGGTCATTGAGATCGGTGACAGGCAGAAACTAGGGGCTGATGCGACCGCTGCTTTTGAATACTGCCAGTCCACCCCGGCGACGTTTGAAACGGCGGATGCCAGAGTTTCAGGAGAGCTCATAGTCGACGCATTATTAGGTACCGGGCTGACAGGATCGGTCCGGGATAACTACAGCCAGGCAATATCGATAATTAATGATAGTGAAAAGCCAGTGCTCGCTGTGGATATTCCGTCAGGAATCTGTGCAGATACGGGCAGTGTTCTGGGTGTTGCTGTTGTAGCCGACCTGACGGTGACATTTATCGGAAGAAAAAGAGGGCTCTATACTAATGAAGGTCCGGATCATGCCGGGTCGGTAATATTTGATTCACTTGAGGTGCCCCTGGATGCGGCGCGGAAGATGGGCTCGGATGCCGTTCGCGTATTGTCACCGCAACCATTAGCCAAACGCCGCAGGAATTCATATAAAACGACCCATGGCCATGTACTGGTGATTGGTGGTGATCATGGTATGGCTGGAGCCGTCATCATGGCAAGTGAGGCGGCACTTCGTGTCGGAGCAGGGCTGGTGAGCGTCGCCACCAGGGAGGAACATGCAGTTGCATTGCTGGCCCGTCGACCCGAAGTGATGGTGAAGGGTGTGCGGGGTAGAATTGATTTATTACCCTTACTTGAACGTGCCACGGTGCTGGTTGTTGGTCCTGGACTTGGTCGAAGTGAATGGTCAGGAGAATTATTTAGAGCGGCAATCGATTCAAGACTGCCCATGATAATTGACGCCGATGGCTTGAATATCATGGCGGCAGAAGGCTTGAAAGTTGAACATTCTGTTCTTACGCCTCATCCGGGTGAAGCCGCCAGCTTACTCGGTGGAGGTGAAATACAGGCTGACCGGTTTGCTGCGCTCAGCAGCATACAACAGGAGTATGGTGGTGTGGTTCTGCTGAAGGGAGTTGGCACGATTGTTACAGATGGCAATGAAGTTTCACTGTGCCCTTATGGAAATCCTGGGATGGCTACGGCCGGGATGGGAGATATTCTTAGCGGTATTATCGGCGGCCTGTTGGCGCAGGGTCTCGGCCATTACGACGCGGCAACTTATGGCACTGTGCTTCATGCCATGGCTGGTGATCTGGCGGCAGAAGGCTCCGGTGAGAGAGGGCTGATAGCGACAGACCTGTTACCAATCGTTCGTGATTTGGTTAACGCCTGAGTTACACATATCCTGATGAATGAAGCCAGATGAATAATTTCAGACCAATAGCGTCCTGTGGACAAATCTAGATGAGCAAAGTTGAAGGTGCAGAAGTACTGACGGTGCCATTGCCGGGAGAGAGCGAGACAATTCTTCTTGGCAGGAAGTTATCCGAGTGCTTGAATCATCGAGGAAAGATCTATTTAAGGGGCGACCTTGGTGCCGGTAAGACTACTTTGTGCAGGGGCATTTTAAGAGCCCTTGACTATGAGGGAGCTGTAAAAAGCCCAACATTTACAATAGTGGAACCCTATAATTTACCAGGGGGTCAGGTTTATCATATTGATCTGTACAGACTAATTGACCCTGAAGAGTTAGAATACATTGGTATTGATGACTATTTTGATGATCCAAACCTGTGTCTGGTGGAATGGCCTGAAAAGGCAGAGGGACGTTTGCCGGTTTGCGATCTGGATCTTGAGTTGTTGATAGAAGGCAGGTCCCGTCGTGCGCGCCTGACTGCATACTCTGTTTTTGGCAGTGAAGTTATCGGGAAACTAAAACAGGTAATCGGAAACAGTATAAAGCAAATCTAGATGACGTTGTTTCATCAAATGGCAAAAGTGAGTAATCCAGTTATACCGGCGAGGGCGTCGCTAGTCCCCGCATTTTGGACAGCTATTCTGATTGCATTATCTTTCGCCGCCGCACCAACCACCTTTGCCGCCACCACTTCGATCGAAAGCGTCCGGGTGCGTCCTTCGCCAGAAAGAACACGAATTGTTTTTGATCTCAAGAGTCCAGTAGAACACAAAATATTTTTGCTAACGAATCCGCAGAGGCTCGTTATCGACATTCAAGATGCGAAGCTCGAATCTTCACTGGGAGATATTGAGCTTAAGGATACGCCTATAATCAGGGTTCGCAGTTCCGTTCGTAATGGAGATGATCTGCGAGTGGTTCTGGATTTATCGACACAGGTAAAACCAAGAAGTTTCATTTTAAAACCCATCATGCAGTATGGTGATCGGCTCGTTATTGATCTTTATACTCTTGAACAACAATTAGAATCTGTGGTCCCACAGGCTGATCGAATTGCACGCCAGATGCGTGATGTGATTGTTGCTATCGACGCAGGCCACGGTGGTGACGATCCTGGGGCGCTGGGGCCGAATAAGTTGATGGAAAAAAACATCGTGCTTTCGATTTCAAACCGCCTGCATAAATTGTTTGAAAAGGAACCCGGATTCAAGAGCATTATGGTTCGCAAAGGTGACTATTATCTTGCTCACCGCAAGCGAACATCCATTGCCCGCAAAAATCAGGCGGACGTTTTTATTTCAATACATGCTGACGCGTTTAAGACTTCAGAGGCGAGTGGTGCTTCGGTTTATGCTATCTCAGAAAAAGGAGCCACCAGTGAGGCTGCCAGATGGTTGGCTGAAAAGGAGAATCGGGCGGATCTGATTGGTGGGGTAGGTGGTGTGAGCCTGGATGATAAAGATGACTTGCTGGCCGGCGTTCTGCTTGATCTGTCGATGACGGCAAGCTTAAGTGCCAGCCTTGATATGGGGGAGAGCATACTGAGTGAGATCTCCAAGGTGAATAAACTTCATAAGAAACACGTTGAGCAGGCGGCTTTTCTGGTGTTGAAATCTCCTGATATTCCATCACTGCTTATTGAAACAGGCTATATATCAAACCCGGCTGAAGCAAAAAAGCTGAGATCGAGATCCCACCAGCAGAAGATGGCTGCTGCGATATTCGTTGGCGTGAGATCCTACTTGACACAGAACCCGCCCAACGGCTCTTATCTGGCCTGGAAGAATCATGGAGGCGCAGACAGACTGGCCACTCATGTCATTGAACGTGGTGATACCCTGTCCGAATTAGCCAGTCGGTACCACGTCAGTTTCAACAGCCTGAAAAAGGTCAACGGCCTCAACAATAATACGATCAGAATTGGTCAAACGCTAAAAATTCCCTCGACATAAGCTGCAAGCAGCACGGGTAGTAACAATATTCTATGGACCGGATAAAAAAACTCAGTAATAGGCTGGCAAACCAGATTGCCGCCGGTGAAGTGGTGGAACGTCCCGCCTCAGTTGTTAAGGAGCTTCTTGAGAACTCCCTGGATTCTGGCAGCAAGCGAATTGATATCACCCTTGATGGCGGTGGAACGCGGTTAATAAGGGTCCGTGATGATGGCCATGGCATCGTTAAAGATGACCTGCAGCTGGCATTAAGCCGGCATGCGACCAGTAAGCTTAAAGAGATTGTCGATCTTGACGCTGTTGCCACCCTGGGATTTCGCGGAGAAGCGCTTGCCAGTATTGCGTCGGTATCGAAGCTCGCCTTGACAAGCAATGCCTCAGCGGACAGCCAGGAGGGATGGAAAGTACTGGTCGCGGGTGAGGGAATGGCACCGGAACTTACTCCCGCTCCACATCCTCGCGGCTCGACAGTTGAGGTAAAGGACCTGTTTTACAACACACCGGCAAGGCGAAAATTTCTACGTACCGAGAGAACGGAACTGCAACGAATTGAAGATATCATTCGCAAGGTCAGCCTCAGCCACCCTGGGGTTGCAATCAATGTTACACATAATGGCAAACCTATCAGACAGTATCCTGCTTGTGAGTCAGAAGTTGATGTAAACCGCAGGATGAGCATGGTCTTCGGTAAGGCATTCATTGACAATGCAATTTACTTTGAGGAAGAAAAATTTGGCTTGAAGTTGACCGGCTGGATTGGATTACCGACCTATTCCAGAAGTCAGGCAGACCAGCAATATTTCTTTGTTAATGGCAGAAATATCAAGGACAGGCTGGTCACACATGCGGTGAAGCAAGGCTATTCAGATGTTTTGTATCATGGTCGTAACCCGGTCTTCGCCTTGTTTTTGAGTCTGGAGCCAGGGCTGGTTGATGTAAATGTACACCCGACAAAACACGAGGTTCGCTTTCGTGAAAGCAGGGTGGTTCATGATTTCATCTTCAGGACTATCCACAGAATCCTGGCTGATGTGCGCCCTGAAGGTGAGCCTGGAGGATTGCCTGATCAATTGGCACAGGGGGATTCAGCGGGGGGCTTCGTACAGAACAACATGTCCTTCGGTGCTGGCGGTGGTGGGCGTATTTCGGAACAGGCACAGCATTATTCCAGTATCTTCAGGGACTCCCAATCCGAGGACTCGGCGAAAGATCTCTCGAGGGTTTCTGATGATGACACCATGCCACCCCTGGGATATGCCATGGCGCAATTACACGGCATCTATATTCTCGCGGAAAATGCCCGGGGACTGGTAGTCGTAGACATGCACGCTGCACATGAACGAATCACTTATGAACGATTGAAAACTTCCACCGATTCCGAGGGGATGAAAACGCAACCGTTATTAGTACCCATTTCTGTTTCTGTCAGCGAAAGGGAAGCGGCCATAGTGGATGAGTTTACTTCCCACTTTCAGGAGCTCGGGTTTGATATCCAGCTAGCGTCCGAGGAATCACTCGTGATTCGTAGTATTCCAACCTTGTTGAGCCGGACCAATGCCGAGCAGTTGGTGCGTGATGTCCTGTCAGATTTTATCGAATACGGATCGACTTTACGTATCCAGGAACACAGGGATGAGATTCTTTCAACCATGGCCTGCCATGGTTCAGTACGTGCCAACCGTCGGCTGACTATTCCCGAGATGAATGCGTTGTTGCGGGATATGGAAGAAACTGAAAGAAGTGGGCAGTGTAATCATGGCCGGCCTACCTTCTCAGAAATGTCTATTGCCCAGTTAGACAGTTTATTCCTTCGAGGAAGATAAACCCCACATGAAGTCTGGTGCAATCGTCATTACAGGACCCACTGCCTGTGGGAAGTCTGATCTGGCCCTGGAGATTGCGCGACGATTTCCCATACAAATCATCAGTGTTGATTCGGCAC
>Ga0114949_10000241_pt1 | contig 27172 bp, 22 predicted proteins | sample N074metaG_FD_83505 | JGI IMG/M metagenome (GOLD analysis project Ga0114949, IMG submission 83505) | Deep subsurface microbial communities from Kermadec Trench to uncover new lineages of life (NeLLi) - N074 metaG | ecosystem: Environmental > Aquatic > Marine > Ocean trench > Sediment | place...
TCGCGCTGAAATCCTCCCGGCTTGAAGTCGACGCTCTTTCGCGCTGTTCTTTTTGTTGATTGGTTCTTTGTTGATTGGTTCCTTGTTCAGCGGCTGCTGACTGGGCGCCTGTTTGTTTCCACTGATTGCTGCTGCCGTCATATTCGTTCCAGCCGCCCTCCCCCTTCTTGTAGACGTTACCATCACGCGAGGCATACAGATCGCCTTCGGAATCCATGGCGACCGTTGCCCTGGAACCTCCTTCAGAGAAGGAGATAGCTTCCCCGCCTGTTGAGGAACTCAAGGTTGATTTGGATTTGTACCCGTCTCTTTCGGTCGATGAGTTGAATGTTTCACCAGCGCTATTTGTAAACGAGCCCTCCCTGGATACACCGCTGGCATCTCGCGACCTCTCTACTGTGCCTGCTCCACCTTCGGAGCCAGTGATCGTTGTTGTACCCTGGCCATCAATAGACGATCCTGAAATTTGGGCAGTTCGTCCATCGGAAGCAGTGACATTTCCCTGCCTGGAAATTGAGCCATCTTCCTGTCGTTGGCGAGTGACTGTAGAACTTCCGCCGTCTGATGTCTGCCTGGTTGTTTCAGACCAGCCGTCATCAAGGTCAACTTTCCGCTCTGTAACCATTGACTTGTCATCGCGATAGGTCTCACGTTCCATCTCAAATCGTTCGCTATCGTCATTGTAGTAGCGTTCCGTCTCAGAGTAGACCCGGGTTCTTGGATTATAACTTTCACCATAACTGGCCCACTCATCGCCGTCCCAGGCTGTCTCCACATGTCCATATCGACCGGTATTGGGATTTGAGAACTGGTTGTAGGAGTGGCCGCCATAGGGTCCCTGCCAGACAGAGCGGGTGGTATATCTGCCGGTGTTGGGGTTGTAGAAGTTTCCATGGCCGTAGGACATAAACAGCGAATAGTAAAAAAGTCCCCGGTAGGGCGGGTAATACCAACCGGTACCATAAACAGGTACACCGTAGGATATATAAATACCCGAACTGTAACCCTGGGTGTAGTTGTAGGTAACGGTCGTCGGTGTTGATGATGCAACTGAAACCTGGGTTACGGGATAAGCCGGTGAATTTGCAGGTATATCGTAAATTGCATCAGGTACCCGAAAGGCGGGTGCCCAGGTACCGATGGGGCTGTCCGCCTGATACCAGGCTCCCTCGTAACAAAGGTAAAAGTTATTCTGGTATTCCATGATGCTGAGCGGGGTATTGACTGTGCGGGAGACGCCAGTTTGTCGTACCGCCCTAAACTCGGGGTCGCCGTCGAATTGTGCATCAACCTTGAGTGCATGATCCTTTGCGAGAGTTTTTTCCTCCGGTAGCATGACTTCAAGAATCGCCAGTTTTGATTCGATGGTGCCAGCCACGGAAGCGCGGACATAGGACATGCCATGATTGTCTGGTATCAGTGAAAATTGATCGGGTAGTTCGGTCGCCAGCTGCCAGGTAAACAGTTCAGGCGACTTGAACCATCTGCCTGAGGTCAGGAAGTAATAGGTCTCATCCAGCCTGAATAAGGGACTCTGCGTATTGTTAACAAATTGCAAGCCATCGGTTTCAGGAATTGTTTCAAATGAGGGCGGTCCATCGACAACAATGAGTTCGGCCGGATTACTGCTAAAGAATACCGCCGGTATGTTGGCGCTCGACGCTCGCAGGGGATAGGCAGCCCGTATGTCCGCAAATTCACCCGTGGCGCTGATGTCCTTAGTCGCCGAAGGAAGGTTTTGGGCGGCGGACCAGGGCCCGGCTAGCTCGGTGGCCTGTAGCCAGAAGCCTTTATTCAGCAGGTAGTACAACCTGCTGCTGGCATCAAATATCACCGGCCAATTTGCGTTAATGACCAGTTCGAGGCGGGATTTTTCGATAGTTTGTTTTACTGGGTCGCCGTTAACGAACAACAGCAGGGTTGGCGAATTTACAACTTTTATTATTGGCGGTGACTCACTTAATCCCTCCGCTGCCGGCAGGTCGACTGCACCCGTCGCCAGCCAATAGAGGAAGATATCGACCGGCATTTCTAGTTTTTCAATTTGCGCGGTTGCCCGCAACTGTTTTTCAATCCCGGGAGTTCCCTGGTTGACAAAGGTGATCCTGTCAACCTGAATATCCGTCATGGTGACGATTCTCTGGTCCAGGTCCACGCTGGTGTTACCGGATAAACTGAGATTAGCCAGGATGGGTTTGTCACGGTCCGGGTCACTCACTTCAACGACCTGAAGCACCTTAAACTGTTTGAATTTATCCCACTCGACTATCTGCGGGGCGTGAATCACGGTCTGATAAGGACCCAGCTGCCTGGCGCGTGGATAGATCCAGGCAGGTACCTCCGCGGAAGCATCTATTTGGCTTGTATCTATTTTATTGCTGGGGTTGTCTGAATCGGCATATACGGCCGGCATCAGGATGATGCAAATTATGAACAGATTGAGTTGAATGACTGTTCCCATGGGTAAACCTGGCCCTGTCGGAAATTTGTATTTAATGACGATAGATGTATTGCAGCAAGGAACAAACTTGCCGGACTGGGACAAGGGTCTAAATTACCAGTTGACTGATATCGATATGAATGTAGATGACGGCATTAATGACGATAGCTATGATATAAGCCGGAAGGGAATTGTCATAAACGCCCTTTAAGAAAATAAGTTTGTGTCCCTGCTGCCACTGACCGGACACGGTTCTGGTTTTTACACAGAAAATAGTTTCAACGAAACCATAGATCCCTGATAATTCGACGTCTACCTGGGAAACTGCACTAATCGCATTAAATACGAATCGCCTTGAGACAAAGGTCCTGTCAGATTAGAATCCGCACTTCAAAGAAGGAGTTACAAAATTATGACAAAGATTCTTTTCACCACCTTGCTATTCGTGATGTTGGCTGGTTGTGCTGCTACGCCACCTGTCATCGACTATGACCCGTCAATCGATTTTACCGCGTACAAGACCTTCGCGTTTATCGGTGAGCATCCTCTGTTGAGGGGTGAAGGTGCGGAGGGCGGGAGCCCGTTGTTGGAAGGAAGGTTGATGCTGATCACTGAAAATATTCTTTCTGCTCGAGGATTTAAACAGGTTGCAGACAGGGAATCCGCGGACATTGCTGTCGGTTTTACTGTTGGTGGGCGCGAAAAAATCCAGGTTAACAGCTATCCTGAGCCGTACCGGCCTTACTATGGTGGTTATGGTCGTGGCTGGGGAGGCGCCTACTACTCCACACCAACTTCCACAACAGTTACCCAGTATACTGAGGGTACACTGTCAGTCGATATTTACGACGTTTCCGAACACAAACCCATCTGGCATGGCAAAGCGACGAAACGAATCACCAGCAAGATGGAGAAAAACCCGCAGGAAACCATCAACGAAATCATGACAGGTATCCTCGCCAGTTTCCCGCCAATGTAACCCGGGTCTTAAACGGGGTCATTCCAGATGGGTATGCTAATGGGGTCGGCGCGCTGATATTCACAACATTGATGCTCCGACACCATTTACTTCTCTCACCTTATTTGTTCCGTCAGATATTGGGCATGGACCTGGACGACCGTGCCCAGGAAATTGCAATCTTACGGGTTGGTCGGTGATTGTTGAACGTTAGGTAGCGAATCAAGGAACACCGGCAACTTCAAAACAAACTTATCCCTGGCTAATTCCTGAAATTAGTTTTTCTTGCACCGTATCAAAAAGCTGTGAGTTAATTGTTGGATCTGTTGTGCTTGCATCAGTTCAAGTGCTTATATACTCTACATTTCACCACGCATTTTGGCTCGGCAATATGCAAAAACGTTCACGAGAACATTCACGAGTTCTATGGATTTCTGAGGTAAGCAGCTACGTCATCGGGTTGTCATTACTGCTCTATGCGTTTGTCGCCTGGGCGAACGGCCAGATCGACAATCAACTGGCGACTCGTTCGTTTATGGCGCAGAAAAGCGGCGTTGAAACAGTGATTGCGCAAGAAACGAGCGTTAAAGAAAACGGCGCAGTGCAATCCAGTGCGGATGTGTCCTATGAAGTCGATTTTGCCAGCTGGTCTGAAAAAAGAATTGTGGCCTGGCGGGCGGCCCTGTCAGAAAAGGGACCCGATGCTTTTGCCATGTTATCAGTCCCCTCTGCAGGTATTTCCGTCCCGGTCTTTGAAGGGGCGGATGAAAGAAATTTGAATGCAGGCGCGGCGTGGATTGAAGGAACAGATAAGCCGGGATTCGATTATGGCAATACCGGAATCGCCGGACATCGTGACGGTTTCTTTCGTGGTTTGCGGAATGTGAAGATCGGTGAGCCCATCTTGCTACTGGCCGGTGGCGAAGAACTTGTCTACAGAATTAGCGATATCAGTATAGTGGAACCCACCAATATTGAAGTGCTATTACCCCAGCAGGAGGAATTGATCACCCTGGTTACCTGCTATCCATTCTACTTTGTCGGCCATGCCCCACAACGCTATATTGTGCAGGCTGTTCGGGAACGTTGAGTAACAATCTATGAAGAAGGAGCTGGATATATTCAAAATGAGACAGATACTGATATTCGTCACCACGATGATTTTTGCTGCGAATAGTCTTGCTGATGGGTGGTGAGATGGCCACGCTCATGAGCGACGCGGACCTGGAGACGGCGACAGCAACTGCAGTGGCTGTCGATTTTGACCCCGCGCCTGCTGAAATGCCAACAACATCGAGCATTCTTCCGACGCTTGGTCTGGTTGGCGTTTTCTCACTTGGCATTGGCGGTCTCATCCGAATATTCCGCAAAAGGGTCAGCCGGCTTTAATCGTTTCGATACGTGCTTCCTCCATGACTTTGAGTAGCGCTGTGGGCGCTACTCAAAGTCATGGAGGGTGCCACCTTATCCATCGCAATAGGCCATGAGGCGGTGAACTTGAAATTGTGCCTGGCTCTCGAGTCAGAGCAGGTCTGGCGTTATGCCGTGCCGATAATTCCCTGGTTCAACACGGGAATCCCGACTCCCTCGGAATCGAGCTTCTCCTTTATTACCCGCAGCAATTCCCATCTGGTTGGCCAGTAATCGGCTCTTTCCACCCAGGGTCGCACGACAAAGACCATGGCGTAGGGAGAGAGTTGATCCATCTGGACTGTCGGTGAAGGATCTTCCAGAATCTTTTCATGAGACTCGATGATTTCTTCAATCAGCGTTTTCACCTTCTCTATGTCTTCATCGTAAGAAACCCGGAATTCCAGATCGATTCGCCGGCTGTCCTGCAGGGTGATGTTTTTGATGACGTCACCCCAGATACGGTTGTTGGGAACGATCAGTGTCTGGTTGTCGAAGGTCAGAATTGTCGTGGAAACGAGACTTAGTTTTGAGACTTTACCAACGACGCCACCTGCTTCAATAATGTCATCAACATCGAATGGACTGTAAGCGAGGATCATGATACCTGCCGCGAAGTTAGCCAATGAATCCTGCAGGGCGAACCCGATAATGAAACCGACAATTCCAAAGCCGGTGAGCAAGGCAGTAATCTCAACTCCCAATTGGCTTAGTGCGACGAGAAAACCCAGGATCATGATTCCCCGGCCGGAAAGCGAGAGCAGCATTTCCTGCATCAAGCGGGACGCTTCAACCCGCTGGCTTTCAAAGCTCCTCAGCATCAGGTAGTTGGCAGCTCTGGCAATTAATTTGAAGACACCTAGAATGGCCAGGAATAAAATGATCTGGGTAATGAAATAGCCTGTGTTGTCTCGTGCTGACTCAAGTAACTCGCTTGCATATTGTTTTATAATCCCAATCACAATACGAGGGTTAAAGAGGTCTGTGGAGACTTCGCCAGTTTGCAATAATAGCTGGCGATATCGTGTTGAATCGATTTCGTATTCATCCAGCATATTGACCACGGCGGAAAGTGCGCCCAGCGTTGCGGTGTTGCGAGTTTTAATCGCAAGTAACTTGGAGCGAATTTCACTCGAGGTTGGTTCACCACTCACTGACAGCTCAAACGCATTTTTTTCTCTAGTGATGACCTGAACCTGACCGTAGAGATTATCGGCATAGGGTAGAAGTCTGTTGCGCAGATTCTCGCGGTGATTGCCCGAATCAAGTTCGAGCTGATCCATTTCAAGCAGGATGCGCATCTTCTTCTTAAACAGCGCCTCAATCCACTCCAGGTCATCTGAAACTGAACGCTCAAATTCGATAAGAGCGAATCCCTTGAGATCGATTGTCTCAGATCGCCGCTTAACGTTTTCATCTATCTCCGCGTCGATAATGCGGTCCAGGGAGTTGCTGTAAGAAATAAAATAAGTCACAACTGAATCACGCAGTTCTGTTGTGTCCAGCGACAGTTCGACTTGTTTCGTGAGAATATCCGAGAGTTCAAATAGCAACTCCAGGGTAATGAGTGCCCTTTGCTGGAACTGAAGTTCCAACGAAACCTTGTTGTCACCACTGGCGGCCTCTATCTGCCTGACGAGTATCTCGAATCCATCAACCTGCTCCTCTATCTTTGCAGTGGTCGATAAACCTGCATCAAGCAGTTTCTGGTTGGGATCAAGGGGTGCTTCTGGCTGCACGCCGGTTTGTTCAGCTGGCTGGATAGAACAGGCAATTAGCAAGGAGGAATGCGGCCAGCAGTGTACGAATCATGGAAATGCCTTTGAAGTGATCTGGTGCTTGCGGCATTATACCTGTAACTCCCGGAAAGATTGTGCGCATGTGAAATTCATCAAAATAACGCTGACGGTGTTAGTATCGGTTGCCTTGACTATTTACCTGGCCAGGGCTGTCGACTCGCGAAATATGATGTCGCTGGGAATTGAGCACCAGGTAGAGTTGCTTTCTGAATTTCAGTCCGGTGATGAGATGACCTGGAGGCAGTATCTCGAGAATGAGGGGAATATCGATAAAGAGTTGCTCGACAAGCTTTCGGCTCACAAATTTAGACTCCTTAATCGTCATGCACCTGATGGAATAAACAACGCCAGAACCTACACAAAAAACTACAATCGTTCCTATTCCCTGACACCTCTGACGCAACGTGGCAGCGCAGTACTGGTTCATGGTCTTACAGATTCCCCTTACAGCATGAGAAGTACAGCCGTGATATTCCAGGAGCAGGGGCTGGTTACATTCATTCCACGGCTCCCGGGTCACGGGTTCGCCGTTGGTGCTCTGCGGCGTTCGCAGTGGCAGGATTGGATGGCCGTCGTCAAAATAGCGATGAAAGAAGCAGATGCGGTAAGAAGTGCAGGGCAGCCATTGATTCTTGGGGGTTATTCGAACGGGGCTATTCTTTCGTTGAAGTACTCACTGGCATGTCAACGGGACGAGGCCCTGGTATGTCCGGACGCCATTTTACTGCTGTCACCGGCAATTAAAATTTCCCCTTTAGCAATCTTTGCCCGGTTACACAGGTTTGTCAGTTGGATGCCGTACTTTGAGCAGTTTCAGTGGGGATCTGTTTCCCCTGAAATTGATCCCTATAAATTCACTTCCTTTCTAAAAGGCGTCGGATGGGAAACTGCCCAGCTTGCCAATAGTATTGAGGACGAAATGGCGGCCGGCGATGTGCAGCTGCCTCCGATCCTGGCCTTCCAGTCGGTAGTAGATGAAACAGTTAATGCGAGAGCGGTGTTAACTTTTTTTGGCAGGCTTCTCACCAATCGTCACCGGCTGGTGTTCTACGACATTAATCGTTCCGAAGCGATTTCAGATTGGGTGACCGTCGCAAAATTGGACCTGGACAAACTGGAACAAAATGCGCCGTATAAATTTACTCTCGATATAGTAAGCAATGTCACGACCGGCACTGCAGTCGTTAGAAACTTAACCCTGGCTGAGGGTCGAACCCAATTAGAAGCTAATGCCATGAAGGTCCCCTGGCCTGGAGGAATTTATTCCTTGTCTCATATCGCTATTCCATTTTCTCCAGGAGATCCGGTCTACGGCGTAAAAGGATCGTCAGTTGGCGCTCACACTCCCAGGGGCGAAAGAAAAGTGTTGCATCTTAGTTCCGACTATTTTCTTCGCTTACGCTATAACCCATTCTTTGATTGGCAGAAGCAACAAATAGCAAACTGGCTACATCAAAATGGACTCGGCGCGTTCACAAATGTACCGACGCCAAAGATGGATACCCGACCCCAATTGATTAATCCAGAATAAAGAGAATCCGACTGACAATTTCCGAGGCTCTGACCAGCCAGAGCAGGAGTCAAGTGAATGCCGATGGTATTCTACGAGAGAAAACCAAGGGTAGTTACGGCTAAATGGGCTTGCACTTCAGGCGACGTTGCAAGGTACGACATATTACAAAGATAAAGATCTCAATTAGTTCTAACCAGATCCATTCAAGCGCTTAACATTAACACTTCGACTTCATTTTACTTCATAATGAGCATCAGGAAACCCCGGATTTGTGGCAGTTGTTATGTTGGATTACTTTATGTGGATAATTACTTGATGAATTGTAGAATATTGTGTGTTGCCCTGATTCTTTTCGCAGTCTCGGGTTGCTCTACACTTTCGTTTGATGTACCCAAAAAAACCAGCCACACGATACTGGATGTTGCCGATACCCCAGCGGGTCAGGCGATGGCCGCCTGGGAGTCAATTCACGTAAAAGAATCCGGGTTCTATCCGCTGCAAGGGGGAATGGATGCCTTAGGCGTCAGACTCCGGTTAGCGGAAATGGCAGAAAAAAGTATCGACCTTCAGTACTTCTTGATGAAGAACGACACCGCTGGCGCTGTGATAGCACAGGCTTTGCTGAATGCGGCTGACCGGGGTGTCAGGATACGATTTCTCTTGGACGATATCTTTACGAGTGCGCCTGATAGAGCTTTCTTGTTGATGGACCAACATCCAAATATTGAGGTTCGCCTGTTCAACCCCATCTCGCGCAAGGGAATTACTGGTTTGAATTACCTTGGCGATTTCAAGCGAGCGAATCGGCGGATGCACAACAAATCCTTTACTGTCGACAATTCCTTAAGCGTTGTTGGAGGCAGGAATATTGCGGATGAGTATTTCCAGTTAAAAAAGGATTCGGTGTTTCTCGATTTCGATATGCTGATGATTGGTCCTGTTGTCAGGGAAGTATCTGCATCATTTGACCTATACTGGAATCATGAACGTGCCTTGCCAATTGAGTATGTCGCCCAAAACAAGAAGGGTGAGACATTAGAAGAAGTTCGCTCAGGAGTATCTTACAAGCTGGAAGAGATCTATGCCGAAGTTTACAGTGGCGCCCTGGAAAGTGAATTACTGCAGGATCTGATCGCCAATCGGAGACCACTGTACGCTGGTAATGCCAGGGTATTGGTCGATAAACCCGACAAGGTAATAAATGATATTAGCCCTGAGCAAATGCACCTTGCCAACGATTTAAGAGAGGTGATATTAAGCACAGAGAAGGAGCTCTTTATTATAACGCCTTACTATGTGCCGGGCGACGCTGGTGTTGATATGCTAAGACAGCTGGAAGAGCGGGGTGTTCGTGTCGTGGTTGTAACGAACTCACTTGCGTCCAACAATCACACCGCGGTTCATAGTGCCTATAGCCGATATAGAAAAAAAGTACTGGCAGTTGGCGTTGAAATCTACGAGGCACGGGTAAATGCAGCCAGGCAAATTGAAGGTAACGAAGATGGACCAGACCATCTGACCATGCACACGAAAGTGTTTCTTATTGATGGTCGATACCTGTTTTTTGGATCGCTGAATGTTGATCCCCGCTCTATCGCGATCAATGCGGAAATGGGAGTATTGATGGACTCTGCTGAATTGGTTGGAGGCATGACCTCCTTTGGAGAGGAAAGGCTTGCAGCAATCTTTTATAAAGTGAAACTCAATGAAAGGAACAAGCTGGAGTGGCATGGGATAATAGATGGCCAACCCGTTGTGAAGACAAAAGAACCAGACACGAGTATTTTTAAGAGATTTAGTGCGTGGTTCCAAAAAATAGCCCCGGAAAGCCAGCTCTAACCGTTAGAAAAAGAATGGTATGGGTAACGCCTGTTAAGTAATTCACTTTTGTATTGGCGGTGAAATTATGCACGATAATACTCAGTTCATCGTCTATGTATCCTAGACAGCTAGTTTGATAAGATTTATTAAACACTGGTTGTACTCATAAATGACCTTTCACCGATCAAGCATAGCGACCATATCCCAGGCGATGTACGACACCCTTGAGGAGAAAGGCGTCGATGCAGACGAACTGTTTACGCGTTGTGGTATAGATCCGAATCTGCGATTTGACTCAGAAGCCAGGTTTCCGGTTTATGCAACCAATCGACTCTGGCAGGCAGCCATCTATAAAACCAGGAATCCCAGCCTGATTTATGAGGTGGTAGCAAGAATAAAACCGCAGATGCTCCATGCCATGGGCCATGCGTGGATCGTCAGTAGATCTTTGCTGGATGCGTTAAAGCGCTTCGTTCGATATCACCATATATTGAGCACCAATGTGGAAGTCAGGCTTGAAGAAGCTCAGGGTAGTTATCAGCTAGTGGTGAATGTAATCGATCCGATGGAAAGCCTGAGTTCGGATGGCATTCTGGCGTTTACACTACATATGTGCCGTGAAGCCTACGGTGAAGACTTGGCCCCGTTACAGGTTCAACTGACGAGATTGGAACCACGGGATGATTCCGTCATTGAAAAATTCTTTGGCTGTGATATTGAATATGGTGCGATCGACAATGTGATTATCTTCAACCCCACTGATCTGAACCGGAAATTAAGAGGGGCCAATGCATCTGTTGCCAACGTGTTGGATAATGTCACCGTTGAATACCTGTCCAACCTTGACGCCAATGATGTCGTGACGAAGGTTAGGAAATACGTGGCGGAAACCTTGATGCACGGAGAGCCCACTAAACAGGACATTGCTCTTGAATTGAGTATGTCCACCCGCACACTGCAACGTCGCCTGGATGAGGAAGGCACCTCGACTAAAGAAATTATTGATGAGACGCGACATCACCTGGCGCTAACCTTTATAGCCCAGCCACAATATTCCATTAAAGAAGTTGCCTACGGGTTGGGTTTCAGTGATCCCTCGAATTTCGCCAGGGCGTTCAAACGCTGGACGGGAAAAACACCGCGTCAGTTCAGGAAAGAATGACATTTTCTTCCCGCAGGGTAGTTAAATCGATAATGCCCGTTACCACCCTGAACCTTGCCCCTGGATTTTCAGCCGAATATGATGACGGGTAATGGGTAGAATCAAGAGATGATTTTGTTGAATCAGTTTGTGAAGGTGAAGCCCATGTTGCGTTACAACGTAATTATTACAATGTTTTTTCTCATCAGTTGCGCCAGCAATGATGGCGGTGAACCCCAATCAGGTATGACGGAATGTGAAGACCCGAGACCGCAAATATGCACCATGATCTACGATCCTGTGTGCGGGATAACAGAAGATGGAACTCGTAAAACCCATGCGTCGGGTTGCTCCGCCTGCTCCCATGCAGAAATTATCAGTTATGAGAGGGGGGAGTGTGCTAAATAGTACTCCACGACAAGGTCCGGTTTATTGTGCTGCAGGTGTGTTACAGATATAACAGCCGAGCAGGTGCAGTTCATCAAGGGCGTTACGAATCTGGGTACCCCATACCCTGACTGCACTTCGGACTTCCGACAGGTTGGTTGCGGGGCTGCTTTGGCTGACGGTGGCCGCTTCAACCGCCCGTCGATCAGTAGCCCGGGCTAAAACTTCATTTGTCATGGAGTCGCTATACTCCATGACAAGCATGGCCTCACCAAGATTTCTGATGTAGAAATCACTAGAGGCACCTCTTTGCGGCGGTACTCTGGATACGACATCAGCCAGCCCCAGCTCAATTTTTAGAACGCCTTTACCGGGCGCATCAACAATAGTGAAGTATTCACTCCTTTTGATTTCCTCCAATAATACTTCGCTCACCGCTTTCCTGATCGCGTCTTTCTGCTGTTCATCCAACGGAAATTCATCTGCATTTCGCTTGTATCGGTTTTGCGGGTCCACCGCCCGATATTGAATACCCACACCTTCCAATAACAGTTTGTCGTATTTGCTGAGGTCAATAGATGGCTTGATCCAGACAGCATCAAGTTTCGAATCATCGACGCGGTAAAGCCCGTCATAGGTAATCTCTGCATCGGGACCTTCTTGAATCGTTGGCGTGGTCGCGCAAGCTGCAAGTATTAGTGCTGCTAAAAATATCGCTACAATTCTCATGGCGGCTTCCTTCATGTTAATCAGTAGATCTTTTGGGGTGGATGGGCGGCACGCATTCTAGCAGAGAAGATTAACCGATGCACAAATCTCCACCCACTGCAAAGGAAGTCTGCTATTCTTTCTGATCGCCACCAGGCCACTAACCGCATGGATTTTCTTCTCCTGGAATTTATACCGCAACATGGCGCGGTAGTGATATTTATTTCAGCCATTCATATGCTGGGCGCCGTTACTTCACTACACGCGATCATGTGCTCAAGGACCCCGCAAGGCGCTGTCGCCTGGAGCATATCCCTCATCACGTTTCCATATGTCGCCTTGCCCGCTTACGGGATATTTGGACGCAATCGATTCCTGGGATACGTGTTAGCTCATAAGAGTGACCTGGAAAGTATTACCGACCTGCTCGAAGCAACCAGAAGTCGGCTGATAAGCGACGCAAAATCTCTCGGCATATCCGATGCTACAATTATTGGTGGTCAAAATCTTGCCCGGATTCCCGGCAGCGGGGATAACAGTGTAGAACTGTTAGTCGACGGCGCGGAAACATTTAAGAGTATCTTTGATGGAATTGACTCTGCACAGCACTACATATTGGTTCAGTTTTACATTATTCGCGATGACAATCTGGGAAATGAATTGAAAGCTCGACTGATTAGGCGTGCCAACGAGGGTGTACGTGTGCTGGTTCTATATGATGAGATTGGCAGTTTTCGTCTATCCTCCGATTGGGTTGATAATTTGCGTGCTGCCGGCATCCTGGTGAACGCGTTCCACTCAAGGAAAGGACCCTCGAACCGGTTCCAGGTGAATTTCAGGAATCATCGTAAGGTTATGGTGGTGGATGGCATTACGTCCTGGGTTGGCGGGCACAATGTTGGCGATGAATATATGGGTAGGGATCCGGGTATTGGACCCTGGCGGGATACCCATCTTCGCATCGAAGGTCCGGCTACGATTTCACTGCAGTTATCGTTCGTGGAAGACTGGCATTGGGCGACAGACTCTCTGCCGGTTGATTTGAACTGGCAACCTGCTCACACTGGAAATGGCGATGCTGGAATACTCATTATTCCCAGCGGGCCAGCAGATCCGTTAGAAACAGCAAATTTGATGTTTTTGCTGGCTATCAATATGGCGAAGAAACGATTGTGGATCGCAAGTCCCTATTTTGTTCCGGATCATGGCATCATATCAGCGCTGCAGTTGGCGGCGCTACGTGGGATTGATGTGCGAATAATGATTCCGGACAATCCGGACCACCGCACAATTGCTTTTGCGACCTACGCGATTTTTGAAGAAGTACATCAGGCTGGTGTTGATTTCTATCGATATACCGAGGGATTCCTGCACCAGAAGGTGATGCTTATCGATGATGTATTGGCATCGGTAGGCACCGCAAATTTTGACAATCGCTCGTTCCGGCTGAATTTTGAGATTACAGCACTTGTGCTCAATCCTGTATTTGTCACCGAGGTTGAAACAATGCTCAAACAGGATTTTGCCCGGTGTCGTAAGATGTCCGGAGATGAATTTAGATCGAAACCATTGTGGTTCAGGTTAGTGGCATCCGTTGCACGCCTTTTTTCGCCTGTGTTATAACGATCCGTTTTATCAGGAGTGAAGAAGACAGCATGACTAAAACTGTTGGATTATCCCTCGGTGGAGGCGGCGCGAAAGGGCTCGCTCACATCGCTATTCTTGAAGCGCTGGATGAAATGGGAGTAGAAATTAGTGCCATTTCGGGAACCAGCATAGGAGCGATTATCGGTACGCTTTACGCCTCGGGATTAACCGGAAAAGAAATTCGTGATGCCGTCGATTCATTGCTAACCATGCCTGGCAGCCTTAAAGAGGCATGGGCCGCTAAACGGACTTTTGGTTGGTTGGAGTTTCTTAGTCTCGACCTGAAACGCAGCCATCTTCTTCATGTGGACCCGCTTGTCTCCGAGGTCGAGGCCTTGCTCTCGGTTCATCTTATTGAAGATTTAAAGATCCCCATGAAGATTGTCGCTGCAGATTTTTGGAATCGAATTGAAGTTGTGCTTGAATCCGGCGCTATCATTCCCGCCGTCAGGGCGAGTTTTTGTCTGCCTGGAATTTTCGAACCCGTCATCATCGGTGGTCAGGTGTTGGTCGATGGAGGATGTGTCAATCCTATCCCATTCGACCTGCTTCGGGATCAGTGCGATATCGTTGTTGCCGTGGATGTTCTTGGCAGGCGAGTTCCCTCCGGTAGCGCCTTACCTAATTTTTCGGAAGCGCTTTTTAATACTTTTCAAATTGCCGAAAAGTCAATTGCCGTTCAGAAGATGAATTCACATCCGCCTGACATTTACATTGAACCGGATATTACCGATGTTAAGGTATTGGAGTTTCAGAAAGCATCGCAGATCTACCGGGAGACCGAACCAGAATGTGAGAGGTTGCAGGTGGAATTGAAACGATTGTTAAGTGATGGCGACGGGCCCGGTTAAGCCGCCGCCATCAGGCTAATTCCGCTTCAATTCAACTTCAATTCAACACTGAAACGGCTGGAACTGCCAGGTCCGCCCAGCTTTTTCAGTTCATTGATGAATTCATCGGCAAACAACCTGAGATCAATTTCTCTATTGCGCTCTGGCGTGTAGATGGTCCGCATGATGTTTCTGAATGCCTGCGTAAGCTGGGTCCGGTTGATTTCATTCAGTTGTTCGACAACCGAACCGTTGAAAGCCTTTCCACCGTAGTTGTCCAGCCACTGATAAAATAGTGATAGCGCCTGCCGTAAGTTGTTCTTTCTGCAGGCCGTTTCGAATTGTTTACGCAGGGCCCGCTCAGAAAGCTTCCCGGGTTGCTTTGGCCTGGTTCCCGCTGACGTTTTACCAAGTTTGCGGAGTAGGGCCCAGCCGATGGCAAGCAACACCAGTGCGAACCCTGTCTTTGCCACTACAGGGATTAGACCGATAATTTTATGTTGCCAGTCAGCCGTAGGCTCCGGGTTAGCGCCATCTGCGATCTCGGCGAAATCGTGGACTTTCATGACCCTGGCTTCGAGCTCTATCGTTTCGAATGTATCGGTTTCCAGGTTCCACCAGTAAAACGTCTGCTTCGCCAATTCATAATCGCCGGGTTTCTCGAAGACGTAGGTAATGATCTGTGATCGCGCTGCCAGGTAACTGCCACGATTCACCTTGTCGGTCAATTGTGGTGGTTTTGGATAAACAGCTATCCCCTGTAGATTGTCCAGGGTGATATCCGGCAACATCATTGCGGGAAGGTCGATAGCCGACATGTTGATCGAACGTACAATGGCATCTCCCGGTTTCAGGTCATCGAACGTTTTATCAAAACGCTCGTTAATCCTGAAACGACTTGTCACGATCCAGCTTGTCTTTTCCAGCATCCCCTGAAACATGGGTTCGGGTAAGCTGGCGGCGAAGCTGAAGGGTTCTGTATGCAATTCACCGACGATGGATTCAAGGTTTTCTCCGGCGATTGACAGTTGTACAGGAATGGCGGGAATTTCAAACACACCACCACGTTGAGGATAAACAACCAGGGTCCACTGCTGTACTGTCCAGCTTGCGTTGTTTTCGTTTCGCGAGGAATTCAGGGCAAAATTTTCGCGCTGCAGGAGGATAGCGTCTTTGATTTCAAAATTGCCGACCCTGGTGCCGCCGCTGAACCATTTATCTGTCGCTATCTCTATCTGCAGCTTGACTTGCTGTCGAGCGATGATATTTTCGCGGGGATCGATCCAGGCTTTTATTCTAAGCTTGTCGGCCTGATACAGGTCCTTCAAAGTCGGTGCTGAGACCGCAAAATTGGAGACCGCTGAAAGCGAGCACAGGATGATGATAGCAAGACACCTCAGGTTCAATTTCAGGCTAACGGCGCTCAAGGCTGTCTTATTATCACTCAAGGCTGTCTTATTATCGCTCAAGGCTGTCTTCCTTTTGCTCAAGGCTGGGTTCCTTTCGCTCAGGGCTGCCTTCTATTCGCTCAAGGCTGTCCTGGTGTTGTAACTGCATATAAAATTTTACAGATAGAAATCGTGATGGATCTTTTTGCACCTGGCGCATCCAGAGTTCATCTATTTGATCATCCAGCAACAGCTCTTCAGCCGTTAGTTGTTGAACTTCACGCCTGTCCACAACCTGGCTCTCAGCACCATCAGCCGTTTGTGGTTCATCTTCGCCCAGGGTTCTGGATGAATCACCTTCCTCTGCTCTCTGGCTTGCACTTAACAGATTAATTTCATCGATAATTTCTTGCAACCTGTCCCGATTTTTTAGTGCACTTTCATTTTCAGGGTCCAGCGCCAGGACCTTGTTGTACGTCTTTACTGCCAACAGGTAGTTTCGTCCATGGGCCAGTGCATTCGCCAGGTTAAAATATCCTTCGACCGTTTCGATGCGTGAAAACATTTCAGCGGCAGCTTTGAAGTTCTCATCCCTGTAATATGCAATGCCCCGCCAGGCGATATTCTCAAAACTCACCGCAGCGGCCTGGTAGTCACCTTTTTCGATGTAGTACCTTCCCTGTTGATCTGGCGTTAACCAGAGCGCCATAAAGCGAGAGGCCAGGCACTGTTCTTTAATAACTGAGGTAATTGAAGTTTCATCTGCCAACACCCGTGGCGATGAAGCAAGACCCAACACAATTGCCATTGTGATACACCAGTGCAAGGTCCAGCCAATTCGAAACCAGAGCAGGATGATCAGCGCAATGGGGTACAACAGGTAATATCCTGCATCGACCCAGGGCCGGGTACCATCATCAACGATCACGAAGTAGTTGTTAATCCGGCGATTCAGGTTTTTCACATCTTCCTTATCCAACGTTAGATTCTGATAATACCCGGCGTTGTTACTGGCGAGTTTTTTTAGGGCCGCGCTTTCAAGTGGAATCAGGCCAGTCTCTTCTTCACCGGCAGCGGTTGAATCACTGCCAATGCCCAGCACCAGCAATTGGTGATCTTGTGAGGAAAAATACTCGTCGAAGTCTTTCCCCGTATTCGGGCTAACGCCGTCACCAATCAACAGCAAGGTTCCGGGCACAGTAGAATCACGTAACATCGTCTCGGCAATGGGCAGCGCTTTTTCGGGAAACTTGCCCTTTCGCGGCATCATTTCAGCGACGATTGCGTTGAGGAAATTGTTGACGACATCAGGATCATTGGTCAGTGGAATGACACTGTGGGCGGTCCCGGAAAAAACAATCAACCCGACACGGCCACCCGGTCGCAATGCCAGTAGATCCTGTACTTTTTGTTTTGCTCGTTCAAGGCGTGAAGGTTGAACATCGGACTGCTGCATCGAAGATGAAACATCGAGCACGATAATAAGCGCAGCGATATCCTCTGTAAAAGGTGAGAGCTGCTGCTTCCAGGTTGGTCCGGCCAATGCGGTAATTGATAGTATAAGGACCAGCAGGCTGACATTAACGGGATTAAACCAGGTCGCCCGACCGTGGCGAACCAGGAGCGCTTTCAATAGATGTGGTGCAATAACTTTACGCCACTTACCGACAGGATTACGCGCTGTCCACAAATAACGAAGCGTCCATAGGAAGGGAATTAATGCCAGCAACCACCAGGGGCGCAGGAAATGAAAATAGGCAAATTGCCCGAGGTAGGGTTGTAGAATTTCAGTCATAGGAACGGTCATCGGCACCCTGCCTTCTATCTGGCCGGGTTCGAAGCGTCATCAGGCCAAAAAATAAGAGATAACCTGTGACAATGATCACCAGTGGATAATGGTGCAGGCTGAAACGAGGTCGAAAACTTAACGTTTCATATTCTTCAGGTTCAAGTTCGGCAATGTCCGCATAGATTTGCTGTAGTTGTCTCCTGTCCAGTGCCTGGTAGGCGCCGCCGCCGGTAATATTGGCGACCGACTGTAGTACATCCAGGTCCAGCGCTTCTTCACCCACCGTTTCCGGGTCACCAACGGCGATTGTATAAATAGTGACGTTTTTGCGTTCGGCGACTTTTGCTGCCTCAATCGGCGGTACCCTGCTACCTGTGTCGTTACCGTCGGTGAGCACAATCAACACCCGGTTGTCAGTTTCACTGCTTTCGAATAATTTGATCGCCAGGCCAATGGCATCGCCGAACATGGTGCTTTGTCCGGCCATTGCGATCTCTGTTTCCTCGAGCAACGTGAGCCAGGTCCGGTGGTCATCCGTAAAGGGTGCCTGCAGATAAGGTGAGTCACCAAACACGATCAACCCGAGTCGATCATGTTGTCGCTGCTGCGCGAATTCTGCCAGGACCAGCTTGATTGCGTCCAGCCGGGATATCTGTTTTCCATCAGCCGAGGTAAAATCCCTCGTTTCCATGGACCCAGATAAATCTACCGCTATCATTAAGTCTCGTGCTGACTTCGTCTGCTCGATTGGATCTGCCAGCCATACTGGTTCGGCCAGGGCGGATACCAGCAGTACCCACGTTATTGGTACCCAGAGTTTTTGAAACAGGACTCGCTGCAATATGACAGCACCCCTGGTTGGTGTCTGACCGGTCAGTTGCACAAGGCGTTGAAAAAAAGGCACCCGAATGGAATCCTGGCTTTCCTTGTAGGCAGGAAACAATAGGTAAACTAATATCGGCAGCGGCAGAACGACAAACATCCACGGATTCGCAAATTCAAACATAAGCGCCTACTCTGTGTTTGGCGATCCAGCGGCGCGACATCTCGATCAGTTTGTCACTCTCCTGTTCAGTTAGTTGCCATTGCCCGGGAGGTAGATAGGCGACGTCTAACAACTTTTCTCCGATGCCGCCAGAAAAGGGTGGCCCCGAGTAGTGAGAATCTAAAAACCGCAACCAGTTATCACCACTCAGGCTGGCAACCTCCTTTCGCGGATAAGCGTGTAACGCGGTGACCTTCATGTAATACGGCAATGTCGCCACGACATCCTGCAAGCGATTGTCTGCCTGCCGTTGCACAGAGGTTAACTGGCGCAATACTTCACGACGGTAACGATTGCGCCACCAACGTATTGCCAACCGGCTTGCCTTCACAATGAGCAACAGGGCGGCAATAACACCAAGCACCTGCCATCCGGGCGCGGTTGGCCACCAGGAGATGCTATGCGGCAGCATGATTTCATCGATCCCGTGGATCAGGTAGTTGCCGAAAGTGTCCGTTGTTTCGATAGCATCCGTGGACGCAACGCTGGTTCCGATGGACGAAGTGAGGGACATCGTAATGGGCAAGGTGAAGTTCATCGTGAACGAGTGCCTGATCGCTCACCCATGGCCTGCCTGATCTGGTTCAGCACAGTCTCGGTGGTATTCATTGGAATGACCGGTATGCCATGCTTTCTAAGTTCAGATTGAAGATGTTCAACGCCACTCTCGAAATGCTCTGTGTATTGCTCCCCCAGACCTGCCTGGGCTGCATTTACCTGGATTTGTAAATCACCATCACTCAGGACAAGGTGGCTGCGCTCTGGCAATGTCTTTTCTAACGGATCGAAAACCAGTGATACCATCACATCGTTGTGCCGACCCAGACGCTTGATGCGTTTCACGGTTTCTTCGTTCCAGCCGCTAAGGTCGCTTATAATCACCACCAGGTAATCATGACCGCTGAGGCGTTCAGTTTCCTTGAGTACGAGATTAAGTTGTGCGTCATTTTGCGAGTCGGTATATTCCGCGCTCAGTTCGTGATTAAGCGTTAATACATTGTGCAGGATCTGCATGACGGTTTTGCGGCTGCGGTGCGGTCTGGTTTCAATAATCTGAGTATCGTTGAATACCAGCGAACCGACACGATCCCCCACTGACAGGACCCTCCAGGCAGAGAGGGCGGCCAATTCGGCGGCGATAACAGATTTCATTTTCGACTGGCTGCCAAAAAACATACTGATCCGCTGGTCTACCACCAGCAGTACCGGCCGCTCTTTTTCTTCTGTATAAACCCTCACATGCGGTTTACGTGTTCGGTTAGTGACTTTCCAGTCCATGGTGCGAATATCATCACCTGGGCGGTAATGCCGTAATTCCTCAAAGTTCAGCCCACGGCCACGCAAGCGTGATGTGTGGCGCCCAGACAGGATACTGTGAACCGGCTGTTTAGGTAGAAAACTGAATCCTGAGGCCTGGTGTTGCAGGGCAACCAGTGCTTTGAGGCTGGCATAGATACTATCGTCATGCATTGAGACCACCGTTATGGCGATGATTAAACAACCGCGACCTGCTTTACGATTTCATCAATTACCTGGTCCGTACTGATCCCCTCGGCCACTGCTTCGTAGCTCAGTATCAGGCGATGACGCAAAACAGCATGAATAATACTGCGAACATCATCCGGATCAACAAAGTCTTTACCCTGCATCCAGGCATAAGCACGGCTGCATCTGTCCAGCGCGATAGAAGCACGGGGGCTGGAGCCTATTTCAATCCAGTCTCTGAGTTGGCTGTCATAACGGCCTGGCTCACGGGTCGCCATGACCAGTGCCACCATGTATCGCTCGACATTCTCAGATACATGCAATTGATGGATTTCTTTTCGGGCGACAAATACAACTTCCTGGGAAACCTTAACTTGCTCGTCGGTAGATTGAGGTTGCTCTTCACCGCGAACTAATCGAACAACAGCTAATTCCGTCTCTTCATCCGGATAGTCAATATTGACCTTCATCAGGAAACGGTCCATCTGTGCTTCCGGTAAGGGATAGGTGCCTTCCTGCTCGATTGGATTCTGCGTGGCCAGTACCATAAATAGTTCAGGTAACTTGTGGGTTTCGCCAGCGACAGTTACCTGGCGTTCTTCCATTGCCTCCAGTAAAGCGCCTTGAACCTTCGCTGGTGCGCGGTTGATTTCATCTGCAAGCACCAGGTTATTAAAAATGGGTCCCGGCTGGAACGTCAGCAATTGTTTGCCGCCTGCTTCCTGGAATATCTCAGTCCCGGTAACATCGGAAGGAAGCAGATCTGCGGTGAATTGAATTCTGCCCAGATCTGCCTGCATCACCTTAGCCATCGTCTTGATAGATCGCGTTTTAGCAGTACCGGGCAATCCTTCCAGCAGTACATTGCCATTGGCCAGCATGGCGATAATCAGGCTATCGACGACATGTTCCTGCCCAAGCACGGATAGCTGCATCTGTCGTTTTAGCTGGTTGATTCCTTCGAGTGTCTCGGTCATCGTTGAAACCCATTCTTGTCAAAAAGTGTCTTGTGAAAAAGTGTTTGTGGAAGCAGGGCGCCGAACAGGCGCTAGGGTACGAAACTGCCGGGTTTTTGCCGCTGTGGAAAGTCTTTGAACGTCGCCTTGAATTGGCCAACTCTGGTCAGCGCTGGAGCGATCAAGAACATATGCTCAGCATACCACTGGGCATAATTATTGGAATCGTGATCCATGCGTTCAAGTGGATCCATTCTCAGATTGAATATCTTCGGCGCTCTCAAAACAGCCCAGGGATTCTGCCACACTTCGAGGCCGTGAGCGCGCTGTTCGCGGAAGACCATTTTATAGTCGCCGTCTCGGATCGCCACTATTTCCCCGGTGTCAGAAGAATAGATAAATTCTTTACGAGGACCTTCTGTATTGGTGCCGGTGAAGTACGGCAGGAAATTATAGCCATCCAGATGGACTTTGAATCGCCGGTTGCCTACCTGCATGCCTTGTCTGAGCTTCGACTTAACATCATCATCACCCACGGCTGCCAATAGCGTAGGCATCCAGTCGATCACAGATATGATTTCATTGGAAACCTGGCCTTTTTTAATTTTGGCTGGCCATTTCACCATCATTGGCACACGGTATCCGCCTTCCCAATTTGTGTTTTTCTCGCCGCGGTAGATAGTATAGCCGCCATCAGGCCAGAGCATAAGCTCAGCACCATTGTCGGTTGAATACATCACGATAGTATTATCGGCGATGTCCAGGTCATCCAGCTTGTCCAATAGCTTACCTACGTGGCCATCATGTTCTGCCATACCGTCTGCATACAATCCCTGCCCGGTAACGCCCACTGACTCTTTCTTTAATCTTGTCCAGACATGCATGCGGGTTGTGTTAAACCAAACAAAGAAGGGCTTCTTCGCCTTGTGCGCCTTGTCAATAAAGGTCAGCGTCTTGCTGAGAACTTCCTCATCGATCGTTTCCATGCGTTTCTTATTTAATGGACCGGTATCGGAGATCTTTCCATCGGCCAGGCTATGGATAACGCCGCGAGGACCAAATTGTTTCTTGAATGCCGGATCTTTTGGGTAGTCAGGATGCTCCGGCTCATCTTCAGCATTTAGATGATACAGATTGCCAAAAAATTCATCGAATCCATGATTAGTTGGTAAATGCTCATCAAGGTCGCCCAGATGATTCTTGCCAAACTGGCCAGTTGCGTATCCATGAGGTTTTAGCAATTCCGCAATCGTCACATCATCTTTGTGCAAACCCTCTTTTGCACCCGGCAAACCCACTTTGGTCAGGCCGGTTCGGATTGGGTGCTGCCCGGTGATAAATCCGGCGCGCCCCGCGGTACAACTCTGGTCACCGTAGGCATCGGTAAAAATAATACCGTCATTGGCAATACGATCTATATTGGGAGTCCTGTAACCCATCGCTCCCATGTTATAGGCACTGATATTGAACTGCCCAATATCATCGCCCCAGATTATCAGAATATTTGGTTTCTCCGCGGCGTGCAGAGAAAAACCGAACAGAAGCACCACTATAATGAACACACATTTTTTGTAAGTCATTTATTCACCTGATTTGTTAATACCACTGCAAACAATTTCTAACGAAACGTAATCCAAATTATTCGTTTTTCATGGGCACAGGGTATTCTGCGCAAAACGGTAGGGTGCACCCCCGAGAAATACATAACCTTCTTTGTCGGTGATTGGCAGGTTCTGGCTGCCACTTTTTTGGTACATCGTTAGCACGGGTAAACGGTCCCGATATTGAATTCGCCAGGTGCCCTTACTCTTGCTGGTCGTACCATAGGTTGATCGCCTCCATGCACCGGTGTAGGTATTGGATGTATCCGTTCGCTGTTTAAAGGTACCGTCGCTGCAGAATTGGTATTCCGAGACCGATCCTCCGCCAACATGATAGTTGCCGTAACCCTGGACGAAGATGAGACTATTACCCATTAGTCGCTGTTGCCAACGCTCAAATTCGTACCCTGGTTCTACAGGATTGATGGAGAAGCTGTTTAACATTGTCAGGGCGCTGTTCTCAAAACCCGGCCAGCGTTCCCTCACTGAGCCTACCAGCACCATATAACCCTGTTGATCACCGCCAAAGATTCCGGCCATGGTTCCCCGGACTTCCCTGCCTTCGATGCTTCCGGAAACTTCCATCGCCATGCCCTGTCCACCATTCACATTGAGCGTCATTGGGACACCCTTTGGCACCAGGGTAATCACCTTGGATTCGAATCCATTGCGCATGGCTGCCTGTACAGTAGAAAGGGTTAGTCCTGGCCTGGGTCTGATGATGACGGTACCAACTCGCTCCGGCGATTTAAAAAAGAGCAGGTCCTGTTGTTCACTGGATAATTTGAAGTCTCGGGCAAGTTCGATAGAAAAGCCGTAACTGCGATCGATATAGGTCTCTGTCACTTCACGGAATATTTGGCGTGAGTGTTGTTCTTGCTGTCCGCTTGCATTGACAGGCATTGTACTCATCAGGCAGGCAGTAACTAACATGGAGACTCGTAGAGTGCGCCTCATATAATGGCCGTTAGTAATTGAGTGGAATCTGGACTGTTTGTTCATTGTCAGGCGTCGGAATCCTCTAGCACAATTGCGATGGATTGATTGAATTAGATTCATTTCGTTGTGAACCATTATCAGGCAGGGTCAGGGCGGCAATTGTACTTCATCCGAGATCAAGTTCAACCAGAGACAACATTTTCCTACCCTGGCGCCAGTCTGGATCCTAACACTTGGAATGGTGTTCACCCTGCAGAGACGGTTTTCTGGCTTGCAGGCACCACTATTCATCTTACCAGGAATTAGTATCTATCCTGTCAACAACAAGACAACGGGATTTCGTGATGTAAGAACCAGGATTTAGGGGACGCCTGACAGGCTGAACCAGTGTTTTTACGATGAGATATCCATCCGCGAATCACCGGAAACGCTTGATTCATAGGCGGTGTGGTAGAGAGAAAACACATTACATTAGAGAATAGTCCGGGGTTGTTCCCTTGTTGGCCGCACGCTGGCGCTGCGGTGGACTAAAAACCAGCACAATCCACCCACTAATAAATTCAGGGAACCAGTGCAATGAAAGGAACAATGAACAGAGATACGAAAAACTACAATATCGATGAACAGAAAAAGCTGATCGCTAGTATTCCTACCCTGGAAAAGTGTGAGCGATTTATGGCGAATGTCATGCGCCTGAAAATTGAAGAACTGGTGGCGGTGGTGAATCGCCGAATGGTTGAAATCCGCACTGAATTAAATAGTCACGAAATTGTGTCCCAACATGAAAGGGATATGGATCACCTGGAAATCATTCAACAGTTAAAGGTATGTCTTGCCGCTTATGAACAAACGCTAAAAAATAAGTATGCAGGAAGAATTCGGCCGCAAATTGCGGAAAATGGTTTTATCGAAACGGTTGAAACAATGGTACAGAAAAGGACGAGATCTGATGGATTCATCAAGTTGAGGAACCTCGGACTTGAAGAGTTTCTTTTTGAGCAGGTAATTATTCAGAATCCGGAAGCGTTTTCTGAAGATGCGGTGGCCATGAGCAAAGAGAGATTGTGCATACATTGCTGAGTAGTAGGCTAAAAACGGACAAGATCTGGTTAGTTCCTGTCTGCGAGTGGAATTGTGAGCGCTATACCTCGGCGGCCCCTTCCTTCTTTAAGTGATAGTTTCATATGGCTAACGATGTTCCAGTTCTGCGTTTTTTGATCAAATATGGTGCTTTCCGAACCGGAATTAGTTAGCGCATAGGTAAGTGCCATTGGTGCCTGGCTCTATTTTGCATCAACCCCGCTCCTGCCAGGTACCCTGGACCTTTATTTGACCTTTTTGCTTTCTGCCCTATTTATGTAAATTATGTATCTTCCAGTTGAATCAAGAAGGTAGAATGCACGCCGCGCGAGGTGTAGGCCGCTCGATATTCAAATCCAGACAAGAACTAGCTGACATTGAAAAAATTCAATATACGTAAATGGTTAAGCGAACCGCTGGTGCACTTCCTGTTCATTGGCGGTTTGTTATTCGTTGTTTATGCCTATCACAATGATTCGACGGATATAAAGAACCGTATCCTTATTTCAACGGGTGAGTTGCAAAGCCTGAAAGCACAGTGGACAAAACGCCGTAACCGCGCTCCTGGTGATGAGGAAATGAAGAATTTACTCGACCGGGTCATTCGCGATCGAATTCTTGCCAGTGAAGCGAAAGCCCTTGGCCTGGACCGGCATGATTCAGTCGTTGAACGCCGCCTGGCGCAGAAAATGGAGTTCTTGTTCAGTGACCTGGTCGATATAACCGAACCGGATGAACAAGTGCTGCAGCGATTCCTGGAAGAGAACATCCAATATTATCAGGAACCTGATCGCATCTCCTTTTCGCAGATTTATTTTAATCCGGATCGACGGCAGGACGAGGTTGGTGATGCCGCCAATCTGCTGGCAAAGCTGACCGTCGGGTTAAGCGAAATCGATCTCAGTGAACTGGGTGATCGGTTTCTCTTGCCCTCAAGTTACCAAATGAACTCCCGACGTGATGTTCAGCGCAACTTTGGAACGGCGTTTGCAGATCAACTCTTTGAAAATACTAGCCAGGGCTGGCATGGTCCTCTCGTTTCAGGATTTGGTGTGCATCTGGTGTTTGTTGAGTTCATCGTTTCCGAGCCGCCGCCCAGGTTACAAGATATAAGGGAAAAGCTGGTCTACGATTGGTTAGAGGAAAAGGGGAAGGAGCAAAACCGTAACTTCTACGAGGCGCTCCGAAAAAAATACACTGTTGTCATCGGTGAGAGTTCTTAGTCTTGAAATTTTTCTGCTCCTTACTCGTCGCAGTTCTGTATGTCTCGGCCGCTTCAGGCGATGAGATTCGACCCGCCTTTGTGCAAATTATTGAACAGGACGGAGACTTTTACTCGGTCCTGTGGAAAGTGCCACAGGACCCAAGAATCCAGCTTCAACTTGTCCTGCCGAAGAATTGCAAAGCAACTTCCCCACCGGACAAACAGGTATTGAATGGCGCAACGATTACCCGTTCCAGGGTGCATTGCCCAGGTGGCATATATGGTAAACGGCTGCATATTGCCGGACTGGAAAAGACAAACACCGATGTTCTGGTAAGGGTGCAGAAGCTAGACAAGTTGTGGTTCACGAACAGGCTGGTGCCTGCTGCACCATACTACGAGCTTCCGCTTCAAGGCGCCGATGATAATGTGGCCAACACCTATTTATGGTTAGGGTTTGAGCACATACTGGGAGGTATTGATCATTTGTTTTTTGTTTTTGCGCTACTGCTGATCATCGGTAGCAAGCGTGAGCTAATCGTCACGGTCACCTCATTCACGCTCGCACATAGCATTACGCTGACGCTGGCAACGCTTGGCTTTGTCCATGTTCCACAACCACCTGTTGAGGCGGTCATTGCGCTTAGTATTGTATTTCTCGCGGCAGAGATCATTCACAAGCAACGTGGACGAGTGGGATTGGCGAGTCGGGCTCCCTGGGTGGTTGCATTTATTTTTGGTTTGCTGCATGGGTTTGGTTTCGCGGGTGCACTGTCAGAAATTGGCCTGCCCCCTGACGCGATTCCCCTGGCGTTGGTATTTTTCAATGTGGGTGTTGAGGTTGGGCAGTTGTTTTTCGTTCTATCAGTTTTTGCCGTGAATGAGCTTGGCAAGAGAATGACATCAGTTTCGATTCTGCAACGCACTGAGGGACTGGCAACCTACTGTATCGGAAGTCTTGCCTCTTTCTGGTTAATAGAACGCGTTCTATCACTTTGACGACAAACTGGGTTCAAGATCAATAGCTGGCA
>Ga0114949_10000242_pt1 | contig 27154 bp, 28 predicted proteins | sample N074metaG_FD_83505 | JGI IMG/M metagenome (GOLD analysis project Ga0114949, IMG submission 83505) | Deep subsurface microbial communities from Kermadec Trench to uncover new lineages of life (NeLLi) - N074 metaG | ecosystem: Environmental > Aquatic > Marine > Ocean trench > Sediment | place...
AAACCCATCATCCTGACTGCTATATAAACTTTACCTAATCTTGTTTCTAATTTAGTGTCTCAACTCATTGTTTTTAAACATATATAATTTTCAAGTATGTTATTTTTCGTGACGGGCTAGATAATTTTATCCTTATCAATATAGGCATGAACGAACCTAATAAGAGGAGAAAATAAACGAGCAGTATCCTTGAGAGCAATTGCATCTCTTGCCACTATTTTGCTTGAACAGATGGTTGAAGTAGGACCTGATGAATTTGATAGGTATGACAACTTTGAATAATCTTCTGGACGGGAAGTATGAAATGGAGGGTTAAGTCTCCACTTCATACACTTCCTGGTTTGTCTCCGTTTTCTCCGTAGCCTGGTTCTGCCGATCGATTTCCCGGAGTAACGGGATTAATACCAGCACAAACAGGAAGACACAAATTACGCCGAGTGAATTCAAGGCAAAGTACATGTCTTTCCAGTCTATTATTAAGCCAATGAGCGGACCGGTGAAGATATAGATTCCCCTGAAAACGAATGACGTCATCGAATTCGCTGTGGCCCGGAATTCACTTGGTACACGAGAATTCAATGCATCTGTCAGTATCACCTGATTCAGTCCTCTGCTTGCGAAGAACGTAAAGCTGAACAAGATGCCAACTAACCCGCCGCTGTTTGCCATGCCGAAGTAACCGGCAATGGGCAGCGCTGCCATGATGAGCAATACAGGTCTGGCCCCGTACCTGGCTTCGAACGGCTGGCACATCTTACTTACCATGGCAAACAGAAAACTTTGTGCCGCCCACAAGACGCCAAACATCGTTAGCGGAACACCAAGGTCACGCCAATATGGCTGCAGCAACCAGACCACATAAAATGTGGAGAGGCTGAAGAAAGTGATATTAAGGCATACTAGCCTAAGCAGCTTGTCCTCAAAGAACAGATGACCCACAACCCGTTTGAGGTTCCCTATAGGCTGGTTCGATGCCATTCTTGAGAAGGGTGCTTCAACAAGAAAAAATGACATGGCCAATGGTCCCCAGGCAAAGATTGCATTAGCCAGCAAGGTTGCGTCAAAAGAGTAGACGATTAAAAACCCGCCGAGTAATGCCGATAGCCCTTCCGCCATACTCTTGACAAACCGAAGGTGTGCAATCCCCTGCATTTTTCGAGCGGGGCTATGCTTTAGAGCTGCCTGGCTATCATATAGCAAAGACAGGTCTGCACCAGACAACAGGCTCATGCCCAGACCCACAATCATTTCGAATATGACTAGCTCGAAAAATCCCTCGGCAAAACAAAGCCAGGTGAATCCGATTCCATGAAAAATACTGCCAGCAACCAGCGCATTTTTGCGGCCAAAAACATCAGCGATATAACCAGATGGAACCTCAAACAGAACAACAAAGCCAGCAAATATCGCCTGGAGATAAAATACCTGGGCAAGGGTTAGCCCCCTTGATTCAAAAAGGGGAACGATTACCGGGATGATCACCATGGACAGCCAGAAAAAGCTGAAGCCATAGAGTACGGGTAAATTTCTTTCCAATTTATTTTTCATGTCGCACACCAGTATTCCTAACGCAAAAAAAACCCCTGAGTGCAAAACACTCAGGGGTTTAAATTTCAAACCTGTTCTACTGTGTCTTGCTACCTTCCGTTTCCTCACAGGTACTCGCACGGGCATTTGCCGTGGCTAGAGACCTGCTTAGCGATAAGTTTATATTCATATGTTTAAGTGAATTGATTGCTCGATTGGCGCGCGATACTACGCTTATCTTTGTAGCTGTCAACGAATATTTGAAAACAATTGAAATGAGGGGTGTCAGGTTGCGAATTTACGTTCAGAATCTGAAAATATCTGCTTCCACTTGCCTGACCTGAATCGATAAACCACCATTAGAGCCTTAACAATATAGTCACCAATTAGCGCTCCGTATATCCAGGTGACGGACAAACCCAGATAGGTAAATACCGCGGCGAGGCCAACCCTGACACCTATAAGCCCTATCATGGTTGTCATGAGTGGGAACCTCGTATCCCCGGCCCCACGCAGACATCCGCCCAGGGTAAACTCAATCGCCATTAATGGTTGTGCAATGGCCATAATGTATATGAAGGCAACGGTGTGTTGAACCACTAGTTCATCCTGAATAAGGAACCACGCAATATCACGGGCAAAAAATACAATGACAACGCTCAGCAATGACATGCTGCCTATTGCCAGCCAGGTAGCGCGCCAACCTTGCTTTACTGCACCCTCGGGATCATTTGCGCCAAGGTATTGCCCTACCAGCGTCGCCCCGGAAATTGAGAAGCCAAAACCAACAACAAAGGAAATAGATAGAATCTGAACCCCTATGCCGTAGGCTGCAAAAGCTTCTGTTCCGTAATAACCCACCAGCCACAGGAATGCGATAAAACCACCCTGAAAGACAAATTGTTCTATTCCAGCCGGATAACCAATGTGCACTAGCTGCCGGACACGTTTAGCGTTGATCGAGCCTTTGTTACCCACCCTGACACGTAACTTCCGGCTATAAAGCAGGTAAAGCAGGATCAGTGCACCAACCGTAAATGAAAGCCCATTAGCAACTGCGGCACCAGTCACACCCATCTCCGGCATCCCGTAGAGCCCAAAGACCAACACATAAACCAGTACAACATTAACAATATTCGTAATGAACCCGACCCACAGTGGCGTTTTCGTGTCACCGGCGGCACGCAACGATGCGCCAATGACCATATTGATGGCGAAAGCAATATTAAAAAAACTCAAATATTGGATGAACTCTGCTGCCTGCCGTGTGGTGTTGTCATCAAGGCCAAAGACACTGGCGATCTGAAATGAGAAAATAATACAGGGCAACATCAATACGATAGCAACAACATTACTTATCAACATTGAGACGCTCGTAATATGAGCCGCCTCATCATATTCTTTCGCCCCCCAGGCCCTGGCGACCAGCGCGGTCGTACCTGCTGAGACCGCCATTAAAATAGCCTGTAAACCGAAGAATATTCGGTGTCCTGTTGTCACGGCAGCAACAGCTTCTGCGCCGAGAGAACCAACAATCTTAATGCTGATAATGCCAATGACCGAGAACAACAGGTTGCTCAAAATAGCCGGCCAGGCAAGCTCCCAGATACCCGGCCTTGCTGTATCTTGTGCTGTGGTCGTTTTGTCGGACATCTTTTGTTGTATTCCGGGAACCCGGAGAAAAGAAATTTGTCTGCCGGAAGTTAGAGGATTCAGGCGCGATAAGATACACTAACGCTCTCGTTAGGTCAAAATCATCGGAGCCCCATGAAGTCAAAAAAAGCAGTCATCATAGGTGGTGGTCACAATGGTTTGGTCTGCAGTTGCTACCTGGCAAAGGCTGGCATGGACGTTACGGTTCTCGAAGAAAGGGACGTTGTCGGTGGCGGTGCTGTCACCGAAGAGTTTCACCCTGGATTCAGAAATTCTGTGGCAAGCTATACGGTGAGCCTGCTCCACCCCAAAGTCATCAAAGACCTTAACCTTGCCTCCCATGGTTTAACCATTCTTGAAAGGCGAATCAATAATTACCTGCCTCTGCCGGGCGATGATAGTTTAATCGCTTATCCAGATAGCGAGAGACTCACTGAGGAAGTTGCCCGGTTTTCCAAAAAAGACGCCCGAGCTCTGCAGGCCTATTTCCAGAAACTGGATGATGTATTACCCATCATCAAGGACATCATGCTGATGACCCCGCCCAAACTCGAAAGTGGAGGTCTGGCGGATCTGATACCGCTATTCAAGCTGAGTCGATTGTTTCGCGGGCTTAGAGTCGAACAGAAACGGTTCCTGCTGAAGTTGTTTACGATATCCGCCGGTGAATTGCTCGATGATGAGTTCGAGTCGGATCCCATCAAGGCATTACTTGGGTTTGACGCAGTCGTCGGCAATTACGGCAGTCCCTACACGCCGGGTTCCGCTTATGTGCTTCTGCATCATATTGTCGGAGAGGTCAATGGAAAACCCGGTTTATGGGGTCACGCAATAGGCGGAATGGGTGCGATCACCCAGGCCATGGCAGCTGAAGCAGAATCGCTCGGAGTTACCATCAAAACAGGCCAGGTTGTCATCGGAATAGCTGTGAAGGCAAACAAGGCATCAAGTGTTAATCTGGAAAATGGTGATGTTATTACCGCTGATCTGATCATTGCCAATGTGCATCCGCAGATACTCTATTTAAAGCTGCTTCCCCGGGATGCACTTAAGGAAGAAACAATCCAACATTTTCATCGATACAAGAGCGAGAGTGGGACCTTCAGGATGAATATTGCCCTCGATGCACTACCTAATTTCACCCATCGTGGTTCAGAACACTGCCTGGAAAGTGGCATCATTATGGCGCCCACTCTCAAGTATATGGATGAGGCGTACATGGATGCCCGGAAGTACGGCTGGTCAAAAAAGCCTATTGTGGAGATGTTAATACCGAGTCTGGTCGACGACTCTCTGGCGCCAGCCGGTAAACATGTTGCCAGTTTGTTTTGCCAGCATTTTGATCCAGCGCTTAAAGATTCCTGGAATGATCATCGGGAAGATGCTGCCTCTGACATTATCGATCTCGTAACAGACCATGCACCTAATTTCCGGGACAGTATTCTTGCCACCCAGATTCATTCACCCTGGGATCTGGAGCAAAAATTTAGCCTGATCGGTGGGGATATTTTTCATGGTCGGCTAAGTCTGGAGCAATTGTTCTCCGCGAGGCCCATGCTGGGTAGTGGAAACTATCGCAGTGAAATCGACAATGTCTATATGTGCGGAGCCGGTACTCATCCGGGTGGTGGCGTCAGTGGTCTGCCAGGGCACAATGCTGCGCGAGAAATATTGAAGCACGCAAGGTGATCTAACCGCTGGCAGGTAATTCAACGATGAAGATTGACCCTTTATCAATCTGGCTTTTAACAATCACTGACCCACCGTGGACCTGGGCAATATGTTTGACAATTGAAAGCCCGAGCCCCGTCCCTCCTTTTACGCGAGATCTGGCTCTGTCAACCCGATAGAATCTTTCAAATATTCTCGGCTGCGCTTCAGTGGGGATACCGATCCCTAAATCCTCGACTTCAATTATCGCCGTTGTCCCCTGTCTCTTTAATCGAAGATATACATCTCCGCCAAGTTTCGAATGTTTGATGGCATTGTCGACCAGATTGGTCACCATCTGGTGTAGTCCATCTTCATCACCATCGATTGTCACTTCTGACTCCACTTCAACTGTTAATCCAACCTGCTCAACATTTGCATGGTCCTGTTTCTCAACAGCAACCAGCCGTAGCATCCTACCGAGATCAACTGCTTCCTTTTCGGCACCACTGTCACCCGCATCGAATCTCGAAAGATCAATCAGGTCCTGAACAATATGGCTCAGCCGATCGACCTGACGGCGTGCCTTATCGAGGAACTGGTGGCGAATATCGATTTCCATATCAGGATCATCGATGATAGTTTCAACAAAGCCCCTGATGGCTGCAATGGGTGTTTTCAATTCATGAGAGGCGTTGGCAACGAAATCCCTGCGAACCTGTTCCGATCTCAACACCTCGGTCACATCCTGTATGACGATGATCGCCCCAACCGCCGTTTCATTCTCACCATCGAGCAGAGCAACCGCGATATTCAATACAACGCTGGCAACCCTGACTGTGGTCTCGATGCCACTGCGTTCTTTAAAGCAGTGCTCTACCAACGGGCTCAATTCGGAAATCATGACAACTTCTTTTAGTGGCAGACCCACCAACTCTCGTTGCTCAAAGCCTAATATCGAACGAGCCGAATCATTGACGTGGAGTATCATTTGATCCTGATCAACGGCAACCACACCCTCAGTCAAACCGCCTAAAACAGCTTCAAGCTGGTTTCGGCTACTTGTTAATGCTTCAATTCTCTCCTCAGCACTCTCGGCAAGTTCATTAAGCACTCTGGACAACTCACCAATTTCGTCCATCCTTCCTTCAGGAAGACGCAAGCTGTAGTTTCCACGAGCAATTTCGCTGGCAACTGCAGTCATTTCGGTGATGGGCCGGGTGACAACTCTTGCGAGAACAAAGCCAAGAATCAGGAATAGGCAGCCGATAAAAAACGCGATGGCTGCTATTCGCCAGCGCAACTCTGACAATTGATTTTCAATCGTTGAAAGTGGCACGGCAATTCTGATAAACCCAATGTGGAGATTTTTGAGTTCCACAGACAGCGCAACGTAAAGCATATTCTGTGATACCGTTCGACTGTATCGTTCAGATATACCCAATGTGTCCGTTGCCGCACTTAAGACCTCGGGTCGCAGTGCATGGTTATCCATGATTCGTGATTGCTTCCAGTTGTCTGCAAGCACAATGCCTTTTGCGTCGATAACAGTGACGCGATGATCTATCCCTGCAGTCAATTGGGAGACCTGGTCTTTCTTCAGTAACTGACCCTTTAACAGATAGGGAATGAACAACTGTCTGAGTGCATAGGCTTCAGACCTGAGAAGTGATTCAATATTGTCACGTGCATCGTTCTCGACCTGGTCTGTCGCGAGATACCCAAAAACAAGGGTGCCGAAGATGATAATCGCGCCAAAGATTCCCCAGGTTTTCCAGAGTAGACGAGAGTGAAACATGCTCAGTACTATATCCTTAACTAGCTATCGAGAAATCGATAGCCAACTCCACGAATGGTTTGGATCATATCCTGGCATTTACCCAGTTTCTTTCGCACTGATCGGATATGTACATCGATGTTACGATCTATGACAACGGCTCCTTCCCCGACGACCCTGTTTAGCAATTGTTCCCTGGTGAAGGCTCTACCGGGCTGGGACGCAAGCTGATAAAGAATCCTGAATTCAGTTGCAGTCAGTTGCAGTAACTCACCATCGACCCGTACCTCGTGTCGTAAACTGTCAATAAGAAGATCATTAATGACGATTCTGTCTTTGGTTTGTTCTTCCCGGACTGATGCCCGTCTTAGTACCGCTTTAACACGTGCAACAAGTTCCCTCGGACTAAAGGGTTTCGCCACATAATCATCAGCGCCCAGGCCCAGGCCAATAACCACATCACTTTCTTCTTCCTTGGCTGAGACAATAATGATCGGGATATCTCTGGTGAGCGGGTCAGTTTTTAACTGCTGGCATACCGACAGACCATCCATACCGGGTAACATCAGGTCAAGAATTACCAGTCCGGGCGCTTCATTCCGAACCAGATTGACACCAGCATCACCGCGGTCGGCCACAGAAACATTGAACCCCTCTCGCTTCAGGTTATAACTGATAACCTCTGCGATGTCCGGCTCATCTTCGATAACGACGACCCTGATTTTAATCGGACGTTCCCTGGGCAAGTTTTTGGAATACAAGAACGGCATTGGTACCACCAAAGCCGAAGCTATTTGTCATCACAGTTGTAAGTCCAGCATCGTCGATTCGACCACGCACAATAGGCATATCTTCGAAGTCAGGATCCAGGTTCTCCACATTGGCGGATTCGCAGACAAAGTCATTCTCCAGCATCAGTAATGAATAAATCGATTCATGGGCGCCTGCTGCACCAAGTGCATGTCCGGACAGAGATTTTGTAGAACTTATGTTTGGTACATTTTCACCGAACACGCGTTTAATCGCAGCGAGTTCCGGCGGATCTCCTGCAGGCGTACTCGTTCCATGAGCATTAATATAATCGATGGGGCCTTCTACTGTTGCCAGAGCCAGGTTCATCGCCCTTTCCGCCCCTTCACCTGAGGGAGCAACCATATCGTATCCATCAGAAGTTGCCCCATAGCCGACAAGTTCGGCATATATTCTGGCTCCCCTCGACTTTGCATGCTCAAGCTCTTCGACGACAAGAAACCCGGCGCCACCGGCAATCACAAATCCATCCCGATCTCTATCATAAGCTCTTGCAGCTTTTTCAGGTTGATCATTCCTGGTGGACAACGCTCCCATCGCGTCAAAGAGAGAAGTCATACTCCAGTGCTCTTCTTCTCCACCTCCCGCAAAAACGACATCCTGCTTTCCCAGCTGGATGAGTTCGGCTGCATGACCAATACAGTGCGCACTGGTGGAACAAGCAGAGGTAATTGAATAGTTCACTCCCTTAATCGCAAACGGCGTGGCAAGGCATGCAGATATTGTGGAGCTCATGGTTCGTGTAACCCGGTAGGGTCCAATGCGTTTGACACCCTTAGCACGCAGGATATCTGCTGCTTCGACAAGATTGGATGATGAAGCACCACCTGAAGCAGCGACGATTCCCGACCGAACATTAGAGACCTGATCTGCTTCGAGGCCTGAATCCTGGATTGCCTCTTGCATCGCAATGTAAGAGAAAGCAGCGGCATCTCCCATGAATCGCCTTAACTTTCGTTCGATCCTCTCTTCCACGTCAATGTGAATGCTCCCGGCAATCTGGCTACGCAAACCCATTTCTTTGTACTCTTCCTGGAAGCGAATACCCGACCTGGTCTCCTGAAGGGAAACCAGCGTTTCTGCAATGTTATTTCCTAATGGGGAAACCAGACCCATTCCTGTAATGACAGCTCTTTTCATCAGATCACCTGGAAGTCATCAAATTAAGTAAACAAGCCAGCCCTCACGCCTTTGGCTGTGTAAATTTGTTCACCATCTGCAAGAACACGACAATTAGCAATGCCTAATACGATCCTGCCTTCCCGAAGCCGTGTCAATTCGATTTCATATTGCAGGAGCTTTACGCTAGGCAACACCTCACCTCGGAAACTCACCTTGCCACATCCAAGTGCCCGACCCGTACCAAAATTCCCTTTCCATGCAAGAAAAAATCCAACGAGTTGCCATAATGCATCAAGACCAAGACAACCAGGCATCACGGGATCGTTGATAAAATGACATTTAAAAAACCAGAGATCTGGATGAATATCCATCTCGGCAGAAATTTTTCCTTTATCGTTGACGCCGCCAGATTCCTGGATGTCTGTAATTCTATCAATCATCAGCATTTCATCTATCGGTAGCTGGGCGCGACCGGGACCAAACAGGCGCCCATAGCCACATTCAAGCAGCTCGTCTCTATCAAACGTATGTTTGTTAATCAACGATAGGTCTTTAGTAGTTACTGTGTTGTCATTCATATGGAAATGTAATCGCCATTATTCGTAATAGGCAACAATCTAATGCTGCCGGGAATTCTGTAAGTTGGAAATTATATCATCGCAAAACCAAAATTAAACAAATGTCGTGTATAGTGAATAAACATCCATTATTGGTGTTTACACTAGTGGCTGGGATATGGATATGGAAATGAATAATCCACGCATCGCTGCCATTCAAACAAGCCAGAACATATGGTTCTTGTTAGATGCAGCAGAAACATGATTCATATTACTACTTTTAATACCCTGATCTGAGGAACCTCTGATTAAGTAGATATTTTTATCAGGGCAAGGAAGAGGCGCACGGAGGAAATTTGTTAACATGCTGTAAGTTAACAAATTTTGGGTACGACTCTGACGCCGTCATGACCTAAATAGTGATGCGGCATACCGACCTTTATCAGACGTTCCCTAGGTAACAGGAAAGGAGAAGTCAATGTCGTTAATAATGTCCGTTAAGGAGAGGGAAGAATTTTTAGCTGGTGTGCACATCGGTATCGTTTCCATCCCAAGAGAAGGGAAAGGTCCGTTAGCTGTGCCTATATGGTACGACTATACGCCGGGTGGTGAAGTGTCAATGATTACTAACAAGAACTCAATTAAGGGCAGACTATTAGGAAAATCAGACCGCATCAGTCTTTGTGCACAAACTGAAACAGCCCCCTATAGCTACGTCTCAATCGAAGGGCCATTCCATACCACCAGTTCCTCATCCGATGAGTTGTTGTCAATGGCAATTCGATATCTTGGCGAAGAACAGGGCAAACTCTACGCAGCATCATCTGGCGATGGTGCCGATAGCATCATGGTTCGTATTAATCCAGAATCATGGCTCACGGTAGACTACAGTAAACGTTGATTCACACTGCATAGCTGGCGCTTTTGTTATTCGAATGTGGCAAGTAAAATACTCACTAATTCAGTCAATCGCCGACAATGCTAGCATCAACCAGGGGAAAACATGATCCAGATCGATAAACATGCCGTTGTGCATGAAAGTGCAGAAATCGGAGAGAACTGCCAGATTGGTCCATTTTGCACCGTTGGTCGTGGTGCAAAAATTGGTGCCAGTACCAGATTGCGCTCTCATGTCGTTGTCGAATCAAATACGACGATCGGTGCTGAATGCGATATATTTCCGTTTGTAACGCTGGGAATTCAATCCCAGGATCTAAAGTACGTGGCTAAAACGGTGACCCATACCGAGATTGGCGACCGAAACATCATCCGCGAATTTGTCAGTGTTCACAGCGGTACCGATGCAGGGTCAAAGACCCATATTGGAAACGATTGCGCACTTCTCGCTCATGCCCATGTAGCCCATAACTGTAGCGTTGGCAATCATGTTGTCATGAGCCACAGTGCGACCCTGGGTGGCTATGTCATCATCGGTGACTATGCAAATATAGGGGGTTTGTCAGCAATTCATCAATTTTGTCATATCGGCAAAGCCTCGATGGTTGGGGGAATGTCCCGGGTAATACAGGATGTGCTGCCCTTTACCATTGCCGAGGGTTTTCCCGCCCACATGCGCGTCATCAACAAGGTAGGTATGGAGCGTGCTGGATACACCAAAAAAGAAATCGCAGAGGTTCGCAAGGCCTTCCGAATGCTGTTTATGCGCGAGTTAAGGCTTGAAACCGCTGTTTCAGAGGTCAAGTCTGAATTCCCCGGTTCGGCAAATGTTGACCTGATGATCGAATCGATCAACTCTTCCCAGCGCGGTCTTGCAAGGCCTGAATCTGCGACATTCGAAATCAACGTGAGCTGATGATAGATTTTTGATTCATTTGAAAGGCAATAACTCCCTATGATAAAAGCTGTCTTGTGGGACTTTGGCGGTGTCATCACTTCGAGCCCGTTCGAAGCCTTCAATCGTTTTGAAGAATCCAACGGTCTGCCTATTGACGTCATTCGAAAGATAAATTCGACCGACCCGGAATGCAATGCCTGGGCACTACTTGAAAGCAGCAAAATAACTGTCGATGAATTCGACATTAAATTTGCCGAAGAAGCCAGATGTCTGGGTCACGACATCAGAGGAGCAGATGTATTGTCTCTCCTGTCTGGAGAAATAAGACCTGAAATGGTCAATGCGCTGAAAATAATCAAATCTACTCTACGAATTGGATGTATTACCAACAACGTAAATACTGGTGAAGGTCCATCCATGTCTCGAGACCCAGGTAAAGCGGCCAGGGTGAGTGAGGTCATGGATCTTTTCGATATCGTCATTGAATCCAGTAAAGTTGGATTTCGTAAACCAGACCCTGCCATATATAGAATGGCCTGTGATGAAATGGACATTGAACCGGCTGAAGCTATTTTCCTGGATGACCTGGGTATCAACCTGAAACCTGCAAGGCAACTTGGCATGATCACCATCAAGGTGCTGAGTGCTGAGCAGGCGCTGGCGGCGCTTGAAGAACATCTGGGTTTTCCGCTGCGATGAATATTCTGCTCACAGGGGGCGCTGGTTATATTGGCAGCCACACTGCCGTCGAGCTGCTCGATGCGGCTCACAATGTTGTCATTATCGACAATTTGTCTAACAGTTCGTATCATGTTGTCGAGAGGATTGAAAAACTTACTGCAAGAAAAATCCGGTTTTATAAACTCGATTTGCTCGACGAATCTGTCACGGATTCTATTTTCCTGGAACATTCCATAGATACTGTCATCCATTTTGCTGGTCTTAAAGCAGTAGGCGAATCAGTTTCCCGCCCGCTCGATTATTATAAAACCAATATTCTCTCGACAATTAACCTCTGCAATTCAATGGCAACCTCGGGTGTCCACAATCTTGTCTTCAGTTCTTCTGCAACGGTTTATGGTGAACCTGATTCAATGCCAATCGATGAAAGTTTTGCAGTAGTCGATGCGACGAATCCGTACGGTCGGACCAAGCTCATGATTGAAAAAATTCTCCAGGATGTTGCCAGGGTTCACCCTGAATTCAATATTGCGGTGCTCCGTTATTTCAATCCAGGTGGCGCTCATGAGAGCGGTCAAATCGGTGAGGATCCCAGGGGAATCCCAAACAATCTTCTGCCGTTTGTTTGCCAGGTAGCAGCGGGGAAAAGAGACAAGCTTGTCGTCAATGGCAATGACTACCCTACTCCAGATGGGACATGCATCAGGGACTACATTCATGTAGTTGATCTTGCCAGGGGGCATTTGGCAGCACTGGTAAAGCTCAGTGAATCACCCGGGTTTGTTACCTATAACCTTGGCAGCGGTGAAGGCCATTCAGTTATGGATATGATCAACACATTCGAGAAAGCGAACAACCTGTCCATTCCATTTACAGTCGGTGAACGAAGGCCTGGAGACATTCCTGTTAGCTTTACTAATCCCGCCCTTGCAGAAACGGAATTAGGCTGGAAGACAGAACGTTCCCTTGAGGATATTTGCCGGGACGCCTGGAACTGGCAAAGCCAGAATCCCGACGGCTACGATTCATCTCCGGATACTTAATAGCCATTGGCGAGTGGCACGAGGTATTGTTGCGTGAAAATGCGGCACCTGAATTAATGGCCATGTACATGACATGCCCGACGCTATAGTTACGGATGAACGCTATAGTGCAACCCGGTAGAGACCAGCACGACCGGTTCCATCTTCGCGTTCGGTTGTCACATAGAGATATTTTCCATCGCGTGTGATCAGTCCTGATTCCTGCTGGTGTACCAGAGGCAGGGGGATACGGACAGGTACTTTTGCAAAAGCTTCAATCCAGTTTTCTCTCCAGCCTCTTCGGTACAGGTATGCATCTTTGTAAGTAATCACAACGGCTGTATTTCCATTCAGATCGAATGCCGTTGGCTGGGACCGTGAATTCCCATACCAGGATGACTCCCACAGATCCTGTTCGTTAGGTTGTGGAATAGTATCCAGCAAGGCCATTCGAGTAGCCTGCACATATCCTGTAGATGACTTGAGAGGAATTCGGTATATCTCTGCGGGCACTGCTCTTTTACTTAAGATTAAAATGGTTTCACTTTTCTCATCGACCGCAACCGCTTCACTGTCACGATAACCGTTCGGGTAGGTCATTTTGAGGCTCCATTCAACCGGGATTACCGAATCCAAACTCAGAGAATCCGGGTCAGGTTCCTTGATGATGAAAAACTCGATCCATGGCCTCCAGAGAAAATTGTCTCCAGAATCAGCGATCAAAAGGTAATTCTGATCCCGGTAACGAAAAGAGGCGAGATCTTCCCAGTCGACATTCCTGTCCACATCAACTGCCCAGAAACCAAGATCATTTCCCTGCCGGTCCATAGCAAAAATCTCCGGCTCATTACCACTATCGTTGATGGCAAAAAACAGTTCAGGAGAGACGTTCGATTGTGCCAGGCCACTGGCCTCTTTAAGCCTGTGATTTTCGATGTCGCCTACCCATGAAACATCATGCATCACCGGCGGCACCTTCTCTTCACTGATCGTCGTACCAGAGGCGTGTGGCGAGATGATCGTCTGCAATCCATGTACAACATCATAGCCCCGGTAAAACCCGATGGAGGCTATATAGCCAACTGGAATCACGACTACCAGCACTGCCAGTAACGCTAACCAGGCGAGTATTTTCATCACCCTCCCGTAATCCTGAACAGAAAATGCACTTCGCTGGCAGGTCCTATTTTTTCAAGAAAAGGTTCATGAATAATTTCACCATCAATCGCCACCGCCATCTTCTCGAGTTCATCAGGAGGTAATTTGTCAAAGCGAAACTGGATTTCCTGCACAAGATCCCGGTAGGTCAGGCTTGCAACGGATATTTGTTCTTCCCCGGTGAATCGTTGCAATTCACTGGAGAAGATTACGGTAGCCATTTATGATTCTTGAATTGCTTTGAGTACCCTTGGCGGTGAGCACGGCAGATGTGTCATCCATACACCAATCGATTGACTGACAGCCGTTGCAACCGCTGCCAGCGGTGGAACGATACCGGTCTCACCTACTCCACGAACTCCAAACGGATGAAATGGGTTAGGTACTTCAACAATGATGGTATCGATCATGGGTAAGTCAGAAGCAAGCGGTATCCGGTAATCCAGGAACCCTGCATTTTCCATCACTCCGTCTTCGTCATAGATATACTCTTCATTCAATGCCCAACCAATTCCCTGCACCGCGCCACCCTGGAACTGGCCTTCAACGTATCCGGGATGGATCGCCTTCCCCGCATCCTGAATTGCAGTATAGCGAATGACATCTACCTTGCCGGTGTCCCGATCGACCTCAACATCACACAGGTGAACGGCAAAGCTAGGGCCTGCTCCCCGTGCACTAATATTGCCGGTACCAGAAATCTGGCCGCCGGTTTTATCCGCTTCAGCGCATATTTCAGCAAGCGTTAGCTGGCCCTCACCCGCATTGTTAACGGCAACTCCATCCAGCCAGTCGACCTGCTCGGATGTAACGTTCCAGACTGCAGCTGCCCTTTCTTTTAGCTGTCGAACGATATCCTGCGCAGCTTCAATAACGGCCATACCGGTCGCGAATGTCGTTCTGCTACCACCGGTGGTCGCGTTGTAGGCAACATGTTCAGTATCTGCGACTATGGGTCGGAGGTTCGAGCCTGGAATACCCAGCTCTTCTGCAGCCATCATTTGCATAGATGCTCTGGATCCACCAATATCAGGAGACCCTTCGATAATCGTGCCCGTCCCATCGGGATTCAGGTTGATGATGACACTGGATTGACCACCAATATTGAACCAGAAGCCAGCTGCCAGACCGCGACCCTGGTTGTCTTTTAATGCTTCCTGGTAATGTGGTGAGCTTTTCGCTGCTTCAAGGCATTCCACTAGGCCAACGACTTTTAGTTTGGGTCCATAGACAGTTTGTGTACCTTCCCTGGCCGCATTCTGTAAGCGAAATTCGATTGGATCAATGCCCAGTTCTTCTGCCAGTTCGTTGATGACCATTTCGGCTGCAAATTCTGCCTGCGGGGCTCCGGGTGCTCGATAAGCCGCAACCTTTGCCTTGTTGACCACCACGTCATAGCCTTCAATGTAGATATTTTCAACATCGTAGGGAGTGAACACGGTCATACAGCCAGGGCCCATTGGCGAACCTTTGAATGCCCCCGCCTCAAAACATAACCTTGCCTGCATCGCGGTGATAGTGCCGTCTTTTTTAGCACCAATTCTGACGGTTGAGCGGGTGGCGGAACCTGGACCTGATGCACGGAATACTTCTTCGCGAGTCATTACCATCTTAACTGGCCGCCCGGCTTTGCGGGACAGGATTAAGGCAACCGGTTCGAGATAGACGGTTGTTTTCCCGCCAAATCCACCACCAATTTCACTGGCAATAACCTTGATCTTACCTAGTTCCATATCCAGTAACTTGGCGATGCTTGCTCGAAGATCAAAGTGCCCCTGGGTAGAAGCCCAGATCATCGCCTGGCCGTCTTCATCAATTTTTACCGTGGTTGCATGTGGTTCAATGTATCCCTGATGTACAGTGGGCGTATAAAAGTCTCGCTCAATCACCACCTCGGCGGCGGCAAAACCTGCTTCGATGTCTCCTTTCTTCAATTCCATCCTTGATGCGATATTTGATGGACTGGTTGCCTCTTCAGCCAGACCCTGGGTAAACATATCGCTATGCAAGACGGGTGAGTCAGGCTCCATGGCATCCGCCACATCCATCACAGGCTTCAAAACTTCATATTCCACTTCGATCAACTGCAAAGCAGCCTCAGCGGCAGCTTCTGAGAGTGCGGCAACTGCAGCGATTGCATGACCATGATACAAGACCTTATCATCTGCAAGTATGTTGCGTGCCAGGTCCAGGAGGTCTGTTGGTGCTTCACCGGCCTGAAACTTTTCAGAAGATACGTGTGGAAAATCCTGGTAAGTGGCAACTGACAGAACGCCAAGTTGCGATTCGGCTTTACTCGTATCAATACTCTTGATATTGGCGTGAGCATGTGGGCTACGTAAAATTTTGCCCCAGATCATACCAGGCAGAGACAAATCAGAACCAAAGTTGGCACGCCCCGTCACCTTGTCATAGCCATCAGGTCTGATGGTTCGCTGTCCAATATGTTTGTATATCTTGGCTTCACTCATGTCAGGCTTCTCCTCTCATCACCTCGGCTGAATCCATAACAGCGCGAATAATTTTATCATACCCCGTGCAACGACAAAGATTTCCAGCCAGGTAGTATCTGGCTTCTTTTTCGGTTGGATTCGGATTTTCTTCAAGCAATGCTTTAGTTGACACAATGAGGCCAGGAGTACAAATCCCACATTGCAGTGCGGCGTGTTCGAGAAACTTTTCCTGGATAACATGTAGTTTGTGCTTGGTTTCTATGCCTTCGACAGTCCCTATTTCGGCTCCCTCAGCTTCAACTGCCAGGACGAGGCAGGAACAGACGAGTCGTCCATCCATTGTCACCGAGCAGGCACCGCAATCACCAGAGCTGCATCCTTCTTTTGTACCAGTGAGCTGAAGTTCATCCCTCAGTACTTTAAGCAGGGTCTCACCGGGATCACACAAGAATTCAACAGGGTCGCCGTTAATGGTTGTTGTAACGTGAGTTTTCTTCATTACCGGTTACCTCTTACTCTATCAGCAGCAATGACAGCGGCTCTTCTGGTCAAGACACCGACCACGTGCCGACGGTAATCTACCGTGCCACGCCGATCTGTAATGGGATTCGACGCGGCACTGGCGGCGTCTGCTGCAGCTTGAAGTGCACGATCATCCAGCTTTGATCCTATTAGCGCGGCGGCGGCATCAGGAACCAGCAAGGCAGTCGGCGCGACAGCGCCAATACTGACTCTTGCGGCCGTGCATTCTCCATCTTCATTCAGCGTAATGCTGACACCCGCACCGGCGACCGCGATATCCATTTCAGAACGCGGGATCAATCGCAGATACGCATCTGAGGTATTTGCTGCAGGTTTTGGCAGCGTTATCTTGCGCAGTAATTCATCTTTCTCGAGACAGTTCTGTCCGACACCCGTAACAAAATCTTCTGCTGCAACCGTCCTCTCCCCGGATGGACCAACAATCACGCACTGGGCACGATTGACTATCAATGACGGTATGGTATCGGCCGCAGGAGATGCATTACACAGGTTACCACCGACACTCGCCCTGCCTTGAATCTGGGTAGAACCAATCAGATAGGCGGCCTCCACCAGACCAGGGTAAACGGCCTTAATATCTTCCCGGGCAGTGAGTTCAGCACACGGCATGGCGGGCCCGAGTTCCAGTCCTTCAGCATCGATGCTCGCTGTCATGAATTCTGGAATCTTTTTTAAATTGATCACAAGTCGGGATTCATTGACGAGATTGCTCATCTGAATGATTAAATCCGTGCCACCAGCCAATGCCCTGGGCGGTATATCAGCCCCTGCTAATAAAGCAACCGCATCCTGAATCGTTTCAGGTGCTTCATATACAACGGAAACCATTTTTCCTCCTACAAACATTGATACCCGTGAATTCGGGTCGAATAAAACAAAAGCGTATATATATCATGCTGCACAACCTAGTGCCATCGCCCCCTTTGTTATAGATTACATTCTGTTAATCAATTGAGTCCCGAATATGATCAAAGTGCGTCGAGCCACCATTGATGATGCAATGACGATTGCTGAATTTAACCAGGCCATGGCTTTAGAAACCGAGGATAAAACACTGGATCCAGTCACCATCAAAACCGGTGTGACAAGGATGGTTGAAGATGATGAATTAGGATTTTACCTGGTCGCCTGTTCCGATGAGGAAATCGCAGGTTGTCTTGGTATCACAACTGAATGGAGTGACTGGAGAAATGGGCTCTGGTGGTGGATCCAGAGCGTCTATGTTTCAACCGGATACAGAAATCAGGGCGTATTTAGTAGCCTGTATAGCGCTGTAAGATCCATGGCCGCTGACGAATCCAGTGTATGTGGTATCCGGTTATACGCTGAAAAGGACAACGGACGTGCTATCAGAACTTATATCAGGTTAGGTATGATTGAGACGGAGTACCGCATACTCGAAGAAGAATTCGGCGATGGCGCGAAGCCATGACGTTCTTCTCTCTCATTCAGAAAGCGCTGCCAATGAGTATGAAGATACCCTGTGAATTTATCCCATGGTTACTGCACTTAACGCCTGGATAAGATGAACATCGAAAACCCAAGATACCGGAAATTTCCCACTATGAATAAAGGTTTGAATGGATCTTAAAAGTTGTAAAACGACACCCAAGGTATTCGATGAACTGCTGACGCAAAAAAATCGCGTACGGACTGGTCTGGCGGAACTTGCAAAATTTCTGAAAAAAACTCCCTCAAAGAACTCAACGTGTGTCGGCACGATGCTGGGCTGGCAATCAGGACCACGGGGATTACTTTAACCGTTTACAGTGAAGGCGATAATATAGATCGGGAGTGGCCATTTGATATCATTCCAAGGACTATTTTCAAAAGTGAATGGGATCAAATTGAACCTGGTCTGAAACAGAGACAGGAAGTATTAAACCACTTCATCAACGATGTATATAACGATCAAAAAATACTAAAGGATAAGGTAGTACCAAGAGACATCATTGCTACATCAAAAGATTTCAGGCCTGAGTGCGTGGGGATGACGCCACAATTTGGCCTATGGGCACTAGTTAAAGGATCACTGATCGTCAATTCGTCTCAGGGGGTGGCAGCAAAGATACCTGGAAGAATTTCCGGGATGGCTACATGGTCGCAGTTGAGTTGACTGAACCGAGCGCTCCCACCAGGTAAGTTTCTATCTTATCTTTGGCGACATTGTCCGGGTCACTGAATTGCACACCCACACCTGGCGAGTGCGGACTCTTTACGCCTTTCCTGGCGATCCAGACGACCTTACCGGCGACCGGGATTTTTTCCGATTCATCCATCAGGTTAAGCAGGATAAAAACGTCGTCCCCGAGCTCATACTCGGTTCTATTGGCGATAAATAGCCCACCATTTTTCACAAACGGCATGTAGTAACTATGCAGAACGACCTTGTCCTTGATCGTCAGTGCGATCATGGTCTTCTTGGCCCCACCTCGTGCTAGCTTACCCATGTACTAATTCATCCATTTAACAAACCTTGGTGCTCAGACTTTGTCGAGCATGTTCTCATAACTCGAAATTCTGCCTCATGCCCCGCCAATCTACAAGCAATGAAGAATTTATTATTCAATTGCAAGTTCCCCACCGGCGATATCTATCAGCAAAGATTCGAGCAACAGCTGAGGATTTGGGTTTGTAGTATCACCCATCGTCTTTCGACAAAAAAGTATATGCTCGACAATTGCCAGCAGACCCTGACTTGAATATTTGTCACTAATTACTTTAATAAATTCTTCTAAATCTATGTTTATTATACCTTTATTTGATCCAGTCAGCTTTAATCGAAGCGCGTCTGCAAACAATCCATAGAGTACATCGTAGACCTCAGCAGGCTTGTCTTTATGTATCAGTTTGTCTGCACTGCCAATCGCTGACGGATCTTCAAGTATGATCCTGTCGATGCAGCGCTTTAGTGCGCTTCGTCTCTTCAGGAACTCAGAATCAAACCGGTTAACTCGTAATGGCGCGCCAACGGCCAGGTTCAGCAAAAGAGGCAGATCCGTTCCGGCTTCTGAATTTTCTTCCAGCCAGCCCATGACACTGTCAGCCAAAGGAATTGGAAAACTAACCTTCTGGCATCGGCTTCGAATAGTAGGTAATAATCGACCGGGCTGGTCTGTGACCAGCAAAAAATAAGTGCCCGCTGGGGGCTCCTCAAGGCATTTCAGTAACGCATTGCCTGATGCCTGGTTCATTTGTTCGGCCGGAAACACAATTGCAACCTTTCTCCCTCCCTGCTGCGCTGTTTGTGTTGCCCAGCCAACAACCTCCCTGATTTGCTCTATTTTGATCTGTCGAGACTCAACCGGGCGCACGACAAAGAGATCCGGGTGTGTGCCTGCACGGATCAGGAGGCAACTTGTGCAACCACCACATGCCTCGCCTGTCGACGTCTTCTGGCAAAGCATCTGTGCTCCCAGCGCAAATGCAAACTCCTTCTTGCCGATATCCGCAACACCAGAAAAAAGCAGTGCATGTGGAATTTTTTGATCCTTGATCTGTTGGGTTATCCTGTCGTGGAAATCCAGCTGCCATGGGAAAAATTGCCCTGTTGGGAGTTCCAGCTCACTCACGAGAGTCTCTCATTAATTACCCGGTTGATAATCCTGGTAATCTGGTCCTGGACCTCGACAAGTGGCAGCGATGCATTAACCACGTGAATTCGATTTTCATCACCGGCCCTGTCCAGAAAAGCCTGACGAACCCGATTAAAAAAATCATCCTGTTCCAATTCAAACCGATCCTTTGCTCCGACACTCGCCGCCCTTGATAAGCCTGTTTCAACTGCAAGGTCAAGCAGGATAGTACAATCGGGCACAAAGCCATCAATTGCAATCTTCTCCAACTGCGCGATCAGGTCATCCGGGACATGTCGACCGCCACCCTGGTACGCATAACTCGAATCAGTAAAACGATCACAGATTACCCACTTTCCTGCATCAAGTGCTGGTTTAATAACCTGCTCAACATGCTGGGCCCTGGCTGCAAACATCAGTAGTAATTCCGTCATATCTGTCATTTCATTGCGATCTTTATCCAGAAGCAAGGCCCTGATGCGTTCACCACAATCTGTACCTCCGGGCTCGCGAGTCGAGAAATATGAAATACCACGATCTTCGAGTAACGATTCAATGAATGACAAGTTCGTTGACTTCCCTACACCTTCAACGCCTTCAATGGTAACGAATAGACCGGCCATATCTAGCGTAACCCCTTCTGTCTTCTCTGGTATCGATCTACTGCGGCATTGTGTTCGTTTAGCGTCATTGAGAAATGACTGCTGCCGTCTCCTTTTGCTACAAAGTACAGATAACCACCAGGGTCAGCATGCAGGGTGGCATGAATAGCCGCCCTTCCCGGCATACTAATCGGAGTAGGCGTGAGGCCCTTGTAAATATAGGTGTTATAGGGTTGCTGTTCACGCAGATGAGATCGACGCAGGTCTCCATCAAAACTGTTACCCAGTCCATAGATTACGGTTGGGTCAGATTGTAGACGAATGCCTTTGCTTAACCGATTTAGAAATACGCGTGCGACATTCATTCTGTCAGGTGCATATCCTGTTTCTTTTTCTACAATGGAAGCCAGGATCAATGCTTCTTCTTGAGTACTTAATACGTCACCAATGGTCCGGCTCATCCATTCTTCTCCAAGCACCGACTTGAGCTTAATAAACGCCGTCCGCAGGATTTCAATGTCGGTCTCATCTTTCAGGTAGTGATAGGTGTCGGGGAAAAATTGACCCTCCGGAGAAACCCGTGGATACCCTAACAAATCCATTACGTCGCGATCAGCATAAGTATGGATTGTCTGTGTAATATCATCCCGGTCTTCCAGGTGTTTCCGCCACTGTTTGAAGTTCCAGCCTTCAGGGAAAGTTATCTGCCTCTGAATCACCTTGCCTGATCGAAACAAGACGAGCAGATCCTTGCCGGACATACCGGGAGCAAGTTCATATTCCCCGGCCTTTATTTCGCCATCACCACGAGTGAGTAAACCATAATACCTGAGTATCCTGGCATCTGTTTCCAACAGCTCAAGTTTATCAAGGGAGACTGCAACCGACCCTATTGTTGCGCCTTTTTTGATTTCAAAACTCAATGGAGAGTTTGTATTGATCGGTTTGTCTAATTGCACAAACAGATAGACCACGGCCAAAGAGAGCAGGACGGCAGAGACACCAGTAACCCCCGCTACGATTTTTAGCCAAGCACTCATCGGGTTTTGTCCCTTCGCGAATCTGAAATTATGTTGCCGGTATGCCGAACAATAACGTTTTATTGTAGCTCAATGGCTAGTCCAGCTGTTTGAAAATTAGCGTTCCATTGGTGCCACCAAAACCGAACGAATTTGTCAGGGTAGCACTCAGCTTCTTTTCTCTTGCCTGGTGGGGGACATAATCCAGGTCACAATCCTCTGAAGGAGTGTCTAGGTTTATGGTGGGAGGCATAACCTGGTCCCTCAGGGCCAGAATAGAAATAACGGCCTCGACCGACCCAGCGGCACCAAGGGAATGACCAAGCATTGACTTTGTTGAGCTCACAGCAACATTTTTGGCATCGCTTCCCATAACAGACTTGATTGCCATAGTCTCTGCCACATCGCCCAGGGGAGTTGAAGTGCCATGCGCATTGATATAGCCAATATCTGAAGCGCTCATTCCGGCATCACGCAATGCATTATTCATCGCCATGGCACCACCGGCCCCATTTTCAGCCGGTGAAGTCATATGGGTTGCGTCTGCACTCATGCCAAAACCTGCCAGCTCACAGTAGATGTTCGCCCCACGAGCCTTAGCATGTTCAACCTCTTCAAGAACGATGACCGCTGCACCATCACTTAGGACAAATCCATCCCGGTCCTTATCCCAGGGTCGACTTGCCCGTTCAGGTTCGTCATTGCGCCTGGATAGAGCTTTCATTGCGGCAAATCCGGCCATGGTTGTCGGCGATGTCGATTTTTCAGCACCCCCTGCAAGCATCACATCAGCATCTCCGTGCGCAATCATCCTCGCTGCAAAGCCAATGTTGTGCGTGCCGGTGGTGCAGGCTGTTGTTATTGCAATGTTAGGGCCGGTTAGCCCGTACCTAATGGACAGGTGTCCAGCAATCATATTGATAATGCATGAAGGCACAAAAAATGGTGTGACCCTTGAGGGTCCCCGATTGAGAAGGACGTTGTGACAAGTCTCAATCGTCACTATACCGCCGATGCCAGAGCCAACCGCGACTCCCATCCGATGCCTGTTTTCATCCGTAATCACAAGGCCGGCATCATTCATCGCCTGTATGCCGGTAACCAGCCCGAATTGGATGAAACCATCCATTCTTCTGGCTTCTTTGAATGACAGGTACTCGGTAATATCAAAATCGGGGACACTGCCACCAATGGTGACCGAATAACCGGATGTATCAAAAGATTTTATTTGGCCGATACCACTTTTTGCAGAGAGCAAACCATCCCATGATTCCTCAACTGAAACACCCAGGGGAGTAATCATTCCGAGGCCAGTAACAACGACTCTACGATTAATCATTCAATCTTCTCTACCCAGACCAGAGCGCCATAAATAAAAAACCGCATTCACCTGGAAGTAAATGCGGCTGGTATCAAAAAGCAAACGACTATGAATGTGATTCAATATAGTCGATCGCTTCCTTAACCGTGGTGATTTTCTCCGCTTCTTCGTCGGGGATCTCAGTCTCGAATTCTTCCTCGAGCGCCATGACAAGTTCGACGGTATCAAGAGAATCTGCTCCCAGGTCTTCCACAAATGAGGCTTCGGCAGTCACTTCATCTTCTTTGACGCCTAACTGTTCACAAACCAGTTTCGTCACTCGTTCTTCGATGGTACTCATGCTTAAATTTACTCCTACATATTTAAATTTGCAGTCAAGCTGCGCTAGTTTAATGAAATGCCAGTTCCGGTATCAAGTACTTTTGGGACTAACAAATACGGGTTGGTCTTTACGCTAACTCATATACATCCCGCCATTGATATGAATCGTCTCGCCTGTGATGTATGCGGCGGCATCACTGGCAAGGAAAGCAACCAGTGATGCTATCTCTGATGGCTCTCCTAATCTTCCTGCAGGTATTCTCGAAAGCAGGGTTTCTTTCTGGGCTTCCGGCAATTCATCTGTCATATTGGTCGCAATGAACCCCGGTGCTATGCAGTTTACCGTTATTCCGCGTGACCCCAGTTCACTCGCAATTGATCGGCTATACCCTTCCATTCCCGCCTTGGCTGCAGCGTAATTACTCTGACCAGGGTTACCCATACTACCGACAACCGAACTGATATTAATCACTCTACCCCATCTGGCCTTGGTCATGCCACGCATGCAGCGTTTGGTCACCCGATAAATTGACCCGAGATTAGTATCGATGACTGAATCCCATTCATCATCTTTCATGCGTAGCGCAAGGTTATCCCTTGTAATTCCCGCGTTGTTGACAAGGATCAGCGGAGAGGCATGATTCGCCTTAATCTGCTCAAAAAAGGCATCAATTGATTCGACATCACTGACATTGAGAACATAGCCAGTTCCGTTGCCTGCAAGCATCTCTGTGACAGCCGATGCTCCGGATTCTGTGGTCGCGGTTCCAATGACTTCCACATTATCTTCCAGCAGGCGCCTGGCGATGCTTTGGCCAATACCCCTGCTCGCACCAGTGACAATCGCAACTTTTCTGGCCTCATCACTCATGCGGCCAACTCAATGGATACCGATTTCAATGAATCCAGGGAACCAATGTTAAAGGTAGAAACAGACTTATCGATCCTTCTATTGAGTCCCGAAAGTACCTTGCCGGGACCACATTCAACGATACGATTGACAGTGTCTGAAGTCATCCTGGCGATTGTTTTTGTCCATTGGACTGCGCTGTACATTTGTCTGACAAGATTATCTTTTATGTCATCCGGGGAATCACAGTAATTTGCGTCGACGTTTTGGATTATCCTGATTGAAGGTGCTTTAAATGAGACGTCAGCCAGCGCAACTCTCATCTTGTCCGCTGCTGGTTTCATCAATGAACAGTGAAAAGGCGCGCTCACTGCAAGTGGTATCGCCTTGCGTGCTCCAGCTGATTTACACGCCTCCATGGCCGCTTCAAGGGCTTTATTTTCACCTGCAATGACGGTTTGCCCCGGGGAATTGAAATTTGCTGCCTCAACCACGCCAAGACTCGCCTGATCGTGACAGATTGAAATAACCTGCTTATCGTTCAGCCCCAGTATGGCAGCCATACCGCCATCACCGACGGGAACGGCATTCTGCATAAACTGGCCACGCTGCTGAACCAGGGAAACCGCATCTTCGAATTCCAGAACCGAAGCCGCCACCAATGCTGAATATTCGCCCAGGCTGTGACCTGTAACTATATCGGGAAGGTTTACTCCTTGCTCAACGGCCAATTGCCATAGTGCAACAGATGTAGTCAGTAACGCGGGTTGTGTAAATTCAGTTTGATTCAGTTTTTCCTCGGGCCCCTGCTGGATCAATTCCCACAGGTCATACCCGAGCACAGAAGAGGCGTCATCAAAAATAACTGCTACAACAGTCTCGGCCGCTTGTAACATGCCGACTTTCTGAGAACCCTGGCCGGGAAATACAAATGCCAGTTTACTCATATCCCTTCTCGAAAGATTGAAGGTGCCAACTAGTCGTCAGCGGTGTGAACTACTTTCTTGCCACGGTAAAAACCATCCGCAGTGACATGATGTCGCCGGTGAATTTCACCGGTTGTTGAATCCTCGGACAAGGTTGGTCCTTTCAAGGAATCGTGCGAACGACGTTCTCCGCGACGTGAACGAGTAACTTTACTTTTTTGAACAGCCATTACCTGCTCCCTTTTATACTATTTGGACTAAATTTTGATTTTTTGTTTCTTTTCACTGCTCAGCAGTCCTGCAAAGGGCTTACGTGCTCCCTCATCAGCGTCAGGCTGCGGTAGCAGATTCACTACTTCCTGGTATCGTTCACCACACTCGCCATTGGCATGCCTGGCGACCATCGGTAAACCGAGTATCAAGCCATCTTCAATCAGCTCGACAAGTTGCACCCGCTTCCCTTCGATTACCAGGCCATCTTCCTCCTGTGACAATTCCTGTAATACCAGCTCAGAATTGACCAGCGTCAGCCGAACCTCAATATCCAGTGGATAATCTAGCGACTCCAGGCAAGCCTGGCATTCAAGACTAACACTGACAGCAGCCTTTCCAACAACTCCCGTCCTGTGCTTTCCACGCTTTCTGAATCCCAGAGTAACCTGCACATTTCCTTCATTACTCTTTAGCGACTGAACCAGTCTTGAGAATCGATCTAAAGGAATTGTACCTTTTAACTTAGCATGGTCATTCACCAACTTTCGGTGATCCACCGTATCTGGTAGAGGCCCTGTTAACATAAGGGGCGCATCTTAGGCATCAGGTCCTGCACTGTCAAAGGAAAATGAAGAAAGTCGATGATTTTCATAGGTAATATAGTCTTTTGTAACAACAAGATAGCGACCTTCGTGTGAATCAAGCCCATCCACCCAGAATAATCCTGGCGTCAACTTCCGAATATCGGTTGGACCTGCTTTCCAGGCTCCAACTCCGATTTGAGCAAATTGATCCCATTTATACAGAATCAGGCAGATCAGGCGAAACGCCGAACGAGAAAGCCATCCGTCACTCGCTGGGCAAAGCGATATCAGTCAGCACCGGGTTAGATGCAGCTTACCCATATATTGTCATAGGTTCAGATCAGGTTGCCCATCTTGGTAATGACGTGTTGCCAAAACCCGTCACCCTGGAGAGGCCCACAGCACAATTATCGATTTGCAGCGGGCAGTGGGTGAGCTTCACTACCGCGATTTGCCTGGTTGACGAGGCCGATCGGGTGTTTGAAGCTATCGAACATTTTCAAATCAAGTACCGGAAACTGTCCCTGGCTGCTATCGCCCGTTACCTTGAAGTTGACAAGCCATTCGACTGCGCCGGTAGCATCAAAGTGGAAGCTTCAGGAATCTCGTTAATAGAGGATACCCGCGGAAGAGACATCAACACAGTCTACGGGCTGCCTCTGATGCTGTTGCAGGAGTCTTTAAAATCTTTTAGCAACTATTCAGTTTAACATAAGTTGTTAACTTGTTATTTTAGATAGATATAATTTCATTCCACAGCTGCTCCATCTCTTCGTCCAGAGGTGCATCCGCCTGGACTGCGGGATGACCCTCCATGGCGGGGATATCCAGACGGGAAGCATGCAGCATCATCCTGCTCAAGCCCTTCTGTGCCAGGACACGGTCAGGCTCCTCAAACCCGTATCTTTCATCCCCCACCACAGGATATCCAACATGGCGGCAATGCACTCTGATCTGGTGAGTTCGCCCAGTCACCGGTGAGGCTTGCAAGGCAC
>Ga0114949_10000243_pt1 | contig 27133 bp, 26 predicted proteins | sample N074metaG_FD_83505 | JGI IMG/M metagenome (GOLD analysis project Ga0114949, IMG submission 83505) | Deep subsurface microbial communities from Kermadec Trench to uncover new lineages of life (NeLLi) - N074 metaG | ecosystem: Environmental > Aquatic > Marine > Ocean trench > Sediment | place...
ATGGCACCCAGAAAGGCATCCATCCAACTCAATTGTTGCTCCAGTGCCACCATGCCTTCTGAGGCCACTATCGACAAAGGTGTCGCCCCGGTAAAACCATCTACAGCGGTCCACACCGCATCACCGGACATCTGGGCGGGATAGGCAAAATACAAAAACGCCCTACCGGTGAGCGCCGGGTTGAGAAAGTTCTTGCCGGTACCACCGAATACTTCCTTGCCTATGACCACGCCAAAGCTGATGCCCAGCGCCACTTGCCACAGGGGAACATCCGGGGGGCAAATCAGTGCGAATAAAATAGAGGTGACAAAGAAACCCTCGTTAACTTCATGGCCGCGCTTCATGGCGAACAAGATTTCCCAGGCAATACCCACTATGAACGTCACCGCATAGATGGGTACGAAGAACACAGCGCCATACCACAGGCAATGCCACAAACTACCCGCATCGTAACCAGCAAAGGTTTCAATAAGAAAGCCGCGCCAACCGTCTACCTGGGCACCGGCAGCCATGACATCATTTGCCTGGAAGCCGAGGTTATACATGCCGTAGAACATGGCGGGGAATGCTGCCAACCACACGGTAATCATAATGCGCTTCAGGTCGGCACCGTCCCTGACGTGAGCGGTGGAGCGAGTGACCGAAGACGGCGAATAAAGAAAGGTGTCAAACACTTCATACAGTGCATACCAGTTCTGGAAGCGCCCACCCTCTTCGAAATGGTGCTCAATTTTATCCAGATATTTTCTCAATCCCACAGCTTAACCCTCCTTCTCGATGCGGGTCAGATTATCCCGCAGGATTGGACCGTATTCATATTTACCCGGACAGACATAGGAACACAGAGCCAGGTCCTCCTCTTCCAGTTCCAGGGCGCCCAGGGCCTGTGCCATTTCAGTATCACCCACGATAAGTGCTCGCAGCAATTGCGTGGGCAAAATATCCAGGGGCATCACTTTCTCATAGCTGCCCAGGGGAACCATGGCCCGCTCACTGCCGTTGGTGGTTGTGGTCATGGCCACGGGCCTGTTGCCCAGCAGGCCGTTGATGTAAATACCCAGGTTGGAGTGTTTGTGCAGGCCCGGCGAGGCCCAGCCAAAAAACTCGCGGTGACGCCCCTCCAACAGTATCGAAACCTGTTGATGATAGCGACCCAGGTAGGCCGTGGAGGTGGACACCTTGCGACCACCCAGAACCGAACCGGAGATAAGCCGGTTTTCGCCCTCTTTTAAGCGACCGGCACACAGTTCCTGCAAATCGGCACCCAGGCGAGTGCGCAGCAGAACCGGGCTTTCAACCTGTGGGCCGCCCAGGGCGATAACACGCGGGGTGTACAAACGGCCGTCGAGAAACAGGCGACCGGTGGCGATGACGTCCTGGTAGGAGATGGTCCAGGCGGTTTTTGTGGCGCCCACGCCCTCCAAAAGATGGATGTGGGTGCCGGCCAGACCCGCGGGGTGGGGGCCGGAGAACTGTGCCAGTTCAATATTGGCCGCCTGGCCCTGTGGAATGTCGACACCGGCGGCGGTGCACAGGTAAAGTTTCCCGACGGTAAGCTTGGCAAGTAAATTCAAACCCACTTCGAAGGCCTGGGTGTGCTCGGCAATAATAATCGCCGGGTCCGCCGCCAGGGGGTGGGTGTCAATGGCCGTCACAAAGATAGCAACGGCATCGCTGGTCGGAGCAGGCACCTGGCTGTATGGCCGGGTGCGCAATGCCGTCCACTGACCGCTGGCTACCAACTGGGCCCGGATGGTGTCGTTGTCCAGGCCGCTAATTTCATCGCTGGAATAGGCCTGAAACTGTTCGGCGTCATCACCCTCGATATCGATAACAACAGACTGCAAAACACGCTTGGCACCGCGATTAATCGCCGACACTGTGCCACTGGCCGGGGCGGTAAAGCGCACGCCCTCATTTTTCTTGTCGCTGAACAGCAATTGCCCGGTTACAACGCGATCGCGCTCACTTACAGCCATGGTGGGCTTTAATCCCACATAGTCAAAACCGACCAGGGCAACAGCGCGCGCTGCTGGAGCATCCTGGATGATTTGTTGTGGAGCCCCCTGGATGGGGATATCCATACCCTGCTTGATCTTAATCATAGAACCGGCCCGAGAAATTCAAGTCGCGCATTATACGGAAGCACCCCCCGAAAAACCACCCCGTGGGCAGGTGATTAACCTGCGATCACCTTGATTTTGAACAAGTTTTGGCGAGCTTTTACCCCAACTTAACCCTCCTTGGGGTAGGCGGCGTATTGAATGCCCGCCATTTGCTCCAGCAGGCGGTGAACCTGGCAGCTGTAACCAAACTCATTGTCATACCACAGGTACACCACGGCCTGTGTGCCATTGACGATGGTGGCCTGGGCATCAAAGACACAGGCGTGGCGGCTACCCACCAGATCGCTGGATACCACTTCCGGCGAATTGGAGTAATCCACCTGCTTGCGCAGCGGTGAATGCAGGGCAATATTTCTCATGTACTCGTTAAGTTCTGCCACCGTGGTGGCGCGTGCCAGCGTCAGGTTGAGTATAGCCAGGGATACGTTCGGCGTGGGAACCCGAATAGCATTGCCAGTGAGTTTGCCGACCAATTGCGGCAGCACCTTGCCCACGGCGGAGGCGGCACCGGTTTCGGTGATCACCATATTCAAACCGGCACTGCGGCCGCGTCGATTGGCCTTGTGGTAGTTGTCGGTGAGGTTCTGGTCATTGGTGTAGGAGTGAATGGTTTCGACGTGACCACTGACAATACCAAAGCCGTCATCCAAGGCCTTCAGCGGTGGGGCAATGGCGTTGGTAGTACAGGACGCCGCTGAAATAATCCGGTCCTCGCTCTGTACGATATCGCTGTTGATTCCGGCCACTACATTTTTAAGGTCGCCCTTACCCGGCGCGGTCAGCAATACCTTGCTCACACCCTTGCACTGGAGGTGCTGGGACAGGCCCGCTTCATCCCGCCACACGCCGGTATTATCAATAACAATAGCATTATCAATACCGTAGGCGGTGTAATCCACTTCCGCCGGGGAGTTGGAGTAAATCACTCTAATCTCGTTGCCATTGGCCACGATGGACTGATTTTCCTCATCCACCCTGATGGTGCCGGCAAAAGCGCCGTGTACAGAGTCGCGCCGCAGCAAACTCGCCCGCTTGACCAGGTCATTGGGCGCTGAGCCCTTGCGTACAACGATGGCGCGCAGGCGAAGCGACGCACCGCCATCAGTTTTCTCTATGAGGATGCGCGCCATCAGACGACCTATGCGGCCAAAACCGTATAAGACCACATCCACTGGTTTTTGGACCGGGTGCTCATGCGAGCCGATCAGGTCGGCCAGTTGCCGTTCTACATATTGCGCAACGCTAAGGTCTTCGCCCTCGCCCCGGTCATAATACTTGACCGCCAGCCTGCCGATATCGATATGCGCCGGGCCCAGGTCCAACGTTGACAGACAGTCCAACACCGGCGCCGTCTCAAACTCAGACAACTCATTTTCCTCCACCTGGCGCACATAGCGGTGGTCTTTCATGATTTCCAGTACAGAGCGATTAACCAGAGACTTGCCATAAATATAGCATTTAATGTTTTTTTCCCGGGACAGCTTGCCCACCTGGGGAATCATGGCCTCGGCGAGGGCCTCGCGCTCCTTCCAATTGCTGAAATAGTCATCGGGACGCGCTCGTTTACGATCAATCACTGTGGGTACCCCTTAGTCGCTATCTGCTGTTGCTGCAGGACGCGTATTATCGTCCACCACCTCTGCCGGTGCAAGACGAGAATGACCAGAGCGCGGCCCTCAAACTTCGCTATCACGCAACACTGGAGTCCACGGCTAGCTTACCCGTACAATAGCGCTCTTCTACGCCGCCCTCTTACTGTCGGCGCTTCAGCTTTGGACCGATTAACCGAATATGTTCCTGGAATTAGTAAAAAAGACACCCTGGCCCCATAAAATTGCCACGCGCACGGCATTGGGGCCCTTTTATGGCAGCGCAGAATCCCGTTGCATCGCCGAACTGGCAGACCCCGAGCGCCTGTTGCTGGTAGTGACAGCCGACACCAGCAGCGCCATCGCCCTGGAGCGCGAGCTGGCGTTTTACCTGGACGACCCCGTTGAAATTCTGGCCTTTCCCGATTGGGAGACCCTGCCCTACGACAATTTTTCGCCCCACCAGGACATTATCTCCGGACGCTTGAATACACTACACAAGCTGCCCTCAATGAGTGCCGGTATTTTAATTGTACCCGTGCCCACCCTGATGCACCGGTTGCCCCCCACGCAGTACATCGCCGGTTCCAGCTTGGTGTTGAAACCGGGCCAGACCATCGACATAGATAGTTTCCGGCGCAACCTGGAGCGCAACGGCTACCTCAACGTGGACACGGTTTATGATCGCGGTGAATTTGCCCTGCGCGGCTCATTGTTCGATATTTTCCCCATGGGTTCCAAACTGCCCTACCGCATAGACCTGCTGGATGACGAGGTGGACAGCCTGCGCACTTTCGACCCGGAGAGCCAGCGCACGGTTGACAAGGTGCGCGCGATAAATTTACTGCCGGCGAGGGAGTTCCCGCTGGACCGCAAGGCCATCAACCGTTTTTTGATGAACTGGCATGACGCCTTCAATGTGGATTGTGAGGCCTGCCCCACCTACACCGAAGTGAGTGCGGGTAGAGCCCCGGGGGGCACCGAGTACTACCTGCCGCTGTTTTTTGATCACTGCGACTCGCTGTTTGATTTTTTGCCCGACAATGCCGCGGTAATCACCACAGGTGACCACCACGGAGCCGCCCAACGATTCTGGCAGGAGGCGGGAACCCGCTTCGAAGAATATGGCATAGACCCCCGCCGACCGCTGCTGCCTCCCAAACGCTGCTTTCTCCCGGTGGAAGAGCTATACCAATTACTGGGTAAACAATCGGTACTGGAGCTGCGTCACAGCCCCAATGCACCGGTGCACCAAAGCACTTACTCTCGCCCGCCGCCGCAGCTTAGCGGCCAGACGGGCAAACAATCTCCCGCCCAGTGCTTTGCCGATTTCCTGGGCGAACACCCGGGCCCGGTACTGCTGTGTGCTGAATCGGCCGGGCGCCGGGAAATACTGCTGGAGTCGTTGGCCAAGCTCGACTTGCATCCCCCCAACGTGGCCAACTGGCATGACTTCGAAACGTCCGGTCTGGACTTTGCCATTACCACCGCCCCGCTGGACCGGGGCTGTTATTTTGGCCCCGACCTGGCCACGCTGGTCTGTGAGCCCCAGCTATTCGGTAACCGGGTGGCGCAGCGCAGGCGTCGTACCACATCGCAGCAGACCGAGGCGGCCAATGCGTTCAAACACATCAACGAGTTGTATGCGGGGGTGCCGGTGGTTCATCTGGAGCACGGGGTTGGGCGCTATGTGGGGCTGGAAACCTTAACCATAGACCACCAGGATACTGAGTTTCTCACCCTGGAATATGCCCAGAGCTCGCGCCTGTACGTGCCAGTGGCATCTCTGCACCTGATCTCCCGCTACGCCGGCAGCGATGCCGAGTCGGCCCCTCTGCACAGGCTGGGCTCTGACCAATGGGAAAAAGCCCGCCGCAAGGCCAGCGAAAAAGCCAACGACATCGCCGCCCAGTTGCTTGAGGTATATGCCCGCCGGGAAGCCAAAGAGGGCTTTGCCTTCACAGTGGACGACGAGGCCTACGACAAGTTTGCCGCAGACTTTCCCTTTGAGGAAACACCCGATCAGGAACAATCCATTCACACGGTTCTCGCAGATATGCGCAAAATCAGTATCATGGACAGGCTGATATGCGGCGATGTGGGCTTTGGCAAAACCGAGGTGGCCATGCGCGCGGCCTTTGTCGCCACCCAAAATGGCAAGCAAGTGGCCGTGCTGGTTCCCACTACCTTGCTGGCCCAGCAACACTACCGCTCCTTTATGGACAGATTTGCCGACTGGCCGGTAAAAGTGGAAGTGGTGTCCCGATTTAAAACGGGCGCCCAGCTCAGGGACATCACCCGTCGGGTAGCCAACGGCGACATCGACATACTGGTGGGCACCCATAAGCTATTGCAGAACGACTTCAAGTTTCACGACCTGGGCCTGCTTGTTATCGACGAGGAGCACCGCTTCGGCGTCAAGCAAAAAGAAGCCATCAAGGCCATGCGCACCGAGGTGGATATACTCACTCTCACCGCAACCCCCATTCCCCGCACCCTGAACATGGCCCTGGGCGGCATGCGTGACCTATCTATCATCGCCACGCCCCCGGCCAAGCGTTTGTCCATCAAAACCTTTGTACGCGAACACGACATAGGTATGATCAAGGAGGCCATACTGCGAGAGACCCTGCGCGGCGGCCAGGTTTACTACCTGCACAACGAGGTAAAAACTATCGAGGAAACCGCCAGAAAACTACGTGAATTACTGCCCGATCTGAGTATAGGGGTGGCCCACGGACAAATGGGTGAACACCAGTTGGAGGAAGTCATGTCCAACTTCTATCACCAGCGCCACCACATCCTGTTGTGCACCACCATCATTGAAACCGGCATCGACATACCCAACGCCAACACCATCATCATGGAGCGCGCCGACAAATTTGGCCTGGCCCAGCTGCACCAATTGCGCGGCCGTGTGGGCCGCTCCCACCACCAGGCCTACGCCTATCTACTGCGCCCCCCCGAGGGCTCACTGACCCGCGATGCACAAAAGCGCCTGGACGCAATCGAAATGGCCAGTGACCTGGGTGCCGGTTATTTACTGGCCACCCACGACCTGGAAATTCGTGGGGCCGGTGAGCTGCTGGGCGACGAGCAGAGTGGACAAATTCACAGCGTGGGCTTCAGCCTCTACATGGAATTACTGCAAAGTGCGGTTGAGGCGCTCAAACGCGGCGAGATACCCGACGTGGATGCCCCACTGGACCCCGGCACGGAAGTGAACCTGCACGTGCCGGCACTGATTCCCCAGGACTACCTGCCCGACGTGAATACCCGATTGATCCTGTACAAGCGCATTTCCGCCGCCGGCTGCGACGATGACTTGCGCGAAATTCAGGTGGAGATGATCGATCGCTTCGGCCTGCTCACGCCGCAAATTTACAACTTGTTTCTACTGGCCAGATTGCGCCTACAGGCGGAGGCCTTGGGCATTGCGGCTATCGACGTCGGCAGCTCCGGGGGCAGTATCAAGTTTAAAGAAAGCACCCGGGTCAATCCGATGAGCATTGTCAAACTGGTACAATTGAACCCCCGTTCGTATAAACTGGCCGGCGCAACACGACTGCGCTTTGAGTGTGATCTGGAAGACACACAGGCCAGACAGGAATTTATAGAACAGTTACTGCACACCTTCGAAACAGACGCACAAAAGAGCGCCGCCCAATGAACACCTGCAAAAAAACGCCAACCCTTTTAGCCACTTTCCTGGCGGTGGCCGCCAGCGGGCTATTCACCGCCGCGGCCAGCGCCCAGAACGAGCCGCGCTGGTACCGCATCGAGTTGCTAATTTTTGCCCACCGCTCCGTAGCTGCCAGGGACAGCGAAACCTGGGAGCCCACACCGGTATTGCTCTATCCTCAACAAACCCGGTTTTTAGTAGACCCGGCTCTGGTGGAGAAAAACCTTGCACAGTTCGATGCCACCAGCGAACTGGATGAGCGAGGTCACCAGACCCTGTTCATTATCCCGCCGCCCAACGAAGATGAAGAAGAAATTATCGAAGAAAATGTAGACCCCCCGGAGCCGGCTACCCATACGCTAACTATGGAGCCGGATTCACCGGAGCTGACGCAGCCACCCGAACCGGAGCTGCCCACCACACCCACGCCATTTGTACACCTGGCCAACGCCGAACTGGAGTTTCGCGGCAAGGCCGCCTACATGGAGCGCAGCGGCCGCTATAAAACGCTGTTCCACGAAACCTGGGTGCAACCCATGGCTGAGCAGGGCCTGGCCCTGCCCATTGTGGTCGACCGCTCTGGCGACCTGGAAAACTGGCCCGAGCTCCAGGGCAGTGTCACATTTTTTATCTCGCGCTTTTTACACGTCGAAACCAATCTTTGGCTAAACACTTTGGGGGAATATCTCCCCCAGGGCTGGGATATGCCGGCGCCACCGCTGGGGCCAAAGTCGCTCACAGTAATTTATCCACCGGAGCCAGAATCGGATCCCGCGCTAGACCCCGAGTTGGGATACCAGCCCATTGCCTCCGGATTTTTTGGCGCTACTGTGCCAGAGTCGGAGGATGAAGAGGCCGAGGCGCTTGCAGAAGCCGCGGAACCAATTTACCCCTGGCGCCACGCCGTCTCACTGCAGCAAAAACGCAAAATGCGCAGCACCGAAGTGCACTACATAGACCACCCCATGTTAGGGTTGGTGATAAAAATCAGTCCGCTGGGCGAGGAGGAGTTACAGCTGCGGGCCAACGCCGAGCTCGCCCTCACTCAGGCGGAAGCCGAAGAACTTAACAGGTAAGCGAGTAGCGTTGCCACCACCGCCGCATTTTTACTCAGCGATTCACGCATCCCCTGCAGGGAAATGGGTTGGTCACTCTTGCCCGCAGCGGGATTGACCACCATACACAGGGCCGCGTAGGCCATGCCCAGCTCGAGGGCCAACGCCGCCTCCGGCATGCTGGTCATGCCCACCAGGTCACAGCCATCGCGCTCCATGCGCACGATTTCTGCGGCACTTTCCAGGCGGGGGCCCTGGGTGACGCCCAGCGTGGCCGGGGCGAGGCAGGGAATGTTTTTATCCACGGCGGCACGCAGTAACTCAGCGCGCAACAAGGGTGTAAAGGGGTGGGAAAAGTCGATATGTTGCAGTTCGCCGTTGCTACCATCGTCGACACTGTGCTTCCTGCCCCAGGTGTAATCGATAATCTGATCCGGAATCACCAGGGCGCCGGTGGCCATATCGGGCGTAATACCCCCCACGGCATTAATGGCCACCACATCGCTGACAGCCAGCGATTTAAGCGCCCACAGATTGGCCCGGTAGTTTATTTTATGGGGTGGAATCGCCAGGGGGGCACCGTGGCGCTGCAGGAAAAAAACGGCACACTCACCTACCCGCCCCTCTACGATTTCTTTGGACGTGCTGCCATAGGGGGTGTCTATGTTATGCGTATCAACTAACTGCAGGCCCGCAAGCTGGGTAATGCCAGTGCCGCCAATCACCGCAAACCGTCTCACACCTCTGGCTCCGCCGGCGGCTTCTGCAACTGCACTGTGGTGGTAGGAAAGGCCACATCGGCGCCGTTGGCGTGCACAATGGCCAGAATTTTGAGCAGTATGTCCTGCTTTATCTCGTGAAACTTTACCCACGCGGTAGTTTTGGTAAAGGTGTATACAAAGAAATCCAGTGACGAGGGCCCAAAACTGACCAGATTGACTATGAGCGTGCGAGACAGGTCAATTTCCTCGTGGTTTTCCAGCATTTCCCGCACCTGGGTCACAATGGCCTCCAACTTGTCCGCGTCCTGGTAGCGCACACCGATAGTTTCATAGATACGGCGATTGCGCATACGCGAGGGGTTTTCTACCGACACCTGGCTGAACACCGCATTGGGTACATACAGCGGGCGCTGGTCAAAGGTACGGATGCGGGTGAGCCGCCAGCCAATATCCTCCACCGTGCCCTCTATTTCCTGGTCGGGGGAGCGAATCCAGTCACCGGTGGTAAAGGGGCGGTCCAGATAAATGCTCAGCCCACCGAAGAAATTCGCCAGCAAGTCCTTGGCGGCAAAGCCGACGGCTATACCACCTATGCCGCCGAAAGCCAGCAACCCGGAAACAGAAACTCCCACTGATTGCAGCACCATTAATGCGGCTATTAGCCACACGCTCACGCGCAGTAATTTGGCCGTTGCGTGCACCGAGGCCTTGTCCGCCGAAGCGGTGTGCCCCCTGCTCTCCTGCAGCATCTCGCCCTCGGCACCGCGGATAAGGCGCAACACAAACCAGGTGAGCAATAACACCAGGGCCGTATCATAGGCGGGTTCAAATTGGTCGCTCACATCCGCCAGCGCGGGTATCAACTCCAGCGCGATGGATAACACAAAAACCCACAACACCGTGCGCAGGGGCGCTGCCAGGGCGGTCAGTACCACATCATCCCAGCGCTGCGCACTGTCCTCGGCGGCCTTGTGCACCCGCCTGAGAATAAAACCCAGCGTAAGATGGGCTAAAAAGCCGCCAAAAAGTAACAGGACGATGGCGCCCAGCGGCCCCGCACCCTGCACCAGATTAGCCAGTTGATTGGCCAAGACCTGAATAAAATCCATGATTGCTACTCACCCTTTTATCTGTGGCCACAAAACACGGCCGACTTAGACGATTTTTTTATTTCGCCACTCATGCTTAATTGTTATCGGCTATATAAAAGCCATCCCTGCCTGATGTCAACTCTTGAAAACCTCTGCAACTCATTGATCTTTTGAGAGTTGTTTTTTTGCAAAACTTTTTAGTAATTTCAGCGCCTTTTTTTAGATCAATTTCTCATAATGGACAGGAAAAGCCAGCGTGATATGTTGGAACTCCAGCCACGTAGACGGTACGGTTCGATGAAAATGTTAAGCCCTACGGTGGGCAGATGGTACAAGGATCTGCAAACCGGTGCACTGTTTGAAGTAGTCGCCTGGGACCCCGAGGCGCTCACCATTGAAACCCAGTATGTGGACGGCGAGATATCGGAATACGACCTGGATGCCTGGCGCGAAATGTTTCTGGAGGCGGTAGAAGCACCCGAGGATTGGCGCACCGCTTTCGAGTTGGATGACGAGGACCTGCTGGACCCCGACCTGCCCTACCACCCAGACGATTTTCGCAACCCCCTGAGTTTTATCGAGCCTGAATTTGTACACGGTTTCGAGGAATTCTGAGCCACACCCCCCGCCTGAACAACGCCTGAATCAAAACGCCTGAGGCTGCCATCGCTTCAGGCCTGCCCCTACCCCCGCCCCCTGTACATCCGGCATAATGCTGTATATAATCCCAGCTACTGTATAAATAAACAGATAGATAAACACACAGTTAAACGCACAGGTGGCACATGGATAAGCTAACGAACCGGCAACAACAGGTACTGGATGTCATACGCGCCCATATTGACGATACAGGCTTTCCACCCACCCGGGCTGACATTGCCCGGGAGCTGGGTTTCAAATCGGCCAACGCCGCCGAGGAACATCTCAAGGCCCTGGCGCGAAAGGGCGCCATAGAAATTATTCCCGGGGCATCGCGCGGCATACGCCTGCCCGAGTCGGCGGGCATACCAATTATCGGGCGCGTTGCGGCGGGTAGCCCGGTACTGGCCACAGAACATATCGAAGACTACTGCTCCCTGCCCCACACTTTTTTCAGCCCCCGGGCCGATTACTTTCTACGGGTACACGGCGACAGCATGATAGACATCGGTATCTTCGACAACGACTTATTGGCGGTGCACAGCACTGCTGTGGCCAATAACGGCGACATTATTGTCGCCCGTATTGACGATGAGGTCACGGTAAAGCGTCTGCATAAAACCCGCGAAAAGCACCTGATAGAGCTGCTGCCAGAAAACGCAGACTACCAGCCCATCAGGGTCGATCTGCGCGAACAGGAGTTCGCCATAGAGGGCTTGAGTGTTGGCGTGTTACGGCGGGGGAACTAAAAGTCCCGGCAGTAGTAGGGCCGGGTGTAAGACCTAGTGTACGATGTGGGCTGTGTTGCCCTGGGGTGACTCGGCGTCTGCCTGTTCGGCAATAGAGGCCGCTGCCTGTATACCAGCCTGAATCATGGCCCTGGCCACTTCCAGGCCACTGTCCATCATGTAGAACCGCGATTCTTCGGAGAAACGGATACTCACCAGTGGCGGAGCGTCTTCATCTGTGCGCTGTAGCACGATTTCTCCGTCACTTAACTCTACAATTTCCAAAAAGGATGTGGGCACTGCGAACCTCTGGGTGATAGTTGCCTGGCCATTCTAACAGCAAATTACCGTTCGCGCCCTAATACTCGTCCAGAGAGTCTGTCATTCGCTGGAATAATTCATTGAGCCGCCGGTGGACTTGTTCTGCTCGCTGCGGGGTGAAACCCGGGCCCTGGACCGTGGCCAGGTTATCGGGGCTAGTCGTCCACAGAGCCGCCTCGATGTGGCCCGGGGTTTGATTCTCTACCGCAGTCAGAATTTGCGCCAGCCAGGGTTCTCTTTCCAACTGTTGGAATTCACGAATTTCAGGGGGCGTCTCGCAGCCCTCTGCCACCGCGGGCAAGTCGCTGCAATTCCGCGGGGGCGCGGCGGGCATCTGGTCGGGCTGGGCAACTTCCAATAAAAACCAGCCGTAGGCCGCCGCCAGGTGGTCGCGCACTGCCTGACCAAAGGCCTGCTCCAATACGGTGCTGGCAATCTGCTCTTTTGCCAGAGCCTCGCCCCAGGAGGCGATCAGTATTTTTGCACAATAGAGCTTTTGGTTAGCCAGGGCCCGCGGCGTACTCATACCTTTTTGACGCGGCTTTTTACTTTCTTTTTGGGCTGCTCCTGCTGCCACACACCCTGGCGGTAGTAGGCCTTCCAGCCTGTCGCCTTGCCGGCTTTCTCGCTCATAACGTACTGCTCTTTGGTTTTGCGGCTGTAGCGTATTTGTGCCGGGTTGCCCGCCCCGTCGGAGGTGGGGGCGCTAAACAAAAAACTGTATTTGGGGTCGATCTCATCTTTGTGGGGCAAAATCTCGTCGACCAGCGGTGCGCGGGTTTCCCGGTTGCGCGGAAACTGGCTGGCCGCAAGGAACAAACCCGCCGCGCCATCGCGCAGGATATAGTGGTCTTCCACCTTCACGCACTGCAATTCAGGCATGGGGACCGGATCCATTTTAGGGGGCGCCGCCTCACCGTTACGCAACAGTTTGCGCGTATTCTTACAGCTCTCCGAGGTGCAGCCAAAATACTTGCCAAAACGGCCATTCTTCAACTGCATTTCGGCGCCGCACTTGTCACAATCCAGCGTTGGGCCTTCATAGCCCTTGATTTTGAACTTGCCGTGCTCCACTTCAAAACCAGGGCAATCGGGGTTGTTGCCACACACATGTAACTTGCGGTCTTCGTCTATCAGGTAACTGTCCATGGCGGTATTGCACAGACCGCAGTGGTGCTTGTTTCGCAGTAAACGGGACTCTGCCTCATCATCCGCATCCTCGCGTATCGCCTCGTCACCCGCGGTGAGGTTGATAGTCTTTTTACAACGCTCCTTGGGTGGCAGGGCATAGCCGGAACAACCCAAGAAGACGCCGGTGCTGGCTGTCCTGACCTGCATGGGCCGGCCACAGGTGGCACAGGAAATATCGGTGGGCGTGGGCTCGTTGAGCTGCATGCCACCGGGCTGAGCCTCCTCGGCGCGCTCCAGCAGTTCACTGAACTCGGCATAAAACTGATCCAACAGCTGCCGCCAGTCCAGCTTACCCGCTGCGACTTCATCCAGGTGCTCTTCCATGGAAGCGGTAAAACCGTAGTCCAGCAATTCACTGAAACAGCTCTGCAGGCGCTGGGTGACAATATCGCCCATTTTCTCGGCGTAGAACCGCTTATTCTCCAGACGGGCGTAGCCCCTGTCCTGGATGGTTGAGATGATGGCCGCATAGGTAGAGGGGCGACCAATACCGCGTTTTTCCAGCTCCTTGACCAGGCTGGCCTCGCCGTAGCGCGCTGCCGGTTTGGTGAAGTGCTGCTTCGGGTCCAGTTGCTTCAGGGTCAGCGAATCGCCTTCGCCAATATCGGGCAGTAGGACATCTTCACCCTTGCGTCCACCCGGCGACTGCACCGCGGTGAAACCGTCAAAGCGGATAATGCGCCCCTTGGCGTGCAACTCGTAATCCCCCGCCGTCACCGTCACCGTGGTTGAGGTGTATTCCGCATTGGCCATCTGGCAGGCCACAAATTGCCGCCAGATAAGCGCGTACAGGCGCTCGGCATCCCGCTCCATGCCCTTCAGTGCTGCCTGAGGCACGGCCACGTCAGAGGGACGTATGGCCTCGTGGGCCTCCTGGGCGCCGTCCTTGGATGAATAGCGTATGGGCGCGTCTGGCAAATAGCGTGATGAAAAATTGTTGCCAATATAAACCCGACAGGACTCAATAGCATCGGCGCTGAGATTGGTGGAATCGGTACGCATGTAGGTGATGTAACCCGCCTCGTACAGGCGCTGCGCCATCATCATGGTTTTCTTGACGCTAAACCCCAGTCGGGTACTGGCCGCCTGTTGCAGGGTTGAGGTAATAAACGGCGCCGAGGGCTTGGAGCTCGTGGCCTTGTCTTTGCGCCTGCTGACCACATAGGGCAACTGCTGCAGTTCTGCGGTGGCCTTACTGGCGTCCACCTCATTGTCCGGGCGGAATTTTTCACCCCGGTGCTTGCGAACTTCAAAGCGAATCTGCTCGTCCCTGGCCGCCAGCAGGTCAGCGTGAATTTCCCAGAACTCCTCGGGCTCAAACGCCCGGATCTCCCGCTCACGCTCAACAATCAAGCGAACCGCCACCGACTGCACGCGTCCCGCCGACAAGCCCCTGGCCACTTTGGCCCACAGCAGGGGTGACACCATATAACCCACAACCCTGTCCAGGAAACGCCTGGCCTGTTGCGCGTCCACCCGGTTCTGGTCCAACTCGGTGGGATGTTCGAAGGCTTCGGTGATGGCCTTCTTGGTAATCTCGTTAAATACCACGCGCTGGTAGCGGTCGGGGTCGCCGCCTATGGCTTCGCGCAGATGCCAGGCAATGGCCTCCCCCTCTCTATCCAAATCGGTCGCGAGATAAATAGTGTCGCTATTGGCGGCGAGCTTTATCAGCTCATTGACCACTTTTTCCTTACCCGGTAAGACGTGATAATTTGCCTCCCAGCCCTTGTCCGGGTCTATCCCCATGCGGCGAATCAGTTGTTCGCGTGACTTTTTCTTCTGGTAGGCCGCCTTTTTTGCCGGAGCCATTTTACGCGTTTTGGCAGCCTGGGCAGCGCGCTTCTTGGCATCCACTGGTATTTTATTACTGCCGGCAGTAGGCAGATCGCGAATATGACCAACACTGGACCTGACAATAAAGTTTGAGCCCAGGTACTTGTTTATCGTTTTGGCCTTGGCTGGCGACTCGACAATAACTAGTGATTTACCCATGAATTCCTTTGTTCGTCCCGTTTGATGATGGCTGCAGGTGCGTATAATTGAACGCTACACCTGCGCCAAAGCTTGGCATATATAAGACCCAATGCTGCTGCGGTCAAGAAAAAAATCAAAAGTTCAGGGATTGTTCCCCTCCACCAGGCCGGCTAACACGCCGAAAATCTGCCCGATTTCGGCCTCCTCCCCATCCTCCTGCCAGTAAATCCCCCAACTGCCCTCGTCACAGCTGGCCGCAAATACCGCCCGCGGCAAGTCGTCCAGGGCAGCGGGAACGGCGCCACCCCGGGGCAGGCTGCGCCAGCCCATATCACTGTTGACCCAAGCCGCCCTGGGCCTGTCCATTCTACCGCTGGTGGGAATGCGCAAGCCGTAGTAAATGGTCTTTGCCGGGCTGTGCTGCGCACTTTCCGCTGCGGTGAGCGTACCGCCAGGCACCGTCCTGAACTCGACAAACAGGCCCTGCAGGGCCGCAAACTCACGCAGACGGGCCACCCGGCGCTGATATTTGCTGGGCACCACATGCAGCAGCGGCGCCAGCGCCAGGGCGATGACGAAAATTATAAGAAGGTAAATCACAACTGTTGTGCTGATCCATATCAAGGTTGGAGACAAAGGTAATGGGGCGTTTCATCACCTATCCGCTATTCTATGCTATAAATGATCAGTCTAACTAACCGGGAGGGCGACCCATGTCCAACTACACAAAAATATTGGTGGCTATTGATCTCAGCGACGATTCGGAACCCGTTATCCAGCGCGCACTGGCGATAGCGGCCAGCAGCGGTGCCGAATTGCATGTCATCCATGTGATAGAGCCATTGAGTTTTGCCTATGGCGGTGACATTCCCATGGATTTTTCCGGTATCCAGGACGAAATTCAGCAGCAGGCCGCTGCACAGCTAAAACGCTTTGGTGACACTCACAATGTGGCGCTGGACAAACAGCACATCGTGCTGGGTCGCCCCGAAGTAGAGGTACACAACCAGGCCAAGGATAGCGGAACAGACCTGATCGTCATTGGCAGTCACGGCCGGCACGGGCTGGCCCTGCTGCTGGGGTCAACCGCCAACGGCGTATTACACGGTGCAGGGTGTGACGTTCTGGCCGTGCGGGTGGGCGACTAGCGTCGCCCTCAGCCCAGGAAGATGGCCAACTCCTGCGGACTGAACGGCCAGTCCAGCTCCCTGCCATCGGTGCGCCGCAGCACAGGAATTTTCAGGCCGTAGCGCTCAAACAGGGAATCGGAGTCACTGATATCACACAGGGTGTACTGTATGGCTCGGGTATTTTGCCGATGAAAATCCAGCATCTCCTGAGCCACTTCACACAGGTGGCAGGCCGACGTACCAAATAACACCAGGCTTTCTCCCGGTTTCTGTGACGCACCCACCAACATCCCTCCCCGATCAGTCGTAACGGCTGAGTTTTTTTGGATACTTGAATTTAGACCCCATAGGACATTACTATGCCCTGCGGGTACAATAATATAAACCCCTGTTATTCCACTCATTTTGGGAGCTAGCACACCGTGGCCTTATTCTCACAGCCAACTGCCCGCGCATTAGCGATTCTGGACCTGTTGATGGCGAACCCCCACCAGGCCTTTGGGCTCACTGAAATGACCCGCCGCCTCAATCTCAACAAGGCCACCTGCCACGCCATATTAACCACCATGTCCAATTATGGCTTCCTGGTGCAACACCCCAAAACCAAAGCTTACCGCCTGGGACCGTCCATCATCGCTGCCGGCAACGCCGCCTTTGCCCAATTTCCGGTGCTGGAGTACGCTCGCCCGGAACTGGAGAGCCTGCAAAATGACCTGGACATAGGGTTTGCCGTGACCGGACGCTCGAAAATGCACATGGTATTGCTGGCGCTCTACGGCCGCGCGGCACCGCTTATCGAGTCGTTTCAACTGGGCCTGCGCCTGCCCAACACCGCACCCGTGGCGGCCTGTTTTACTGCTTTTTCCCCCGCCGACCAACTGGAGGCCTGGTTGACCCGGGCCCACGACTCTCGGGGTGGCTACCACGAGCGGCTGGATCAAAAGCTGCGTGTGTCGCTGATTTCTATTCGTTCCCGGGGCTACGAGGTCACTCTGCGAACAGACGCGGGGGTCGAGTTGGCCAAGCAATTGTCCCATATTAACAACTCCTGGAGCCTGACTGAGCTCGAAGACATCACCAATAAATACCAGCATGACCTGTGCGACGAACACTATCACCTGGACCGCATCGACCCCAAGGCACGCTATCATATCGCCACCATTGCCGTGCCGGTATTTGTCTACAAGGAGGTACCGGTCATGTCCTTTGTTGCCGGTTCCTTCGACAAACCCATCCTGGGCGCCAAGGTCGAGGAAATTGCCGCACGCCTTCAACAATCGGCAGCACGGGTCACCGGCCTGGCCAGCGGCCGCGAAAAGCTCAACTAGAGTGACGGCACCCCGGTCGGGCAAAAAAACCTATGGTGAAAAAAAAGCTTTTTTCGACCGGGTAGTAACGGTTTACGGGCGCAAAGCCGTACTGGAAGTATTGCAGGACACCAGCTTGCAATGCCACGCCGTGCATTTCGCCGACAGCAATATCGAAAAGGGTATTGTCGCGGACATTCGAGCCCTCGCCCGGTCGCGGAGTATTCCCCTGAACCTCCACAGCCGCCTCGCGCTGTCACGCATTTCCAAAAATGGCAAGCAGGACCAGGGCGTGGCGGCGGACATTATTTGCCCCGCCTTCAGTACGGTTACGCAATACCTGGACGACCTGCCCCAGCACGCCAGGGTGCGCTTGCTGGCCCTGGATGGAATTGGCAATCCACAAAACCTGGGAATGATTCTGCGTTCGGCGGCGGCGGGAAATATCCAGGGCATAATCTGGTCCCGGCGCGGCAACGCCGCTCTGGGGCCGCTGGTTATCAAAGCCAGTGCGGGCACACTGTATCGCGCTCCACTGCTATTGTGCCAGGACTTGCCCGGGGCACTGGCGCAGTGCCAGGGCGCTGGCATGGTGGTATGCACGCTGGAGGCCAAGGCCAGCCGCACGTTGTTTGAATACCGCAGTGCATCGGCCATTGTCTACGTACTGGGGAACGAAACCGAAGGGGTATCGGCTGAGGTGAGTACACTGGCAGACACAGCGCTATCCATCCCCATGGCAAACGGGGTAGAGTCGCTGAACGTGGCCGTCACCGCCAGCCTCATTGCCTATGCCGGTAACTTAGCGGGCTAACACGCTACTTGGAGAGGTAGGACATGCCCTCCTCCAGGCCTTTCAGGCTGAGCGGGTACATGTGGCCCTCCAGCAATCTGTGTGTCATGGCCACTGACTGGGTGTACTCCCACTCGGCTTCAGGCACCGGATTCAGCCATATTACCTTCTCGTAGGTTTTTTTAAGGCGCGCCATCCAGACCTCACCCGCCTCCTCATTCCAGTGCTCTACCGAGCCCCCGGGCTGGGCGATTTCGTAGGGCGACATGGAGGCATCACCGATGAAAATTACCTTATAGTCATGGCTGTACTTGTGCATGATATCCAACAATGGCGTGCGCTCGTTGTGGCGGCGAACATTGTTTTTCCAGGCACTTTCGTAAATGAAGTTATGGAAATAAAAATATTCCATGTGCTTGAATTCAGTGCGCGTCGCTGAAAACAATTCCTCACACACTTTTACATGGGGGTCCATGGAACCACCCACGTCAAAAAACAATAAAACCTTCACCGCATTGTGGCGCTCGGGTACCATTTTAATATCGAGGTAACCGGCATTGCGCGCGGTAGAGCGAATGGTATCGTCCAGGTCCAGTTCATCAGCGGCCCCGGTGCGGGCAAACTTGCGCAGCCGGCGCAGCGCCATTTTGATGTTGCGCGTGCCCAGCTCTACACTGTCGTCGAGGTTTTTAAAGTCGCGCTTGTCCCAGACCTTTACCGCTTTCTTATTGCCACCGTTGGGGCCCACGCGCACGCCCTCGGGATGATAACCCTGCTGGCCAAAGGGTGAGGTGCCGCCTGTCCCTATCCACTTATTACCGCCCTCATGGCGCTCTTTTTGCTCTTCCAGGCGCTTCTTGAACTCTTCGATGAGTTTTTCAAGCCCCCCCAGGGACTCAATTTTTTCCTTCTCTTCATCACTGAGGTTTTTCATAAACTCAGAGCGCAGCCAGTCGTCGGGAATCAGCGCCTCGATAATGTCATCCAGGGCCTCCAGACCCTTAAAATGCAGGCCGAAGGCGCGATCGAAGCGGTCGAAGTATTTTTCGTCCTTGACCATGCAAGTGCGACTGAAATAATAAAACTCATCCATGTTACCAAAGGCAATATGACGTTTCATGCCCTCCAGCAAATCCAGCAGCTCTCGTGGGGTTACCGGGACGCCGGCCTCTTTCAGGCCGTGAAAAAAATTAATCAACATGGCGCTTAACGACTTTCTCTACGGTGCATAAACGCGAGGCGTTCCAGCAGGTGTACATCCTGTTCATTTTTAATCAGTGCGCCGTACAGGGGCGGAATGGCTTTACTGTGGTCACGATTTTTGAGGATTTCATCGGGAATATCATCCGCCATTAACAGCTTCAACCAGTCAATCAACTCGGAGGTGGAGGGTTTCTTTTTCATACCGGGAATGCTGCGCACATCAAAAAATACTTCCAGGGCTTCCTGCACCAGGCTCTGGGCAATATCGGGATAATGCACATCAATAATTTCCCGCATGGTGCCCTTGTCGGGGAAGTTGATAAAATGAAAGAAGCAGCGGCGCAAGAATGCATCGGGCAGTTCCTTCTCATTGTTACTGGTAATAATGATGATGGGGCGGTGTATGGCCACAACCGTTTCGCCGGTTTCGTAGACGAAAAACTCCATGCGGTCCAATTCCTGCAGCAGGTCGTTGGGGAATTCTATATCGGCCTTGTCCACCTCATCGATAAGCAGTACCACTTGCTCGTCGGCGGAAAAGGCCTCCCACAGTTTCCCTTTTCTAATGTAGTTGGCAATGTCGTGAACCTTGTCGCCACCCAACTGCGAATCGCGCAGGCGCGAGACCGCATCGTATTCGTACAATCCCTGTTGGGCCTTGGTGGTGGACTTGATATGCCATTGAATCAGGCGCTTTCCCAGCGCCTTTGCCACCTCTTCGGCCAACATGGTTTTGCCGGTACCGGGTTCACCCTTGATTAATAAGGGCCGCTCCAGGGTTACCGCCGCATTGACGGCCATACGCAGGTCTTCGGTTGCGACGTATCGCTCTGTGCCTTCAAATTTCATACTTTATCCATGTTTGTTAAGAAAATGTTGGGGGTTAAACTTGTACTTACACTCGATGAGGGCCGAAGATTACAGACTGGCCCACGAGATATCAAGAAATGCCGTCGGCGTTACTCGCTGCGCTCATGCCCGCTGGCGTCGACCCCGGAGAGCAGGGGAGCATCTTCATCATTGGTGGTATCCCTGCTGCGCCGTTGCCACAGCGCCAGGCGGCGTTGCCGCCGACGCCGTAAAAACCAGGCCAATGCGACAGCGGTGAGAAGGACAGCGCCGCCCGCCTTGCGTGCCATACCATCCAGAGAATCCAGGGGAATCTGTTCTCCCCGGGTATTAATTCTCGATTGCACCTCGGTGGCATGCACTTCTACATACATGGGCAGTTCCCGCTGCAGGCTTTGTGCGCTGATGCGCGCCATGACTTCATAGCGGCCGGGCAACTCGAACGCGGGGATGGTCACGCGGTACTCCCCGTCGGCGGGTAAGTTGTAATTACCGGAAACATCGATGAGTTGTCGAGTGCCATCGGGGCCGATGATTTCCAGTTCTATGGCAAAAAGCGCGAGTACCTCCGGGTCGGTAAGTGTGCGCCCCCGCTCCAATAAACGCAGGCCCAGTTCCGTCTGCCGCCCACTGGGAAGGCTATTGGGCAGCGGGTCTACCTCCAGGCGCAAATCTGAAATAACCGTCACCCGCGTGTTGGTACTACCCGGCGCCTGCAATCGCCACAGGCCCTCAACGGGGTTGCTTATGGTAACCAGGGCAAACTTGCGATTGCGGAACCACTGCACATCGGACTCGCCGTCCTCCGCCCGATACCGCCTGCCCTGCGGGTCAATCAAGCTTAGCGGCGCCTGTTCATCGTCCAGAAATACCAGTGCGGAAAACTCGCTGACACTGGCATCGATCTGAAAACGGCTGTCCGAGACAGGTACCCGGGCGGTAGGCGCCACCATCTCAAGTGACTGCAAAAATATCTCGGTCAGTTCACCCGCCGATTCGGCTTTCTCGGCGATACCGTTGGTCTGCTCCGCCAAAGAGCGCAGAAACGCCCAATCGGCCTCATCTGACAGGGCAATGGTATGCACGGGGATGCCGATTGCACCCAGATCTGGCGCCATGCCTGCCAGTAGCGCACGCGCGGCGCTGGCATTGACCATAGGCGAATCCGATACATCTACCTTGCCATCGGTGAGCAGCACGATACTGGTGCGGTAGGCACCGTCCATGCGCCCCAGGTCATAGGTGACGGCTTTTAGCGCTGCGGGGATATTGGTGCGCAAGCCAGAGTTGTCTATATTGGCGACCGCTTGTTGCGCCGCAGCACGCCAGGCATCATCGATGATCCGGTGCTCCACCAGAAGCTGCACCTCCTCACCGAAACTCCACACGCCGGCTCGCGAGCCCTCGGGCAGCAGGCGCACAATAAGATCCAGCGCCGGCGCACGCAGATTCTCGGGGTCGGATTGCTTCATACTGCCGGATATGTCGATGAGCAGACGCACATCGGGTTTCAGGCCAGGGCTGTCGCTGACGTCGGCCAAGGCCGCAGCGCACAGCCACAACGCCAAAGACGCCGATAGCAGACACTGCCAGCCCCTCATTGGCGACCTCATCAAGTCAAGCCGCCTGCCGCTTGCGAAATACCGTGAGCGCCAATACCACAGAAAGCCCCAGCGCCAGCCCTGTCATTAACAGCAACGGCCTAATGGCGTGCCGAGCCGCTTCCGGGCCGTTGATCAAGCCTTCAAAAACAGCCACTACCAGTGCCGGAGCCATGGTACTTATCTGGGCGTCGGGATAGGCCGGGGTGAGTAACAGTGCAGCGCACACCAGTACCGCCAGGGCTACCCAGGGCGCCCGCCAGTATCGGCTCAGTACCCAGGTGAGGTATAGCAAAAACAGGCTGGCGGCACCTATATACGCGTACATTGCCGTGAGGTAGGAACTTTCGCTCAACACAGGCTCTCTCCTATTCCACCCAGCTTATGATGTGCTCATCATAACCATCGGGGTGTACATATTCATCTGATATGGCGCGGCCACGAATAGAGATACCCGCCTCGTGTACGGACATTTTATCGCCGCTAACCAGGTAGTGCCACGCCGGCAAAGGCTGGTTGTGCGCACGCAGACGATAGGCGCAGGTTGAAGGCAACCAGTCCAGGCTCGCCACTTCACCCCGCTGTAGTTGTATACAGTTTGGCACCAGCACAGACCGGTTGGCATAATCGGTGCAGCGACAAGCTTGCTCGTCCAGATGGCGACAGCGCACCTTGGTATAAAACACCTCGCCGCTGTCTTCATCCTCCAGTTTATGCAAACAGCATTTGGCACAGCCGTCGCACAGCGCTTCCCACTCCTGTGCATTGAGCTGATCCAGGGCCTTGGTATTCCACCAATCAGACATCGTGCCCACTGCCCTCGCGTTGATAGAGTTGTGCGGCGGTTGGGGGCATTTGCAAGTAAAAGCCCTTTTGGGTGATCTCGCGCATCACCTCAACCACATTTGCACGGGCCAGCTTCTTGCCCGGTTGCAACAGCAGTACCATTAATTCACGCGCTTCCCCGAAGCGTTTCATCAGGCTCTGGGGCACATCCTGCAGGCCATTGTCCTTTTCAACGTAGAGATACATCTCGGTATTTTTTTCACTTTTGTAGACCTGACACAGTATTCTCATGGCAATGATTCACCCAGCAGTTCACGCAGAGGGGTTATTACCTGGTCACTGCGCCAGCCGCTCCACTGTGCGGGTGCGCTTATCTTCAGGCCCCCGGCCTCGCGCACCAGCAGCTCATAGTCCTTACTGGGCAGCATCACCTCCGGCGCCACACCCAGGCCCTGGGCAATCTGCCTGGCTGCCTGCTTGATTTTTTTAAGCTGATTGCGCTGCGCAGCGGACAGCGGCGGCGGCAGCGTCTGTGGCAGGGCACGCTCGGGTAGTGACGCCTGCTGGCCCAGCAGGGACAGCAGTGCGTCGCCATAGCGCCGCGCGGCGGGTGCCGGCAACAGCTCTTTCAAGGCGTCCCAGGACTGTGGCAGGCTCTGGGCCAGTGCGAAACAGGCTTTGTCATCAATAATCCAGCTGCGCGGCTTATCGCGAGTGCGGGCGGTGTGTTCGCGCCAGTCACAAATAGCCATGAGTGCGCTGAGCTGCCGGGGATTCAACTTCCAGGCCAGCTTGATTCTTTTGAAGGTTTCTCCTGCGGTACTGGCCAGAGTAAGGGCCGCATCACGGCCATCGGCAAACACCCACTGGGTTTTACCCTGGGCCTCGGCCTCATCGCGCAGTTGGGGCCACAGGGACAGCAAATAGCTAACGTCCTGGGCGGCGTATTCACACTGTGATTGGGTGAGCGGCCGCTGCAGCCAGTCCGAGCGCTGGTCACCCTTGTCCAGTTCCACGCCGCACATATCACTTACCAGAGCGCGATAGCCCAGGCCAAAACCGCGTCCCACTAATGCCGCAGCGCGCTGCGTGTCAAACAAAGGCTGGGGCAATACCCCCAACCACTGCTGAAAGACCTCCAGGTCTTCACTGCAGGAGTGAAGTATTTTTACCACACCCGGGTTAGCGATAAAATCGACCAGCGGACCCAGCTCTTTAATGGCCAGCGGGTCAATCAACCAGGCCGTATCGGAGAAGCACAGCTGCAACAGCGCCACCTGCGGGTAAAACGTATTGCGCCGCATAAACTCGGTATCAATCGCCACCGCATCGACTTTATTGGCCGCCTCCAGCACCTCCGCCAGGGCATCATCGCTTTCTATCAATTGCCAACTCATAGTGTTTCCACTGGCCTGCGCCCGGTAAAGGCATGCGCCAGAGTGGAGCCGTCCACGTATTCCAGTTCGCCACCCAGGGGCACGCCATGCGCAATGCGGGAAACTTTAACCCCCGTCTCCTGCAGCAGGTCGACCAGGTAATAGGCGGTTGCCTCACCCTCTACCGTGGGGTTGGTGGCCAGAATGACTTCCGTAATGCTCTCGTTGACAACCCGTTGGTGAAATACATCCATGCCAATTTCTTCGGGGCCAATACCATCTATGGGGGACAAATGTCCCATGAGAACAAAGTATAAGCCCCTGTAGCTGCCGCTCATTTCGATGGCCAGCACATCTGCCGGGGTCTCAACCACACAGATACTTTTGGCGTCACGTCGGGCATCGATACAGATTTCACAGACATCGAGTTCGGTGAAATTACGACAGCGCTGGCAGTGATCGACCTTGTTTACCGCATTGGACAAGGCCGCAGCCAGGTTCTGGGCACCCTCTGGGTCGCGCTCCAACAGGTGCAGCGTCATTCGCTGGGCAGACTTGGGGCCAACACCCGGCAGGCAGCGCAGGGCATCGATTAATTCTTGTATGGCGGGGCTAAAATTCATGCTGTGAGTTAACCCGCAGTCAAAAGGGCATCTTGAAACCGGCGGGCAAGTTCAAGCCCGAGGCCAGCCCCGACATGGCATCACGATTGTGAGCTTCCACTTTTCGTACGGCGTCGTTGACTGCCGCGGCCAATAGGTCTTCCAATACCTCTTTGTCTTCGGTGAACACGGAATCATCGATGAAGACGCGCTTCACATCGTGGCGCCCCGTCATGGTGACCGCCACCAGCCCGGCACCCGCTTCACCGCGCACCTCGGCACGAGCCAGTTCTTCCTGGGCCTTCTGCATGTCCGCTTGCATTTTTTGCGCCTGTTGCATCAGGCCGGTGATACTGTCTTTCATCTTGTACTCTGCAAATAAAGGGTTAAATGTTGCCAGAATTGATGGGGGCAATGGAAGAGCGAACCAGTTCCCCATCGAAACGTTCTATCAGCTGCTGCAGTTTTGGATCCTGTTCAATGGCCTCTACCGCCTGGCGTTGTCTCTCCTGGGTGAGGCGGCTCTTTCGCACAGCGGGTGTCTCGGCCCGAGTCTTTCCGCAGGCCACTGAAACAGACAACTTTGTGCCAAAGTAGTTCTCCAACACCTGCGAAATTCGCGAGCCGTGATTTTCGTTGTACAGCGTCGCGTTGTCTTCATCCAGAATAAATTCCAGCGTGGAATCCGCACAACTTCGCAACTCACAGTGGGAGGCGATATTGTACACGATGCCATGCAGGCCCAGTTGTTGCAGCAAAGCAGGCCAATTTTGTGGGCTGAAAGTAGCCAAATCAAAAGCTGTAGCGTCGGTGGCCGCAGCGCGTTCTGGCGATGCCGCTGGCTCTGAAGATACCGCTGGCTCTGGGGCTACCACTGGCTCCGGAGCTACCACTGGCTCGCAGGGCACCGCCGATTCAAGGGGCGGCGTAGGACGTGGCGACGCCGGCTCGGCTGGCGACGCCTCACGTGGCTTTTTTACCCCGGGGTCGACCTCCACCACGACAGCCTCATTCTGGGTTGTTTGGACGAGTTCTATATCCCCGGGGGTCAGGCTTTCATCAAGCACAGCAGCCGGTCGGAAGGCAATCATGCGCAGCAGAACCATTTCAAAACCACTGCGGGGGTCCGCCGCAAAGGCCATATCGCGCTTGCCATTAATGGCTACCTGGTAATACAGCTGTGCGTCCTCGGCGGTGATAGAACTGGCGATTTGTGCAATGCGCTGCGCATCGCCCCAGCTATTATCGATGGCATCGGGAACCACCTGGGCCACGGCCAGCCTATGAATCATTGAGATAAGTTCCACCAGGGCGCCCTCAAAGTCGGGGGCGTGCTCTGCCATACTCTGGACAACGCCCAGCACTGCCGCGGGGTCACCCGTGGCAATGGCCTCCAACAGTTGGTAGATGTAGCTCAAGTCGATGCTGCCCAGCATCGTGCGCACATCTTCTTCACCCACCTGGCCAGAACCGAAAGCGATAGCCTGGTCAGTGAGGCTAAGCGCATCGCGCATACTGCCATCGGCGGCGCGACCCAGCAACCACAGGGCCGGTTCTTCGAAGCTCACCATTTCCTGTTGCAGTACGTGTTGCAGGTGACCAACAATTTGCTGGGGCGGCATATTTTTCAAATTAAACTGTAAACAACGCGACAAAATAGTGGCCGGCAATTTCTGTGGGTCGGTGGTGGCAAATAGAAATTTGACGTGGGGCGGCGGCTCCTCCAGGGTTTTTAGCAGGGCATTAAAACTGTGGGTGGACAGCATATGCACCTCGTCGATGAGGTAGACCTTGAACCGGGAATGGGACGGGGAATACTGCACATTATCCAACAGCTCACGGGTGTCCTCCACCTTGGTGCGGGAGGCGGCATCCACTTCGATCAGATCCAGGCTGCGACCCTCGGCGATTTCGACGCAGGAACTGCATTGGCCGCAGGGTTCTGAGCTGACCCCCGATTCGCAATTCAGACATTTGGCAAGAATTCGGGCAATGGTGGTTTTACCGACACCCCGGGTGCCGGTGAAAAGATAGGCGTGGTGCAGGCGGTCGTGGTCCAGTGCGTTGATCAGGGCCCGCAACACGTGTTCCTGGCCGACCATTTCTCGAAATATCTTGGGCCGCCATTTCCGTGCCAGAACCTGATAGGACATATGCTGAGGGAGCCTTACAACCTTAATTGGGGCAGCTAGGATACACCAGCCGAAGAAGGACTTGAAACTTTAGATTGGAGGTGACCCAAACAGCCACACCCCGGCACACGTATCAGTAACTACCGTTGCTCCCTTCCAGGCCTGGCGGACTTCACTACCTATCGTTGCGAGGGGACCGCCTGGGCCACCACAGACTCTGTCCCGACAAATGC